>Ga0210402_10003471_pt1 | contig 14739 bp, 15 predicted proteins | sample IncBWC7MmetaG_FD_161055 | JGI IMG/M metagenome (GOLD analysis project Ga0210402, IMG submission 161055) | Forest soil microbial communities from Barre Woods Harvard Forest LTER site, Petersham, Massachusetts, United States - Inc-BW-C-7-M | ecosystem: Environmental > Terrestrial > Soil >...
GAGCCTGGCAGCGATATCACGAAGTGCGGGATTTCGTCGATTCGAGCGACTGCCGGCAACTGAGCATTTGCCGCCACTTCGGCGAGTCACCGAAGTGGGAAAAATGTGGCGAGTGCGATGCTTGCGCCGCGCCTCCGGCCTGGCTGACGGTCCCCTCTCGCGAAGGCCGCGGGAAACGCCAGAAAAACGCGCGTCCTGTAACACTGCCCAGCGGACCGAGCGTAGCGGCGTTTGTGAAAGATCGCTTCGACGAGCCGGACAAGGACGCGGAGTTGATCGAATATTTGCGCCAATGGCGCCGCGACACCGCGAAGGAAAAAGGGACGCCGGCTTTTTTGGTGATGCCGGACACTACGCTGGAGAATCTGGCGCGCGCGAAACCGGTTGATATTGCCGCCCTGCTGCTGGTTTCCGGAATTGGCGAGAAGAAAGCAGAAATCTACGGTGAGGAAATTCTCTCCGTGCTGCGCCGTTTCGAGCTGGGTGAGCGCTCGCAACAGGATTGGCACGCGAAAGCATCGCGGCCCGCGCAGGAGACGCTGGAATTGCTGGAAAAAGGCCACACCTTTGAAGAGATCGCGCAGATTCGCGGGCGCAAGGTGCGAACAGTGGTCGCCATGGTTGCGGAATTGATCGAAAGCGGCGACGCCAAGTTTCGCGAAGCATGGTTCGCGCCGGCCAAGTACGCAATGATTGCCGAAGCGTGCTCGCGGCTGGGTGTCGCCTTGATGAAGCCGATCAAAGATGCGCTGCCGGAAGAGACTTCCTACGATGAAATCCGTCTGGTCGCGGCGCACATTCGAGCGCAGGAAAAAGAGAAAGCCGCGCGACCTCGCAACGGATCAGGCGGAAGCTAGGCCGTCGAGCAACTTGAGGTGGGCGTCCGAGCCGATGACGATCAGGCAATCGCCCGGATGAATGAGCGCTTCGGGAGCGGGATTGAAGACCAGGGTGCCGTCCGCGGGCTTGATGCCGAGGACAATCACGCCGGCTTGCTGACGAAAGAGCGGGTCTCCCAGGGATTTTCCAACCAGGTTGGACTTGGCCTGGATACGCACCTCGCCAATTTCCACGTCGAGCCGCTCAGTACCGAACGCCGTGTCGATGAAGTCCAACACGTTGGGGCGCAGCAGCAGTTGAACGATGCGATTGCCGACAAAAGTGTAGGGCGAAAGCACTTGTGAAGCGCCAGCGCGGAGTAGTTTGGAAGTGGCTTCCTCTTCGCTGGCGCGCGCGATGATTTTCAAGTCCGAGCGAAAGCCGCGCGCGGTGAGAATGATGTAGATATTTTCCGCGTCGCTGCCAACCGCGGAGACAAAACCCTTGGCGCGTTCGATGTGCGCTTGCTTGAGATTCTCTTCACTGGAGCCGCTGCCAATAACCACGGGAAATTTCTGGTCGATGGCCCACTGAGCGCGTTGCGCGTCGCGTTCGATAAAGACGCAGACTTGGCCGCGGGTTTGTAGTTCGCGCGCCACGGTGCGGCCGACGCGTCCTGCACCGCAAATAATGTAGTGATCCTTGAGTTGAGCGAGTTCGCGTTCCATGCGGCGGCGGCCGAAGACCTGTGTGAACTCGAACTGTAGCAAAGCCTGGCTGAAAGTGGCAATCGTGAAGCCGCCGCTCAGCACGGCGACGACGATCAGAAAGCTGTTGAACACGCGACCGGCGTGCGAGAGTGGATGAATCTCGCCGTAGCCGATGGTGGTCATCGTGGTCAGCGTCATGTAGAAGCCGTCGAACCAGTTCCAGCCTTCGATGAGACGGAATCCGACGGTACCGCCGAGAACGACTGAGCCCAACAGAAAGAGTACGAGATAGATGCGGTGGCGAAGGTTCATGGGAAACGTGGTTGCGAGGCATCGTCAGATGAGCGAGGCAGAATGTCAAGCCATGCGCGATTTCTGCGGACGAAGAGATTCGGTCGTGGATACCTCGCCGTGAGCCTGACTGCGCGGGATCGATTGCTGGTTAATGAGCTTTCGGCAGGGGCAGCGAGGCTTGGCCGAAGACATAGCGCCAGCCGGACGGTGTGCGCACGTAGGTGTCGCTGAACCACAGAGTCCACTCAAACGTTTTGCCGTTATCGGTACCTTTGCCGTACAACTTGGCAGTGACCACCGCGGTGTCGCCCCACACGCGAACCTTCTGTTCGAGTTCTTTCTGGTGCTCGTAGGCAATCTTCCCGCTGCGCGCTTCGTTCAGCAGATCCGATTTCGTTGAGACGCTTCCGGAGCCGACTACCAGGACGAAGTCGTCGGCCAGGATTCGGTCCATGGTGGCCGCGTCATTCTTTTTCACCGCAGCTTGGTATTCGGTGTCGAGCGCCGCGACGACCTTCGCTGCATCATCCGCGGGTGAAGCATCCACTCGTCTCGCCGTTATCGTTGCGATCGCCGCGACTGTCAACGCGACCGCGATCGCTGCTCCCGCAAAACGTTTAGAAGTGTTTCTGCCCATATGCCGCTCCTCACTAGTCCGCCTCGGCCACCAGCGGCCGGGATCTGCGCTGCCGCGATTGTAGCGAAGGCAGGGCAACCATAGGTAAAGCATCGACAACTGCAGGAGGCCCTCAGAAAAGATCGGGGTGACAAATTGGCCTGTGTTCCGGTGATAGAATCCGGCGCAATGCATCGGACGCGCCACTCGATCGACAAAAGGCAGCCTTGAGCGAATCACCTGCTCCTGCCAACAAATCGGTCCGCACGGTCGCGCGCAAAGCGGGACTTTTCTCCTTCGTTTTCGTGATGTATGCGTATACGACTGCTGGGCCGTTTGGCCTGGAAGACCAGGTCACCACCAGCGGGCCGGGACTGACGCTGCTGTATCACCTGTTGATTCCTTTTTTCTGGTGCATCCCGGTTTCACTGGTTGCAGCGGAGCTAACTACGGCGATTCCGGTCGAAGGCGGCTTTTACCGCTGGGTGCGTTCGGGGTTCGGCGATTTCTGGGGGTTTCTGGCCGGCTGGTGGAACTGGTGCGCGTCGTTTGTGCTTGGCGGTGTGTATGCAGTGCTCTTCAGCGATTATCTGCTGTTCTTTTTCCCATCGTGGACCGGCTGGAAACATTTTGCGGTGTCGCTGGCGCTGATCGTATTGATCGCGTGGGTCAATGTGCGCGGAATTCAAATGGTGGGCGCGGTAGCTACGGTGCTGGAGATCTTCATCTTGCTGCCGATCGTTGTGATGTGCGTCATCGCTGCAACGCAATGGCATCACAATCCTTTCGTTCCATTCATACCGCCGCACGTGCCAAAGTTTCAGGTGCTTGGCGTAGGGCTGGCGCTGGGAATCTGGCTGTATTCGGGATACGAGCAGATGTCCAGCGTGGCGGAAGAAGTAGAGAATCCGCAGCGCAGCTATCCGCGCGCGCTGGCGCTGGTGGTGCCGCTTTCGATCGCGACCTATTTCCTGCCGACGTTGCTGGCATTGGCTGCGCTGGGAAACTGGCAAGCCTGGAACACCGGCTATTTTTCTGAAGCTGCGCGGCTGATCGGCGGAAGCTGGCTTGGTTTCTGGATGGCGCTGGCTGCGGGCGTTACCAACATTTCCATTTTGAACGCCACGATGCTGACTGGAACACGCATGCCTTCCGCGATGGCGGAGGACGGCTACCTATCGCCCATTCTTACGAACAAACATAAGCGTTTTGGCACGCCGTGGATCGCGATTGTGGTTTCCAGCGCGGTGTATGGCGCGCTTGCTGCGCTAAACCTCGTGCAACTGATCAAGGTGTATGCGTGGCTGCGTGTCGCGGTCACAATTCTGACGGTACTCGCGGCGTGGAAGCTACGGCAAAAGAAGCCGGAACTGGCGCGCCCTTTTCGAATTCCGTGGGGACACGCCGGGTTAATCTACGTAGTGATCGCTCCGCTGCTGATTAGCGTCGTCGCGCTGCTCGGCAGCGATCGCTTTTCGTTGAAGTGGGGGCCAGCGGCGCTGGCGCTCGGCCCGATCGCATATCTCGTGTTCGGCCGTAGAAAAACTCTTGCGACGAGCACGCAGCAGCAAATCTAGGTGAGCCAGTCCAGCACTTTGTAATAAGCGCCGGCTAGCGGGAGTGCCCAGGTATCGCCGCTGCGCAAACCGATGGGCGGTGTGGGAAACGGGATTTCTGCAAAGGGAATGGCCGGCTTCTCGCCGCAAATCACCGCCGCAAGTTTTGCGCCGATCCAAGTAGCGGCAGCGACGCCATGGCCCGCGTAGCCGAGAGCGAAATGCATGCCGTCGATGGCGCCCGCATGCGGCATCACGTCAAAGGCAAAATCGAGCGTTCCACCCCAGACGTATTCCACTTTGGCGTCGCGCAATTGGGGATAGACGCGAATCATGCCGCGGCGCAGAATCTCCGCGCTTTGCCGCACCGTGCTTTCGGTTTCGGGGAAAAACGCGGCGCGTCCGCCGAAGAGCATGCGATTGTCCGGCGTGAGCCGGTAGTAGTAGAGGAAATGTTTGGAGTCGTAGATCATGCGATTACGCGGGCTGAGTTCGCGCGCCAGCGCCTGCGGCAGGACTTCGGTGGCGATGATGTACGAGCCGATTGGAATAATCTTTCTGCGAAGCGCCGGGGCGACATCCGAAGTGTAGGCTCCGGTGGCGAGCAGCACTTCGCGGGCGGTCAGCGCGCCGTGACAGGTGCACACCATGAATTTCTGCGAACCATTCACGGTCTGGGGCAGGACGGCGGTGACTTCGGTCTGGTCGTGCAGAAACGCTCCGGCACGCTGTGCGGCGCGGGCCAGGCCGGCAACGTAGCGCGCGGGATTCAGTCCGGCACTGCTTTCATCCACCATGCCGCCGAAATAGATGTCTGAGCCGATTTCCTGCCGCAGCTCACTCCTGGGAATGATGCGCAACTCATGGCCGAACTCTCGCCGGATGCGGGCCGCGGATTCGGCGTAGCCATTGAAGTGAGCCTGCTTGCAGGCGACTTCCAGATGCCCGCAACGCGAGAAGTCGCAATCGATCTTTTCCTCGCGCACGATTCGTTCGACGAGATCGATTGATTCGAGCGAAGCCGCGTACATCCGGCGAACCTTGTCGAGTCCGTAGCGCTTAATCAGCGTAGGAACTGGCAGTTTTAGCCCGGTCAGGACCATGCCGCCGTTCCGCGAACTGGCGCCCCAGCCAATCGTGCGCGACTCCAGCACGGCCACGCGCAAGCCGCGTCTAGCTAGAGCCAACGCCGCGGACAAGCCAGTGAAACCAGCGCCGACAATGGCAACGTCCACTGCGTCGGGCAAGGGGCGGTGGGGATCGCCTGACGGAATCTCCGCGGTCGTAAGCCAATAGTTTTTTTCGAGGATCGCAGTCATGTGCGGCGCAAGTGGGCGGAATCTTATCATTGTGCCGAACTCGGCAGTCAACGCTGAGTTTCGCGCCGGGTGCGCGTTTGGCGAGAGCGTAAATTCTTATGCGCGACGAAGAGTCAAGAGTGTGATTTCCGGGGGAACGCCGAGACGGACTGGAGCGCCAACGGTGCCCAAGCCACGATTGACGTAGAGAACGGCGTTGCCGTGAGTGGGATCGAGACTGGCCAAGCGCAGATCGACGCGCTTGGGTGAGCCTTGCCATGCGCGATCGTTCACTGCGGGAGCGAACATCGGGCGCTGATACTCGCCGGCAATATAGTCGGTGATGAACCGAGCCGGGCTCAAACGATGATCGAGAATCTCGACCTGGACTTGGCCGCCGTGCGTGTGGCCCGCGAGCGACAACTCGATGCCGAGTTCTGCCGCACGATTGAAGGAATTAGGATTGTGGGACAACAAGATATTGGGCATGTCGCGGCGAACAAGGGATTGCATTCCGGAGAGCAGCTGCACGCGGCGGCCGCCGGGACCGCGTTCGCGCTGGTAGTCCACGCCGATGAGATTGAATTGTGCGCCGCGGAAAGCGAGTTGCGCGTTTTCGCTGCGCAGCAACTTCATGCCCGCTTGCTGAAAAAGCATTTCCGCCGCGTCTTCCGCCTTGGCGTAAATCTCGTGGTTGCCGTTGCAGCCCCATACACCGAGGGGCGCGTACAAGCGGCGCACTTCGTCGATGCAATCGGCGAGCGGGTCGCCCGCGCCGGTGATGAAATCGCCGGTGACCACAGCGAGGTCGGCTCCGAGATCGTTGGCCATGTCCACGGCCCGGCGGACCTGGGAGCGCGGCATGTAACCGCTCAGATGAATGTCGCTGAGTTGCGCGATCTTCATTCCGCTGAGCCCGTCCGGCAGATTGGGGATGGGGATTTCCACGCGACGGACCTGGTAGTTCAGGCGCTCGGCTGCGAAGCCGTACATCACGCCCAGAAACGGAGCAGCGCCGGCAGCGATGGATGCAGTGCGGAAAAAATAGCGCCGCGAAGGATCCGCCAGCGTTTCCAGCGCGGCGTACGGTCCTGCCGAATGCGGCGCGGAATGTCCGGAAGCTGCGCGCGCCTTGCCCTGCCGCGCGCGATGCAGCCAATGCCAAATGCGCTCGATGCCGCGTACGACTTTGACGGCCAAGTAGGCGAACATGGCGCTGGAAAACCATAGTCCAGCGAGGACGGTGATCATGGTGCCGCGCGGAATGATGTGGCCGTGACCCATCCGGAAACCGTCAGCAGTGGCCAGAATCACGAGGAACAAGGCAGCGATATAGGTTAGGCGGACAGCAACGCGCAGCGTACGCGAACCCCAGTTCGCGGTGAAACGCCAGATGGTGACGTACCAGAAGCGCTGCGAAAGAAAGAGCGTGGTGAAAATACCCAGTAAAATCGCTATGCGCAGTAGAAAAAATCCCCAGTTCACGCTTTCACAGCCTCCAGGCGACAACAGTGCAGTCTAGCATGCCAGTCCGCGCCGGGGCCGGCTGATGGCTGGGGCGTGCTTTTGTCTTTACCCTTTGCCGCGTACCATGGAGCGGGCTACGGCGCGGCGTCTGGTCGGACCCACATTGGGGTAGAAACGCCCAAGCGCCAGGCGCGTCTGAGTCTACGGATGAGAAGCTGCGTCCGCTGGACGGAGCAAAACGGAGGAGAGAAGATATGAGGAATTGGAGCAAGTTGGCGGGATTGGTGTTGGGCATAGCGTTGGCCTTTGGGGTGGCCTCGGTACCGGCGATGGCGCAGGATGCGGCAAAAAAGGCGCCGCCGAAACCAGCGCCGAGCCGTTCGGACGCATTGCTGGAACAGTGGAACGATATCGGCAAGAAGCTGGTCGCAATTGCGGAAGATCTGCCGGAAGACAAATACGATTACAAACCGAATCCGGATTCGCGGACGTTCCGGGGAGTGCTGTTGCACGTCTCGGCATCGATGTACTTCTTCACCGACCTGTCGCAGAACAAGAAGGCGCGCTACGCGGACGATCCCAAGCCAGCCGATTTGAAAATCAACAGCAAAGCGGATTTGGTGGCGTTTGTGAAGCAGTGCGTAAAAGACGGCGCAGACCTGATCAAAGCCAAGGGAGATGGCTGGCTGAACGAAACGGTGAACATTGGCGCGCCGCGGCTGTACCGGATAGACGACCTGGGGTACGGACTCATCGAGCATTCCGGCGAGCACTACGGCAACCTGGTCGTGTATTACCGGGCGAACGGATTGGTGCCACCGGAATCGCGGCCGAAGAAATAAGTGGTTCGCAGAACCGGAAGTGTGCGATGGGCGCGGGAGTTGCCGCGCCCTTTGCTTTCTATCCAGCGGTTCTGACCAATTCGGCCGGGCCGTTGCGTTTTGTGGTTGATACTATGGCGCTTCGCGACACTGCATGAGTCGATTGCGAGGTTATTGGCATGAGTGCGACTACGGGTACACCGGAAACGCATGAGCCTTTGAGCCCGGCGATGTTTCATGTTTTGCTGGCGCTGGCGGGCGATGATCTGCACGGGTACGCCATTCTAAAAGAGGTGGAGTTGCGCACGAGCGGCAAAGTGCGGCTCAGCACTGGTACGCTCTATGGAATTATCAAGCGACTGGTACACGATGGGCTGATCACCGAGCTGCGCTCGAAGCCTGCGGATGCTAGCGAGGACGAACGGCGGCGGTATTACCGGCTGACGACGCTGGGGCGCGAGACTGCCGCGGCTGAGGCACAGCGGATGGATGAAGTGTTGGCGGTCGCGCGAGCGCGGAACCTGCTGAGGAAGCCACGGACGGTTTGAGGCGAAATCGCCGGCCAGAATGGCGATCTTTCGACTCTGATTGGATTTGAAGGCGATCGTACCTTTCGTGGCATACGGTTCGGCCCGCGCTGGCCGCTGAAGCTTGCGTCTGCTAAACTATTGTTTGCTCGACCGCACCTGAGACAATGAGGAGATTCGTCCGGGCTGCTGGTTGTAATCAGCAGCTATTTTTGTATCCGTACGCACGCACAATGAAACAAGAGATTCGCAATATCGCAATTATCGCGCACGTGGACCACGGAAAAACTACGCTGGTGGATGCCATGCTGCGGCAAAGCGGGATTTTTCGCGCCAACGAGGCAATGGTGGACCGGGTGATGGACTCGAACGACCTGGAACGCGAACGCGGCATCACCATTCTGGCCAAAAATACGGCGCTGTTTTTTCACGATACCAAGATCAACATTGTGGATACCCCGGGACACAGCGACTTTGGCGGTGAAGTGGAACGCGCGTTGCGCATGGTGGATGGTGTAGTGGTGCTGGTGGATGCCAGCGAAGGGCCGCTGCCGCAGACGCGCTACGTTTTGCAGAAGGCACTCACCGCCAAACTGCCTCCGGTAATCGTGCTGAACAAGATTGACCGGACGGATGCGCGGGCGGCGGAAGTGCTCGACGAAATCTACGATTTGTTTATCGATCTGGACGCCACGGAAGATCAGCTGGATTTCCCGGTGGTCTATACGAACGCGCGCGCTGGCGTGGCCCACAACAAGATTGGCGATGATTCCAAGGATTTGAAGCCGCTGTTTGATGCGATTGTTAAGAACATTCCGGCGCCGGCGGGCGACCCGGAAGGCACACTACAGATTCAGGTGATGAACCTGGACTACAGCGAGTTTTTGGGGCGGATTGCGATCGGGCGCGTTTTTAACGGCAAACTGGATCGCGGCGCGGATGTCGGCATCAGCAAGTTGAACGGAAAAATTGAAACGACGCGCATTACCAAGCTGTTTACGTTTCGCGGGCTGGATCGCGACGAGGCGCAGCAGGTGGTGGCGGGGGATATTGTCGCGATCGCCGGAGTGGAAGGCATTCAGATCGGCGAAAGCGTCGTCGATCTTGCAAATCCCGCGCCGCTCGAGCCGCTGATCATCGACGAACCCACGCTGGCCATGATTTTCACGGTGAACAGCGGCCCGCTTTCCGGACGCGAGGGCAGCTACCTGACTTCGCGCGATTTGCGCGACCGCCTGGCGAGAGAATTGCTGACCAACGTTTCGATTCGCGTCGAAGATACGGACACGCCGGAATCGTTCCGCGTGCTGGGCCGCGGCGAATTGCAACTGGCGATTTTGATCGAGACCATGCGGCGCGAAGGCTTTGAGCTGATGGTGGGCAAGCCGGAAATCGTGGTGCGCACCGACAAGGGCCAGAAGTTCGAGCCGCTGGAACGGCTGGTGGTGGATATTCCCGAAAATTTCATCGGCATCATTCTGGAAACTCTGGGCACCCGCCGCGGCGAAATGACCAAGATGCACAATCACGGCTCCGGTCGCGTGCGCATGGATTTCAAAATTCCTTCGCGCGGGCTGATCGGTCTGCGCAGTCAGTTGCTCACGGACACCCGCGGAACGGCGCTGCTGCATTCTATTTTCGACGGCTGGATTGAATATGGCGGCGATATGGCCCTGCGTCCAACCGGCGCACTGGTAGCCGATCGAGCAGGCGTTTCAACCGCGTTTGCACTGTGGAACTTGCAGGAGCGCGGAGAACTCTTCGTCGGTCCAGCCATCGATGTCTACGAAGGCATGATCGTCGGGGAAAACTCACGCGAGCAGGATATGGAAGTGAATGTCACAAAGGAAAAGAAGCAGACCAACATGCGCTCTTCTTCCGCGGACGAAGCCATCCGGCTCATTCCGCACAAGCAGTTGAGCCTCGAACAGGCCATCGAGTTCATTGCCGACGACGAATTCGTGGAAATCACCCCAAAATCCATCCGCCTCCGCAAAAAAGTTTTGCAGGCCAACAAACGCCCCCGCCGCTGGCAAGAAATCAGAGCCAGCCAGGAGGCCGCCCAGTAGTATCGAATTGCCCGCGTCGCGCGGAAGACTTCCTTCGCGTGCTCAATTTCGGAATTCATGAAACATAGTCACTGGCCCCTGGCCCTCGCACTGCTAGCTTTTCCAGCCGCTCGCGAATCAAGCCAGAGCACTTGTCGACCTGAAGCATGAACGCACGGAAATTCTCTTTCCCTCGTTGGAACCACCCCATTCCAAATCGTTCGTCGAGGTTGTGTATAAGGTCATCGCGCTCGCCTTGAGCGATACGTATGAGCCCGTCGAGGACGAGAAAGATTTCTTGAGGGTAAAACGGGCTGTTGTTATCAACCGCCGTACGAAATCGGTCCAATTTTGCTAAGAAGGTTTCAAAGATTCTGCTGAAGTGCTCTTCTTGCTGGGCGCGACCGGCCGGATAGCCAGACATCGGACGGAGTAACGACATCGGGCCCCGAACTTCAGAGACGTTCGCCCAAATCTCGCGGAGTAGGTTGAATTCGGTCTCGAAGTGCGTCTTGCTGACGAAGAGCGTCTTATCGATCTCTCCTTGAAGAATGCGCGTTGTGCGTTCGAGGCTCCCTTTCAATTCTTCGATCTCGCGCGCGTACTTTGCGCGATCAGCGGCCAGAATACGCTCAGCCCACACTTTGCCAAGCCAGCCCGAGAGTGCTACGACGATTGCGCCGCCACCACCTACGCTGGCCAGCACGGCACCAGCGGTTTCCCAAGCTTCCTTTGGCATCATCACCGCACCTCCTTCCATCTGGTCGCATTTATCGGGAGGTCAGCGCACCGCCGGGACCGTCTCAGCGAGCAACTGTGGATGTTTCGTCAGATACTCGAGCGCCCACTCAACGATGTTGTAAGGCACAAAAGCCGTGGGCTGCGTAGGGAGTTGAGGTCGATACAAAATCCCGTCATCTGCTAAGCCTTGGGCAATACCGAGATGTCCTTCGACGATGGGATAGCTCCGGTAGTGATTCTGGACGTACGGTCGCAGGATTCCTCTTTCATCTGTCGTCAGGTGATGAAGCCTCTGGCGTCGCTTTCTCTGCTGCCATTTGTCGAACAGCCTGCGCCCCACAAACAACAGAGCAGACACCGCCAGCCAGCCGACAGCAATCAGAAAAACCAACCCGACCGTCCAGTGGTACTGACCTAAGGCCGCACTGATGCCAAGTGCTTCCACCAATTTGATGGGGCCCAGCAAAACCACTGAGCTGACGACCAAAAGAAATAGAGACGTCGCTACAGGTAGCGGCTTGGTCAGTGTCTCGTATAGCTTTGCCCAATCTGGGTTCACGTTAGGCCGCACACTAACAAAACCTCGTCTTCCGGGCCAGCCCTTTGAAAATGGTCCAGGACTTCTGGGCTTAAGTTGGCGGGTGGCCCATCCTTGCGGTTTTGTTTCTTGCAAGGGTGGGGCTGGTTTTCGGCTAGCCTCTTGATTACGCCTTCAGAATCCTGATGGTGTTTCGCGCGGAGTGCAGAACGCGGATGACGCGCAGAGGCTTGGTTTTCGGATCATAAACAACCCAGCAGTTCCGATAGGGCTGCACCAGCCAGAACCGCACCGGCAGCGCCGTCAAATCCTCCCGAACCTGTCCGCTTAGTGGTCGATCGGCTGCCAGACCGCAAGCCGCATACACTGCCTCTTCCACGCGGTTGGCCGCATCTATGTTATCCGCGGCGATGTAACTCCACAGTTCAAATAAGTCGTTGGTTGCTTCAGGCGTGAACTGATACTCGCTCATGCGCGGCGCTTTTCAGCAGTCCACGCATTCTTCCTTTGCTCCATCTCTTGCCGCACGCGATCCCCGTCCAGCAACTCTCCGCGCTGCGCCGACGCATAACCCTGCTCGATCTTCGCGCGAATCTCGCTGCCATGTTCCGCTAGCCAGGACTCTTCCTCATGCAGCAGCTCCACCGCGTGCTCTACAAACTCATCCACGCTGCGGTACGTCCCACGCTCGACGTCGCGCCGAATCGCCTCTTCCATTTCCGGCTTTAACCGTATCTCCATGCGTTTAGTCTACTCCAAGAGCGCCCTTCCGCAGCTGGTGATGGCAACAGCGTTCAACCTGCCCGCTAACCGTCACGGCAACCGTGTAATTGTTACGCTTCGGTAATCGGCGTTTCCGTGCTATTCTGGCTTTGCAATGGTCGCTGCGGTCTGCCTCTTGGACACGGCGCTTCTTCCCGCCTCTTCCGTTAACGCCCCCGCCAACAGACTAGTAACCGCTACAGCTGCCCTTGTAAGCCCTTTGTTTGCAACACTTACACGACCGTCCACAAGTGTTCATTCTAAAGGACTTACACGAAACCTAAGTCCTTTAGATGCAACACTTACAAGAAATAGGGGGGAGGGGAGTACCCCGCTGGTTACTACTCGTTACCCGTCGCTACGGCGCGCTATGTTTTGGGGGTCGGGGCTTCAACCCCGACACAAGACTCTCGCCCCTGCCAGCGAGCTACCTCAGTCCTGCGCATCCGAGCCGCCTTTGCTCGCGTGCGCAGATTCCTCGTCGTTCAGTCCTTCGGGTTTGTTGGCTGTGCGCCGACCGCGCGGATCACAACAATTCCTGGAATTCTTCGACCGTGATCTTCAAATCCCGGACGATGGAACGCAACGTCTTCTGCTTCAGATCTCCACCGTGCATCGGGATCACCACTCGCGCCTGGTCGCTCGGCCTCACGTAAATGGCGTGGCTACCAGTCTGCCGCCGGAACACAAATCCCAACCGCTCAGCGACTCGGGCGAGATCCTTTGCAGTCACCCCCGGCAGCTTCGGCGTCACACTGCTATCTCAATAGGCTTGATCAGGATGTCTTCTTGCGGGATTGGCAGCCCATCTTCCACCAAGCTCTCGACGTACAACTCCATCGCTTCGCGAATGTTCGCGATACCTTCTTCAATCGTCTCGCTTTGCGTATGGCAACCGGGCAGCGTGGGGCAGAAGACGTGGTACCCGCCTTCGTCTTCTTTCTCGAAAATCACAGTGAACCGGTGCGCCATGGCTCGCCTCCGCCGCCTTCATTCTATCTCACTCAGTGGGGCGGCAACGGTTAACTTACTTCGCCGATTTCGCCAGCAATTCAATCAATTGCTGCTTCCAAATAGCGGCCCAGGTGTGGGTGCCGTGGCCGTGGGTGTTTTCGCTGAGCGGGATCAGGATGTACTGACCGTTTTTCAGGCGCCTGGCTTCGCGTTCCGCGATGCCCAGCTCCGGAGGGTTGATGAAATCGTCGGCGGAGTTCATCCACATGACGCGAGCGGAGATTTTCTCAAGCTGCGGCGAAGGATCGTAGTTCCGGGAGGCGTTCACCTGATACAGAAAGTCGTTCGCGTCCGGCGTATCGACGTGCGTCTTGAAATAGTCGTCGAGATATTTGTCCGCCGCATCGCGCGTGGGCAGCGCTTTCTGCATGGGCAGCGCCGCGGCTCCGGCGAGAATCAGGAAATAGTTCGCCGTGCGCAGCGCCCGCTGCGGCTCCTCCGTGTACTCGCCGCCCTTCCAATCGGGATCGGTGCGAATCGCGTCCATCACCATCTTGCGCCACAAGCGATTGCGCCCCGCAAGCTGCACGGGCAAGCAAGCCATCGGCATCAGCGCGTCCATGAAGTCCGGATACGTCTCGCCCCAAACAAACGAGTGCATGCAGCCCATCGACGTGCCGAAAATCAAGCGCAGGTGATCGACGCCCAGCGCTTGAGTCAGCAGCAGATGATGCGCCGCTACCATGTCGTCGTAGTCGTATTGCGGAAAATGCGCGTGCATTCCGTCGCTCGGCTTCGAGGATTTCCCGTGCCCGATGCCGTCGGGCAGGATGATGAAGTATTTGGTGATGTCCAGCGGCTGCCCGGGGCCGTAAAGTTCGTCAGCGAATTGTTTGGCGAAAAACTGGTGACCGCTGCCGCCGGTGCCATGAAGAATGAGCACCGCGTTGTTGACGCGGCCCTTCGCGTCGCGGGTTGGTTCTCCCAGCGTAGTGTAGTGCAAACGCAATTCCCCGAGCGATTCGCCCGAGCGGAATTTGAAATCATGAGCAACGTACTCGCCTTCCTTCGACGGATAAGGAGAGTTCTGCTGCGCTCGCGCGTTTCCGGCCGGTATCGTCGCGACGCAGATCAAAGCAAAAAGAAAACCAAGCGGCTTGCGCATCCGTTTCCTCCACTTTCTCGAGAGACAAAATCTAGCACATCATCCCGCCCATCCGCCGATTTCTGCTTCTTGCGAAATCGTTTCTGGCGGGGCACAATCACGCGCGCGAATCGAGATTGCTCTCTCAGCGAGGTGACACCGTGCGTCGAATGATGCTCACTCTAGCCGCGTTTTGCTTTGCCGCGACATCCATCCATTCTCAAACTTCCGCTCAGCTTTCGCCCGCGGTGCGCGAATTCGTCAAAGTGGACGCGCCCGTCCTGGTTCTGGCGCATGTCCGGGTGATTGATGGCACCGGCTCGGCTCCGCGTGCGGACCAGACCGTGGTGATTCAGGACGGAAAAATCGCGACGATCGGCGACGCTGCCGCAGTGAAGATTCCCGACGGCGCCAAAGTTCTGGACCTCGCGGGCTACAGCGTTA
>Ga0210402_10003473_pt1 | contig 14738 bp, 18 predicted proteins | sample IncBWC7MmetaG_FD_161055 | JGI IMG/M metagenome (GOLD analysis project Ga0210402, IMG submission 161055) | Forest soil microbial communities from Barre Woods Harvard Forest LTER site, Petersham, Massachusetts, United States - Inc-BW-C-7-M | ecosystem: Environmental > Terrestrial > Soil >...
CAAACTACTCCGTGCTTGGGTAGAAATTAGCGCTTGGATTGTCGATTTCCAGCGTATTTACGGTAGGCTCATTCTCTCACCTATATTGTTTTGAGACATCAGCGATTTATGCAAATTTCAGGTACCCAGTTTAAAGAACATAGGGGATACAGTTTATCGGTGAAGATTGATAGTGCGAGGGAGATGTACCAGGCTGCAATCGGCGCCCATCCTGAACAGAGTCAGTCTATCGAAGCTGCTTAACGCGAGATGGCCGCGTACTTACTATCTTAAAAGTTCCGCGTGGTGAACTAGCTGACCCACTTATGACTGCTCTCCGGCCTCTGCAGAGGGCGTGGCGAAGTCTGGGGCTTACTCCTACCACATACTCATGGGGTAAGCCATGCCTTCTAACGTGAATCCTGTCTGTCGTTTTAAATACCTTGACATTAGAACTGCTTGCGTTTGGATATTTTGCGCAATGTCGTTGCGACCCGGCCGCCACCATCAACTACTTCACGCACTTCTTCAACCTCGTCAAAATCATGCAAGATCTAGGCGGCTGTCCCCAACAATTACAAGATATCACCGTGATAGAACGGTCGCGCGACCGATACACATCCGAGGACATAGACACAGCCTCGCGCGTTCTTGGATTCGGTTCGGACGGGCCATTGAAGGTAGAGTATGATAATGACATTCCGGAGGAGTTTATTGAGAATGCGTGGAGGGAGTGTGTGAAGAGATCGTGGCGGGATCATGATGGTGGGCAGAATTTGCAACGGGATGCGAATGAGGCGTTTAGGATACTGGCTGAGGCAATGGGGAGTGTGAAGTTGAGGAAGATTTGGGAGGCTGGGAAGGATAAGTTGATGAATCCTGATCGGGCGTATGATACGCTTGAGGTTCCGAAAGATCTGGATGACTCCATGTTAATTCCGGTCTTTTCGATGAGAGTTCGTGATTTTTTAAACACTGGAGTTGAATGTTGTGTTAATATCCTTTGGCCTTAGCTCGAGGAGCAGCCTTTGCAGATTGACAAGATGCGGGAGGCATTGTTTGTTATTGCTGAGATCCGTGACAGCGAACGTCTACGGCAATTCCTTTCAACAGGGCAGGATCGTATGTGGGCCCTCTGTGATTCTGATCGTGTTTTATTGACGACTTTATTGAAGCTGGCGATATCATCGCTCCTACCCGCCCAGACCTACCACGAGGTCTGAATCAACTCGGCAATACATGCTATCTGAATTCTTTGCTACAGGTACTGTCATCCCCGGATTATCACTTATGTACCTTCACTGAATACACTTGCAGTATTTCTACACGATCAAAGACCTTCGAGAAGCTGTGTTGCAGATGGGAAAATTCGACTTGAAGTCTATCGAAGATGACAAGCTGACCGACGATGACCTCAAGCGTCATCGTGTGGGTGGTAGATTGGTTACACGAAGAGAGATCGTGCGATCCAAGAAATGTGCGTCATATCATTTTGACACGCATTTTCCTCCACAGTTAACACAGCATCCTCAGTCATCGGTCAGCTTTCAGAGCTGTTTTCGAACCTCGAATACTGTGAAACAGCGGCCGTAACACCTACTGTTGAACTGGCTAAGCTCGCACTCGTTACATCAAGAGACGAAGAAGAGGACGAGGCCGATAAGGGTGGGACGGACTCGTCGAATGACACCGATGCAACTCTAGTTGATGATGGACCTTCGCGATTCCCCGTCTCCGAACCATCGCCTCGATCTCCCAGGTCGCCTGCTCGTTCGCCTGCTTCTGTGCTCGGGAAACGTCCACGCGATATTGATCGACAAAGAAGTGAGATGGACATTGACAGTCCCCTGTCAGAATCTCCAAAGGATAAAGATGGTTTTGTTATGTTGGCTTCACCTCGACGGTCGATCTCGCCGCACCCGACAGGCGAAGGGAGCTCATCGAATGCTCCCCTGGCTTCAACATCTACCTCACCTCCAGACAACGATGGTGATATTGACATGACAGGAAGTCCAGGTTCCCAGAAGCCTCCTACACTACCCCCACGGAAGGCCGCTGAAGTTTCTGATTCTGTCATGATGTTCGGTAAATTGAACCGAGCTCACACGGTGGTCTAGGCTGACGAATGGTTATAGGCAGGCAGCACGACGTTGCGGAGTGCATGGACAACTGCATGTTTCAGATCGAAACGGCGCTGCTTAAATTTGACGCGATGAGCGGATCGCAAGGGGACAGCGATGACAAAACTAGTGTTGTTAAAAGGTATGATGCTGTCCCTCTGGTTAAATTAATAGCTTATTTGCGTGAAGGCTTTTCTATGGCAAGATTCGACAACGTTTGGCTCTTGCAAGTGATAGCCACCGGTCCCGATCATCTATACACGAGAAAGAAGACCTTTTCTCTCATTTACCTGTCAATGTCACAGACGATGGCGTTGATATCTACGATGGTCTGAGTGGATATTTCGATGACGTGGTCGAATTCGAAGGCAGAAAGGCCCGTATGGAGGTTTCTCTCATTGATCTTCCTCCCTTGCTGCAGATTCAGTTGCAGGTAATAGAATCATTTTCATTTTTGGTCCTGGATTTATAACAGTCCCTCTTGCAGAGAGTTCAATTCAACCGCGACACCCTTCAACCATACAAATCGCAAGCTTTTGTGAAGTTTGGAGAGACCATATATATGGACCGTTTCTTGGAGAGTGCCGACCCACAGAAAAAGGCACATTCCAAGTCCATTCAGGCGGAACTCAATACTTGTCGGGAACGTGTCCGTCTATTAGTTCAAGGAAAAGTTTGTCTGTTAATTGATCTACCAACCAGGCAGTCACATTGACCTCTGCGTGCTTCAATTAGGATGGACCTTTCGCCTCAGCGCTCGATAATATGAGCGATTTCCTCAAAAGACAAGAAGGCATCGTGTTATCCGACGTAGATTGTAGTCTGATTCTACAGCTCAACGAGGAACAAGCTCTCGTAAAAGGAGAAATCGACCACCTTCGCACTCGCGTGGACAATCTCAAGGATGAACTGGAAGCCATTTGGCGAGATGAGTCCGAGGTTGCTTATGAGCTTACTTCCGTCTTCATTCATCGCGGCTCCTCTCCATCCTGGGGCCATTATTTCTTCTATTCACGACATCTTCCGAACGCTCCAGATTCTTGGTTTAAATACAATGACTCAGACGTCAGTGTCGTCTCGAAGGATGAAGTCCTGGCAGATACAACAGGTTCTACAGCTAATCCTTACTTGGTGCGTTGTTAGCACTATATTTCTTCTCAATATGCTAATTGTCCACCGCCACTCTTAGCTCGTTTTCGCTCGAAAAGGGTCAGAAGTCGTTGACACCGTCAAACGGTTCGATCCAACCTTCGCCCAGATTTGATGTTCTTAGATCTTCTTGGGATGACAACATACCCACGCATTGTATCACAAACCATTTAAGCATCGCATTTCGGAGCTTAACTTACTGGCCAATCTCATTGGATTTGAGACGATTCTAGGGTAACTGACCGCTGTAGCTATGGATGGACCCCCTGCCTATAATAATTGCAATTCTACCAAACTTCACTAGTTGAGGAATTTTCGATGAGCAACGAGCTTTAGCTGAAACGTCACTATATTTTTGTTGTATGCCAGTACGCGGTCGCAATTGAAATGTAATGTTTCTTTATCTGCCTTTATGAGACCTGGAATAGGCACTGTAAGGTTTGTCCGAACATCGAGATAGATCATGTTTAATGAGAGCTACCCTATTAACCCTGCCTCTGCAATAATGAACTCTAAATTGACCCAAATTCCCAAATGGTCCGACGGCCACACTCGATGATCCTTTCCTTCCCTGTCAATAGCAACATCCTTCTCGCAGACCGGATCTTCGCCCACAAAACCCGCCTCATCATCACCGTGCCTCACAGCCAAGCCCTGACCCCGGATAAATATATAATCCAACCGTTTAGGTGGTCCTGACTTGAAGATACCTTGTCGATTATTAACAGTAACGTTAAATGTCGGATGAGCACGAAAAGGCGACTCGGAGGAAGGGCGTGCGACAAGAAAGGAATCTTGAAATGAATACGGAGTAGAAATGAGAGGTGCCAATTCAGCGTAAGATTGTATATTACAATCTCCAGCAAGAACAGCAGGCACGGGATGAGCAGACGAAAGAGACACTTCATCATGATCTTGAAACCCGAACTCGTCACTGAACATGTAGCCAGGGGCTGTGAGGACATGCGCCGCAGTCTGGAACTGCTCACGACGTTTCCTGACATCTTCGGTGTGAGACTCGAAATGTGAAGTCCCGATGCGGAGCTGTGTAAACCATAGTAAGTAAATGGGAAGATAAATGGGCAGCTGGACAGGTTCACGATAGGACCACCCGCTAGAGAAAACTCTGCGACATTTAGACTCCTTGACATTCTCGAGTTCTCATATTCCAGGAACGCGGTGGAAACTTTGAACAGAGGCGCAAGGCGTCGATGAATGAGGATCACAGTCGAATAGTAATTCTGACATAAACGGAATTGTTCCTCAAGATCTGTGACCATCCAGTGTCCACGAGCTTCAGGATGGGCGAGAAGAAGTGTGAAAAGTGACGAAGTGACTTCCTGCAGCGTGATAATAGCGCATGGCGCGCAAGCAGAAAAGAGTGTGTCAAGGATGAAAGGGTGACGAAGGTGAACGTGTCTGTCATCTTCCCAGACATTCCATGTGCCAATACGAAATGTTGAAAAACTGCGTGTATCACTGACTGGCTCGAGGAAAATGGAGTCGTGCGAAGACCATGTTGCCGCTGCACTGTCATATGCTAGTAGTGTAGTTGATTGCAACATCGAGGCAGGAAACAGCCTTTTAATGCTTATATAAGCTAGAATATGAACTTGGGTTCAATTTCTCCGAACGCATGACAGAAGTATGAAATGTACAATGTGCAGCAAGCTCGTGTACGAGAACCATTCGGAGTCTGGAACCCTGGCGAGTTGACAATGGTCATACATAAATAAGTGGTTTATTCGAGCCATCATGGATTTTGCAACATACCTCGTAAACGCTCTTTAGCATGTCACTAGCATTCCGGAACAAGATTCAACACTCATGATCAATATCTATCCGCCAGACATCCTGGAAAATATTTACCAGAAAGTGAATTTATAAGTCTACATCCTTCCCATCGGTCACTGGAACATCATCATGATTTGACGGATTCGCAGGAGGTTGGTCGGTCTTAGTGTCAGAATTGCGGACAGACGTGTTTCCTTTGGGTTCCAAGGTAGCAAGAAGATTGTCCAGATTGTCCAGGATGATATCTAGCCGACTCTCCACTCCTCTCGCCATCCCATCTGCACTTTCTAGACGACATAGTAGCTCAGCGACGTTGGCTTCATCGTTGCCATCAAGAGTTTCTTGAGACAAGAGTGAGGACAACTGAGTAATATCAGCCTCTAGTGTCGTAATATCCGTCGCTTTAGATGAATCATTACCAGAATCCGGGCTGGAGTCATCGGGTTTGCTTGAGGACATGATGAGTGAGGGGGTTGAAAAGCAACTTCAAGTTCAAGTTGAACTTGACCTCGAAATTCCGAATTAGGAAGTCCTGCCATCACTCATGGTTTCACTTCAACCCGGCCTCGATTCTCTCTTGAAATCTCTTCTTCCTGGCCCCGTTGACCAACAGAAACTTGACGGACTTGTCAGGAAGGCGTTGACAGAGAAGAACAAATCTTGCGCCGAAAACAGGAAGAGTCAGTGGGAGTATCTGCTGAAGAATGACATATTCATCCTCGCAGTGCGTTTAGTGTGCTCGCATTCTGTTCAAACACTGAATCCAAGATAGGCCACAGAAGGAAAAGCACTCAAGGATGAGGGGACTACATATTATGACCAACTCCGGACTAAACTTGACTTGATCTTAACATTTACTGAGCACGGTTCGTCATCTCATTCTCACTCATGCGGCAATATGTAATCACTGGTTACAGAGGCTTGTGAACAAACATTCCCGTTTATCGTCCTTCAAGATCTCCTTGAAACCCAAACAATCGCCTCATGTTCGCACATTTTCTCATGGATCGAAGGTCGCGCAACAAGACTCACGGAGGGGATGGTTCCTCAGAAGGGAAAAGCTCTTATCCTTCTACGCACACTGAATGATCTCCTTCGACGACTTTCAAAAATGGGTTCAACCACTATATTTTGCGGTCGAATATTAACATTTCTCAGTGGGGTTTTTCCGCTCGGTGAACGAAGTGGTGTCAATTTAAGAGGAGAGTACGGGCCGACATGGGAGGGTGTGAAGGAACCGGAAAAAGGACAGGATGAAGGGAGTAGCGAGGAGGCAATTACTGAAGTGCCTATTGAACCCAAGGAAACTGAAGGCGAAGGCGACAAAATGCAAGTCGACGAAGTAAAGAAGTCTATATCGGCCACGAAACCTTCAGAGAGGAAGGACGGTATGTTATCCTCACGAGCTACAGCCCTCCTGTTTAACTCCCAGTCTGCAGAATTTTACAACACATTCTGGTCTCTTCAACTGCCATTCTCGAAACCTCCAATCTTTACCTTGCCAAATACGTTCTCAGAGTTCAGGGAAGCTGTGAACAAGGTTCTACCAGTTATCAAAGAGGCAACTGCTAAAGAACGAGCGATGATGGGTAGCCGAAGCGGGGCAGGAGGCACCGGATCGCTGAAACGGAAACGGGAGCCTGACACGGCTGAAGAGACCAGCACCAATGAATACTTCTTTGCCAAATTCTTGACAAGTCCGGATCTCCTTGATCTCGAGGTTTGTTTTGCGATTTTGACTCCGTGATTTCGTTCTAAGATTATGATGTTCTTCCAGATCGCTGATACTCATTTCCGCCGCCAGTTTCTATTTCAACTACTCATTCTCCTCAACCACCTTCTCACATTCACAAAAGCTGCCAAAGCCACTTGGTCGTCCTCACGCAACCGATCTCTTCAAATGGATTTCACTCTGGAGACGGCTGATGCCCAATGGGTGCAAGAAATGCTCACCAAGGCGATGGAAGAGCTACGACAAACGACTCCCAACGGACGAGCATTTGGCGAGACTGTCAACGTGATACTCGAACGGGAAAAAAACTGGGTTAAATGGAAAAATGAACTCTGTGCTCCGTTCGACAAGGAACCTTGGGCAGTTGATATGGGTGAGAAGAAGATCGGTCTGGAAGAGGCGACGGCAGAAGTGAGGAGGAAAATGAGGGAAGAGCCCAAGGATTGGGAATGGCGATTAGGCTCCGAGCCTTTGACGGAGATCTGGGATATGGGATATAGAGATTTGGACGATTTGCGGAATCCCTTCCAGTTAAGAACTCATCCCTTTTCTCGTATTGTCTCATATCTCAGTGAATTTTGACTTTTTCGCACTTTTAGACCAGGGGATGTGAAGGATTTCGTCAAGAAAGTTAAACAGGAAGATATGCGCATAGAAATGCGCAGTAAAGCCTTGGCAAAAGTAGCAGAACGGCTTGCAAATGTCCAAGCGAAAACCACAGCACCCAAACCTGTTCCACCTACCGCCCCAATGGGAGTGCTATCATCTCTGGGCAAGGAATCAGCGGGACCGTCTTCCAAATCTCAAGAAACACCTGCTCCTTCCTCAGACGCTAGCCTTTCGCCGTCAACGTCACGATCTCTGGCGAATTCAACGCTATCGAATCCAGCCAGTTCTCCACTTCATCCTTCGCTTCCGGCTAAACCAGGTTCAAGCTCCCCTACTAAACCGATATCGTCTTCCCAAGAATCTGGTAGAAGTTCGACGCCGGTACCGCTTCCACCGGCTCCAGCTCCGCCGCCGGTCCTGGCGCAAGCACCAGTACAAGTTATCACACCAGCACCAATAGCATCGACCTCCACGCCCACAGATGACCAGATTATTAAATTTGAAGACGTTAGTAATTCACGTTTTTCTGTGGCTGATACACCTTTAAATGTCCGCTTATAGAACAAACAACGTTGGTCCTGGCTTGCACTACGGACTGCCCGTGATCAGCATCTACAACATTTCGGGAAGATCGGGACCGGGGATATCAATCTACTCGCCGTAGAAATCGAAAAGGAGAAGCAGGATCGGGAGAAACTTCAGAAAGGGGAGGAAGTGTCCGGGGCTAGCGTGATGGGACCCACAGAAGAACATGGAACTGGAAGCCCTATAATCACTGCATGCGCAGCCCCTCCAGGAGGCGTAGACGACGGCAAGATCGTTGATGTCCAAAACACAGATGCCGAGGGGGATATAAAGATGGACGAGCGGTAAACGTGGTTATTCCGGATGTTGTTAAGTATTTTTCTTTGAATACAGTAGTTGAAATCAAATCCCCTTGGTTACCCTAAATTGTACGTATATGCGTGACGTGACAAGCAAACTTTCAAACATGGTCCGATAAATCCAGTGCTCGAAATTCATCCACAAATACACTACTACGAATCCTCACCATGGCTGTCGGAATTGCGCCTCTCAAAGTGCGTGGAATTGGTCATCGAATTGTTCGCTCGCTTATCCGAATTTTACTAGCGTGTACTTGTTACCGGAGGAGCAGGTTACATTGGTACTTTTCCTTTCTTTTTATCGTTGCCCGCAGTTACGCTTCAACATCTTCTCGTATTCAGGATCACACGTAATTTATACCTTGCAAAAAACTCGACGTTACAAGGTCATATCGATAGACAATCACCACAACTCTCATCCACACGCCCTTTGTCGAGTGTCTCAACTCGCGAAGGAAGAATTGCCAGAAAACCCTACCGACGCCGAAATCCAAAGCACCGACATTGACGCCTACAACTGTGACCTAACGAAGCCGGAACAGATTAGGTCGGTTTTCGAACGTTATGGGCCAGGTGGAATCTGGGGAGTGATTCATATAGCGGTATGTGTCATTATTGCACTCAGGGGTTCGAACATCGCACCAAGGGCATCTTGCAGGCACACAAAGCCGTCGGCGAATCTGCAGAAATTCCGTTGACCTATTATGCCAATAACGTTTCTGCCACCGTGTCACTCTTGCAAATCATGTCAATGTATGACTGTACTCGAATAGTCTATTCATCATCAGCGACGGTGTATGGGACACCGCCAATCGTTCCCATCCCTGAGGCGACTCGATTGCAAGCCGACAGTCCCTACGGCCAGACGAAGGTGATGGCTGAGACCATCATTGATGATCTGTGTCACGGTATGTTTAATTTTCGATGCAATCGGGGTTGTTCCTGACAACCACGCAGCGGAACCCAAACGATGGCAGGCGATTGCTCTGCGATATTTCAAGTAATTTACCTTATTGTTTGCGCCCTCTTGTTACTGAATTGTGATTCAGCCCTGCTGGTGCTCATCCATCCGGTCTTATGGGTGAAGACCCTCGGGGCCGACCTGGGAATCTTTTACCGCTGCTTGCCCATATGGCCGTTGGGCGCGTTAAAGACACAACCCTCAAAGTTTTTGGGGATGATTACCCAACGCCGTGTGTTTCCATCTGAATGCAGATTCAATCATATTTATCTGACCGTACAATCAGAGATGGGACTTGCGTTCGAGATTACATCCACGTACTTGACTTGGCGTCCGGGCACCTTCTTGCTCTGGATGCCCTTGCGCCAGATTCCAAGACTTTTGACGGCTCTGTTGCTCGTTTTAAGGCTTACAATCTCGGAAAGGGCAAGGGCTTGAGTGTTCTCCAAATTGTAGAGGCCATGCGTAAAGCGACCGGATTTGATTATAAATATGAAATTATTGGTCGACGGCAAGTGTGTTACATCAAATTTACCTCACACAACACTAAACTCTGATTTCCCTAGACGTGGTGATGTCCCTGATCTAACTGCTGACCCATCCCTCGCCGAAAAAGAGCTTGGTTTTAAAGCATCCCAGGATTTGGAGACTATGTGTAGAGATCTCTGGAACTGGCAAACCAAGAACCCTCAAGGTTACGGAGAACAGTGACAGACCGGAACCGATGGTTCAGAGAGGATAATAGCGTGTCCACGCGTATGTGGATGGACTGGATATTGGACAAACCTGTGCCCTCTTTTTTTTTTTGCTTCGAGTCATGCTCTCGATTACTTTCTTTTGAATAACTGTTCATGTCCACTCACGAATGGACGGACTGGATATTGGAAAAACTTGTGCCCTCCTTTTTTACTTCGAGTCAGGCCACCGCTTGATCACTGTCTTTTGAATTACTGTCCATTACTGGAGATACCACCATTTCGTTACAGCTATAGATCAAATACCTCCGGCTCTCCGTCGACATATTTCTGCGTTGTTTCCTTGCTTCATAATTTTCTTTCACGCGAAGCAGTAGACCTCTGTGTAAGTGCAAACCTGTTTCTTGCTGTTAGTAACGCTTACACGTTGTTTTAGAATTGTCATCACGCACCGGATATACCTTCCTTACTCCCAATGCAACCAAAATAATGACCGCTTCTTCTCGACTCGTAGTGTGAAGGCCTTTGATTGACGAATCATCCTGCAAGAATCGGCTGCTACAATTCCCCTACTCCGAAATTCTTCATACTGACTCATTTCAAGATACTTTTTCACCGTCTGATTTGGGAACGAGCCATGGTTTGTAGGAGATTTGAGCATATTCTTGTCCCAACAAACCTCACATCCACAAGTTGCGGATATTTGTGTGCTTGGTGAGCACCTCAACATTTCTTGGGCGGGATCAGCGGGATCATTGCTCAGTTACTAAAGTGTTACATCCGTTAATTCGATAAGGATTCCTGGATCTTGCACCTACTGTGCAAATTCAGGCCCATCCCAGATGTCAAAAGGAATACAAAAGTGGTAACTATCATTCCGCTCCCAAAATATGGCTCTCTCCGCCAACATCTCCCGTCGAAATTCAATTGCCTCATTCTCAGTCATGGGACCCTCAACGTCCTCCATAATCTTTTCGATGATCTCCACTGGTAGCCGTGAGTCGACGTACTCATCAACAGCTGTCTTAATCCACTCCTTTTGTTGCGGTGCAACATCAGAAGTCGAGATGACAGGCTGGATGTCAGGATCAACCAGGACAAAAGACAGGACCGCCAGGTATGCCTCTTTTGAGGGATCGTCTGGCTGGAATGGTGAGTATCGATGCTGATAGACATTCGGGAATACTATTCCTAATCCCGCACGGATGGGGACGGAGCCGATGTATTGGTGACAGGAATCCCCATCGTGAAGACCCCAAGTGCGGAGAGTAGCGCCCGTGTCACCAGCATTAAATCCCCGAGGAGATGTCACGGCCATGCGAAATTGAATGGAATGCTCCACGATGTTCTCCTTCGGGTTCTGTCATTCAGATTCTCGAGCCATCAGGCGGAAAAATGAGACGACGCACGACAGACGTATAATAAAACCCGCAAGCGACGATTCGCTCGTTCCTCATTCCTTCCACATGCCAGGGTGAGCCCGGATAGCCAGGACCGCCAGGTTGCTTGGAACGTTGACAATCCACTAAATTAACGACATATGATAGGAAGTGATACTTACAAGACGGGTTTCGGATAGGTCCACAATGATTTGCAAATTTCTGCCTCGCAAGTTTACTGTGTGTTTTCGACGTTCAAGACCACCAGGGTATCCACCATCCGGAACGTCCGGGAGATGAATAGGTCTATTCATGATCCAATCCCGCATGTCGTGCTCGTACGTCGACCAGCCTTCTTCATCGTCGGAAAACTCTGGCGGGTCGGGTTCGTCCCAGACTGTGTACCGGCAAGGTCCTGGGATCCTCTGAGTGAGTGGGTTGTTCCTATGCAGGTCTGTGAGTGTATGTTCGAATAGTGGGACGAATGCCGTGAGGGTGGTCTCGAGGAGTTGGTAGAGGGAGGTATGTCGGGGATGGAGGTTGTTGATGTAAGAGAGGAACTGGACAGCTCCCGATTGTGAGACGGAGACATCAGTGGGGAGGAGAGAGAAACGGTGCGAGACTGTATAGTTATCGGTCATGGGCGGCGGGGACTGTGCTTTAGGAGGCCCGCAAGAGACTAGAGTTCTGTGGTACACAAGACAGTGAAGATATGGGTCTATGAGAGCCGTTGTGACACCATCTTCATTCCGGTTACATCCTGATGCCTGAAGTTCCCGCAAGTTTCGGAATTCTTCGTTTAAACTTCCAAGAATTGGCGAATCCAAGAGGGAGTCTGATTCCCAGATACGTTCGAAACATGACACCTGGCTGACCAAATAAAATGTGAGCAGTTAAATTTCATTCGTTCAACTCAACTCACCATCTATGTTTCTCATCGCGGAGGGCGGCGTATCCACTCAATTCATCGAAAACATAGTCAATCTAGTCGATGTAAGATTAGGATTACAATAGATTAATAAACTCCTGTTAAACCTACTTGTTTTCTGGACAATTGTGTCTCAACATGGTTTGATGTAGTACGAACTTTCCAGAGACGTTTGAGAGCTTCCTCAGTCCAGTTCTCCCTGACATTTTGATTTCGGAAGAGTTTCCACCAATCTTTGATTCTGCGAGTTTCAGCAGAAAGTTGGCACATGGCCATCTCTGCTAGCTGGGAATTTTCCACGAAGTTATAGATAAGTTGTCGACTTGCAAAACTCAGACGCTTACTGTTCTTGGGTTGTCTAAGGTGATGCCAGCATTATTAGTACTAGTAGTGGCCCAATCAAAAGGTTGAAACGAATCACCGCCAACACCGCCCAGATAATGAGTCCCAACAAGAAAAGGGTGGCGATAGCCCCCATACTGATCCCTCGATAACAAATTTGGCATGGCGGTGAGACCTAGTCGACCGAGCGACACCGGACTGACTCTGTGATTGATGCATACTAGCCGTTGGCGCCGCAGCGCCGCATGAGCAGAAGCAAATGACTTCCCATATCAAGGTGATCGGGATTACATATCCGAGCCATTACTAAGTAGTAGATAATCTCTTGATCAGTGATCACACGGTTTTGACATTAACCATCTACAGAAACTATGGTATGTCAAGTCGTAATTCCATGTTGTCTGTCGCTGACTCTGCCCATTCAGTCACAGTGGGAAGTCCGCCTCTCAAGCTCAAGAGGTGTACCATATTTTTTCAACGTCGAAACCAGGGCTTCCAGCTGGGAACCTCCCGCAGAACTTTCCCCGGAGCAGATCAGCCAGCTCCCTGGGGCGGATAAATATCTCGTCGGCTCTGGAGGCAAGTCATCGAGTGGGGAAAACGCGCAGGTCAGGGCAAGCCATCTTCTGGTGAAGCACCGTGACAGCAGAAGGGCGTCGAGTTGGAAAGAGGTGCGTGCAATCCATCCACCCACATATTCAAGTTGTCATTTCTCTAAATTTGTTTTCTCATTTGTAATCCTAGGCCAACATCACGCGCTCGAAGGAAGAGGCCATCGAAATTCTCCGGGGCTATCAAGCGCAGATCAACGGATCTGCGGAGAAATTCGCAGAGCTTGCGACTCTGCACTCGGATTGTTCTTCGCATACGAACGGAGGTGATCTAGGGTGGTTTGGACATGGGCAGATGCAGAAGCCGTTCGAAGACGCGGCGTATGGGTTGCACGTCGGGCAGATCAGTGATGTGATCAGTTCTGACAGCGGTGTTCACTTGGTGTTGAGAACTGGTTGAACGACAAAGGCGGAACAGAATTTGAAGGAAGAAATCAATATTGATGTACCAGTACTGCCGCTATTACTTGTAAGTTTTCTCGACAAGTTGTTTGTCTGGGTCAACCTTTTGCAAACAAACTGGTTATCACAAGCGATCGATCATCGGATGGGCTAAGTCGAAAACTGTTTCCAGCCATACCCTAGAGTCTGCAGCTGACTCTGGTTTCAAATTTCTCAAAGGCGAAGGCGAACCGATGGAAGGAATGTCGAGTCCTAACGAAGAAAAACAAATTGGCTTCAGAGATATCAGAGTGTCTAAAATACTCGTTCACCCCATCAAGGTGTGCCGTGTTTCTGCTGACTGTATTGGCACGCCAATACATTAACGCAACCATACTCCCGTCTCAATCATTTACCTCTCTCTAACGCAATGTTTTAGAGTTGCCGCGGAACTTCCGTCCAATCCGCTCGATACACCGCTGAAGGAATTGAGGTAAGTTCAATTATTTGCTCAAATCCATGTCATTGATTTTTTATTATTTATTTCCTGGGTAGAATGACAGGAAATGGTGCATCGTAGACGCGAGCACCAATACCGTGATCACCGCTCGGCAATTTTCAAAGGTGTGTAGATTATGACGTTATTGTGATTCGGTCCTGAAAGAGAGAGTACAGATGGTGTTAATCACACCTCGTATCGAATTTGACCAGCGGTCGCCACATTCTGGTTTCCTCACAATTACTTTCCCGGATAATTCGGGCTGCAGGGAGTTTTCCGTGCCTTTGCGTCCTACCGAAGAGATCCTTCGGCATTGGAAGATGTACGCACGTATATACTCATAACCAATCCTTGAAAAACCCACAATTATTAGCATGGACCATATAACCCTCTGGGGGTCGACCATGGACGGATACATCTGCGAAGCCTCCCCCTCCCCATCGACTGTCCTGTCTCAGTACTTCGGGCGTCCCGTCCACCTTGCGTACAAAGGACCTCGTCCGCGGCCCTGCGTGCCCACCTCCACGTTCCCTATGCTAAGCGCGACGGCCGTGTACCAGGATGGGTACCCGCTGTTGTTCTTGAGCCAGGAGAGTATAGGGGAGGTAGAGAGAGAGCTCCGGGGTCGCGTGGGGCAGCAGGGGATTGATGAGCGTTGGATGGAGGATAGATTGG
>Ga0210402_10003474_pt1 | contig 14736 bp, 11 predicted proteins | sample IncBWC7MmetaG_FD_161055 | JGI IMG/M metagenome (GOLD analysis project Ga0210402, IMG submission 161055) | Forest soil microbial communities from Barre Woods Harvard Forest LTER site, Petersham, Massachusetts, United States - Inc-BW-C-7-M | ecosystem: Environmental > Terrestrial > Soil >...
CAAACGCAAAGACGCTGCGATACCGGCTCTATGTCCACTTCACAGCCCCTCCTCGAACCACCAAACTGCTTGAAGCTGCTTCGCCATCGGAAGCTCGAATCGAGTCTGCACAGAACAACATACCCGACTGTCAATGATATTGGAAGTGGTTGTTTCTTACTCGCATTTGCGAAACCGACCAGTAGAAGAATGTCTCCGATTTGAGGCCTGAGAATGAGTCCTTAAGCCTTCGCGGAGACCACTGGCGACACTACTTAGACGCCCTTTGTCGTCCTTGATCGAGCACTGCTCTACACCTCGCAGATAGCGACATCGGGCGCTTTACGCTCCACGAACACCGCGCCTTAAGCGTAAAAAGCCCGCAGAGCAGGGCATTTTGGCTATGATGACCATACCCAGCCGGCCTCGGCCGGCGAGGGTTGGTGACCGGCGCCGGGGTGCTCGTCTTCAAACGCAGAGACACCTCGGCGCCGGCTTTGAGCCACCAACCAAAGCGCTTCCTTGCTATCACCATCGCCGGGCCCAGTCAAGCGGGCCGTTTCCCGGGCCGCCTCAAGCCCACCGCCGCCCTGGAGACTTTTTCTTACCCGCGGGACCCCGCCGCCCGAGCCGCGCGCTGCTAGCGCCCCAAAGCCTCGCGCAGTACGTCGGCTACGCAGCGCACCTGCCACTCCTTCATGCCCACGAAAAACGGCAGCGCGATCGAGCGGGCTGCCACGTCCTCGCAGACCGGGAAGTCGCCCGGCTGGTGGCCGAAACGCTCGCGGTAGAAACGCATCAGGTGGATCGCCGGCAGATAGGGCTTACTCTGGATGCCTTCCTCCGCCAGCGCCTTGATCACCGCGTCGCGGTTTGCTTTGTGGGGCAGCTGCACCACGAACACGAACCATCCGCGGCGGCTTCCTTCCATGTCCGGACATGGCAGCTCGACCCCCCTTACGTTCTCCAGCGCCTCGCGGTACTGGCTTGCCAGGCGTGCCCTTGCTGTGAGGAAGTCGTCGAGGCGCGCCAGCTGCGCCAGGCCGAGGGCGCATGCGATGTCTGAGAGGCGGTAATTGAAACCTAGGCGATCGTGGTCCAGCCAGTCCATGTTCGGGGAGCGGCCCTGGTTGCGCTCTGAGTCGATCCGCTCCTTTAGCGCCCGGTCCCCCAGCGTGATCATGCCTCCCTCACCTGTGGTGATCTGCTTGTTCGCGTAGAACCCGAAGACCGCGGGGTTACCCCGGCCTCCCACCGGCCTACCGTCGGGGTGACGCCCTCCCAACGCCTCGCACGCGTCCTCGACGATCGCGAGGCCGTGGCGAGCCGCGATCGCCTCGAAGGCGCTCATCTCCGCCGGGTAGCCGAAGATGTGCACTGGCAGGATTGCCCGCGTGCGCTCGGTGACAGCCGCCTCCGTCGCCTCCGGGTCGAGGTTCAAGGTGACAGGGTCGATATCCGCGAATACCGGACGGGCGCCCTCATACAACGCCGCGTTCGCGGAGGCCACGAACGAGAGCGGGCTCGTGATTACCTCATCTCCCCGTTTCACCCCCACGGCGCGCAGCGCCAGGTGCAGTCCCGCTGTACCACTTGAGACCGCGCTCGCCATCGGTGCGCCCACGCGCTCGGCGAACGCTCGCTCGAACTCTCCCACCCGCGGGCCCAGCGAGAGCTCGCCCGAGCGCAGCACGTCCAGGACCGCCTGCTGCTCCGCCGCGCCCAGCGATGGACGCGCGAGCGGGATCGACTCTTCCTCCAGTGGTTTGCTTCCCAACTCCTCCCGCTCGTCGGGCGGTATTGGCACATAGCGCAGCGGGCGTCCCGACGGCCGTCCTGCGGAGCCCTCGGCCACCCCCCGGCCCCCTTTACCGGCGGCCGCGCCGGTCGATGAGTATTGGAGACCCCGCGCGCGCCACCCCCGCGGGAGGCGGGGATGGCTGCATTCCCGACTCCAGTGAATCCACCAGTGCATCCCATGAGGCCGCGATTAGGTTCTCTGACACTCCGATCGCGCCCCACACGCGTTGGCCGTCGGACGCGTCGATCAGCACCCGCGTCACCGCGCCCGTACCCTTGTCCTCGTCGAGGATCCTCACCTTGAAGTTAACTAGCTCGATCTCACGTAGGTGGGGGTGAATCTCCCCGATCGCCTCGCGCAGCGCCCGGTCCAGTGCGTTCACCGGGCCGTTGCCCTCGGCGGTGCGCACATAGCGACGCTCCCGCGTACGATCGACCCCCACCCGCCCCGCGTGCTCGTCGGTGTCAGTGGCATGAGGTAGGTGGTCGGGAATCCAGATCTTGATCGTCGCCTCCGTCTCCACCGCCCCGTCCGCGCGCTGCTCCACGATCACTCGCCAGGACTCCAGGCGGAAGAGTGGCTCGTACTCCCCCGCCTCCTTGCGCATCAGCAGCTCGAAGGAGCCGTCCGCCGCCTCGAACTGGAAGCCCCTGTGCTCGAGCTCCTTGACCCGCTCCGCCGTGCGCAGCGCCGCCTCCCCGTCCAGCTCGATGCCCGCCTCGCGCGCCTTCTCGATCACCGTCGCCTTCCCCGACAGCTCGGAGACCAGCACCTCGCGGTTGTTGCCCACCAGCTCCGGCTCGGTGTGCTCGAAGGTCTGCGCGTCCGCGCTCACTCCTGCCGCGTGCAGGCCCGCCTTGTGCGCGAACGCGTGCTTGCCCACGTACGGCTGCGCCGGGTCCGGCACGCGGTTGAGGAGCTCATCCACGAAGTGCGCCGTCTGCGTCAACCGCTCCAGGCGCTCCGGGGCGAGCACCTCCATGCCCATCTTCAGCTGCAGGTCCGCGACGATCGTCACCAGGTTCGCGTTGCCCGTGCGCTCCCCGATCCCGTTGATCGTGCCCTGCACCTGGGTCGCGCCCGCCTCGACCGCCACCAGCGTGTTCGCCACCGCACAGCCCGAGTCGTCGTGCGTGTGGATCCCCAGCGCCACCTCTCCTAGCGCCGCGTGGACCTCCGCGACGACATCGCGCACGCGCGTCGGCAGCGAACCGCCGTTGGTGTCGCACAGCACCACCCGCTCCGCGCCCGCCTGCGCCGCCGCGCGCACGCACTCCAGGGCGTAGCCCGGGTCCAGTGCGTAGCCGTCGAAGAAGTGCTCCGCGTCGAGCAGCACCCGCTTGCCGGCGCCGACGAGGAACGCGATCGACTCGCCGATCATCTGTAGGTTCTCCTCGCGCGAGACGCGCAGCACCTTCTCCACGTGCAGCGGCGAGGCCTTGCCCACCAGCGTGCAGACCGCCGCGTTGCACTCCGCCAGCACGCGCAGGCCCTCGTCCTGCGCCGCTTCGCTGCCCCGCCGGCGGGTCATTCCGAAGGCGACGATCTCCGCGTAGCTCAGCGTCTCGCGCTCGAGCAGCTCGAACAGCGCGCGCTCCTTTGGGTTGGAGGAGGGGAAGCCCGCCTCGATCAGGTCGATCCCGAGCTCGTCCAGCGCGTGCACCACGCGCAGCTTCTCATCGGCTGTCAAGCTCAGCCCGCCGCCGCCCATGCCGTCGCGCAGGGTTGCGTCGTAGAGCTCGACTCTCGACATGGCGCTCAGCCGCTCGCGGCGCTCCGCGACGGCGCGCCCGACGCCGCGGGCGATTCGCCCGCGGGTGTATGTAGCGCCGGGGCGCTCACCACGTCAAGCCACTCTCTGTATCGCTCCGAGCGCCCGTGGATCGCATCGTCGAACGCCGCCTGCAGCACGCGCGTCACCTCGCCCGGCTCGCCCGTGCCGACCTCGTGGTCGTCGATCTCGCGCACCGGCACGAGCTCCGCCGCGGTGCCCGAGAGGAAGACCTCGTCGGCGAGGTACATCTCCGCGCGCGCCACGTTGCGCTCCACGACCGTGTAGCCGAGGTCACGGGCGATCTGGATCACCGAGCGGCGCGTGATCCCGTCGAGGATCGAGTTGTTCTGCCCCGGTGTCACGATCTCCCCGCCGCGCACCACGTACACGTTCTCGCCCGTGCCCTCGCACACATGGCCGTGGTCGTCCAGGAGGATCGCCTCCTCATAGCCCGCCTTGACCGACTCCACCTTCGCGAGCACGCTGTTGAGGTACTGTCCCGTCGCCTTCGCGTGCGGGATCAGCGAGTCCGGACTGATCCGCCGCCACGAGGAGACCTTCGCGCGCACGCCGTGGCGCATCCCCTCCTCGCCGAGGTACGTGCCCCACTCCCAGCAGGCGATCGTCACGTCCACCGGGGCATCCAGCGGGTTCAGCCCCATCGATCCGTAGCCGCGGTTGACGATCGGGCGGATGTAGCAGGAGCTCAGGCCGTTGCGCGCCACGAGCTCAAGCGCCGCTGCACGCAGCTCTTCCACCGTAAAGGGGACCGGCATGTAGTAGAGCTCGGCCGAGCGCAGCAGCCGTTCGATGTGCTCGACGTTGCGGAACACCGCGGGGCCAAGCTCTGTCTCATAGCAGCGCATGCTGTCGAACACGCCGGTGCCGTAGTGCAGGCCATGCGTGAGAACGTGGACCTTGGCGTCCTCCCAGGGGACGAAATCTCCGTTCATCCAGATCAGGTCCGTGGGGTTCAAGGTCCTTCAGAGCTCCTATTCATATGTCTTGGTGGGTCAGAGGTAGTAGAGCACCGCCCGCGTCGCGTCGGCCGTGCTGGCGGCGCCCCCGAGGTCGGGTGTGCGCACGCCGTCGTCGAGCGCGCGTTCGACGGCTGATTCTACCTCTAGCGCCTGCTCCTCCAGGTCGAGGCTGTTGCGTAGCATCAGCGCCGCGGAGAGGAACATCGCCATCGGGTTGGCGATCCCCTCGCCCGCGATGTCCGGCGCGGAGCCGTGCACCGGCTCGTACAGGCCCGGCGCGCGTGGCTCGCGGTCGCCCAGCGAGGCGCTCGGCAGCATCCCGATCGAGCCTGTCAGCATCGCCGCCTCATCAGAGAGGATGTCCCCGAACATGTTCTCCGTCAGCAGCACGTCGAAGTGGCGCGGGTTGGCGATCAGCTGCATCGCCGCGTTGTCCACCAGCATGTGCTCGAGCTCCACGTGCGGGTATTCACGATCCTGCACTTCGCTCACCACCTCCCGCCACAGGCGCGATGTTTCCAGCACGTTCGCCTTGTCGACGCTCGTCACCTTCGCGTGCGCCGCGTTGAACGCCGTGCGTGCCACCCGCTCGATCTCCTTGACCGTGTAAGAGCAGAGGTCCGTGGCGTTCTCGCTCGTGCGCGTCTTCTCGCCGAAGTAGATCCCGCCCGTCAGCTCGCGCACGACCAGCAGGTCGACGTCTTCGATCCGCTCGCGCCGCAGCGGCGAGGCGTCGTATAGCTGGCGCAACGGGCGTACCGGGCGCACGTTCGCGTACAGCCCCAGGCCCTTGCGCAGTTCCAAGAGGCCCCGCTCCGGGCGCGGCGCGTCCGGGTTGGTGCTGTCCCATTTCGGGCCGCCCACCGCGCCCAGCAGCACCGCGTCCGCGCGCCGGCACGCCGCCAGCGTCTCCGCGGTCAACGGCACGCCGTGCGCGTCGATCGAGGCACCCCCGATCTGCTGTACGTCGAACTTGAACTCGCCGACCGCGTTCAGCACTTCGCGGGTCGCCGCCATGATCTCCGGCCCGATCCCGTCCCCGGGAAGCATAGCGATGCGCTTGATCACTGGAATCTCCTCTCCATCCGCTGAGGAAGCGTATCCGGGCCAGGGGTCGCCGGGGGCGCTGAACGGGCTCTTGCGAATATTCACAGCGCCGTCGTATCGAAACCAGCCAACGCGCCCCCCGGGCCTCCGCCGTACTCCCGGTCGGCCTCGAAGGTCGCGATCTGGGGCTCCTGGGAGAGCGTCACCGCGATGTCGTCGAGGCCCTCCAGCAGCCGCCGGCGCGTCTCCGCGTCGATCTCGAACCCAACCGAGACGAGCTCTCCGTCGGGGCCTGGATAACGGACCTCCTGCGCGCGCAGGTCGACCTGGCCCTCCCCGCTCGCGGCCAGCGCGCGGCAGTGCTCCTCTGCCAGGACGACCGGCAGGAGGCCGATCTTCGTGCAGTTGGAGTAGAAGATGTCCGCGAACGAGGGCGCCACGATCGCCCTGAAGCCATAGTCCTCGAGGCCCCACGGGGCGTGCTCGCGCGAGGAGCCGCAGCCGAAGTTCTCCCCCGCGACGAGGATCGGGTTCGCCGGCAACTCCCAGCCGGGCTCCTTCGCCCAGTCGTAGAAGAGGTACTGCCCGAAGCCCGAGCGCTCCACCCGCTTGAGGAACTGCTTGGGCATGATCTGGTCGGTGTCCACGTTCGCGCGGTCCAGGTGACTCACCGCCCCCGAGATCGTCTCGATCGCCTCCATCCCGTTTCCCTCAATTCCAGTTTCGTATGTCAGTGAAATGCCCCTCGATCGCGGCCGCCGCCGCCATCTGTGGTGAAACCAAGTGCGTACGACCCCCCCGGCCCTGACGGCCCTCAAAGTTACGGTTCGACGTCGACGCACACCGCTCCCCCGGCGCGAGCGTGTCCGGGTTCATCCCCAGGCACATCGAGCAGCCCGCCACGCGCCAGTCGAAGCCCGCGTCGCGGAAGATCCGATCGAGGCCCTCCGCCTCGGCCTGCGCCTTGACCTGCTGGGAGCCCGGGACCACCATCGCGTTCACGCTGGAGGCCACCCTACGCCCCGCCACGACCTCCGCCGCCGCCCGCAGGTCGCCGATCCGCGAATTCGTGCACGAGCCGATGAACACCCGGTCGAGCGCGATCTCCGCGATCGGCGTGCCCGGCTCCAAGGCCATGTAGTGCAGTGCCCGCTCCGCCGCCTCGCGCTCGGCGCGGCTCTGGAACTCATCCGGCGCGGGCACCCGCCCGGTCACCTCAGCGACCATCGCCGGCGTCGTGCCCCACGTCACCTGCGGGGAGAGCGCCGCGGCGTCGACCGTCAGCTCGCGGTCGAAGCTCGCACCCTGATCGGTGCGCAGCTCGCTCCAGCGCTCGAAGGCCTCTTGCAGTTCCACGCCGCGCGGCGCGCCCGGGCGCTCGCGTTCGGTGAACCACGCGAACGTCGTCTGATCCGGGGCGATCATCCCCGCGCGCCCGCCGCCCTCGATCGTCATGTTGCAGACCGTCATCCGGCCCTCCATCGAGAGCCCGTCGATCACAGGGCCCGCGTACTCGACCACGTGGCCCCCCGCGCCGCCGACGCCCATCTGGCCGACCGTGCCGAGGATCAGGTCCTTCGCGCTGACCCCGAAGCCCAGCTGCCCCTCATAGCGGATGCGCATCGAGTGCGGACGCTGCTGGACCATGCACTGCGTCGCCAGCACGTGCTCCACCTCACTCGTGCCGATCCCGAACGCCAGCGCGCCAAACGCGCCGTGCGTGGCGGTGTGCGAGTCCCCGCAGACGATCGTCATGCCCGGCTGGGTCACGCCCAGCTCCGGGCCGATCACGTGCACGATCCCCTGACGATCGGAGCCCAGCGAGTACACCGGAACCCCGAACTCCGCGCAGTTGCGCTCCAGCGTCTGCACCTGCACGCGCGAGAGCTCATCGCGGATCGCCGCCGCGTTGGGCGTGCCGTCGGTCGGCGTGTTGTGGTCGGCCGTCGCCAACGTACGGTCCGGCCGACGCACCTTGCGACCCGCCAGGCGCAGGCCGTCGAACGCCTGCGGGCTTGTCACCTCGTGTACCAGGTGTAGATCTATGTACAGCAGGGTGGGCGGGTCCATATCGACCTCATGCGTCTCCCAGATCTTCTCAAACAGCGTCTTTGGCATTGTCCTGATCCTCGATCTCTCTGATAGCAGTGTTCTTGACGATCCGTCGCCACTCTGGACGCATAGGGCCCGCTAGAGCTGCGCCCCCGTCGGCACAGCGCGAACCCTGGGCGGGTGGGTCGGATTAAATTCAAGGCGCCGTAGCGGGCAACCCCACGGCATCCTGCGGTTCGAGCGCCCGGGCGCGCGCGACCGACAGCGCCCGCACATACGCGCGCGCCGCCGCCTCGATGATGTCGGTCGAAACCGCCTGCCCGGAGCCCGAACGGCCGTCCAGCTCGACCACCACCGAAACCTCCCCCAGCGCGTCCTGGCCCTCCGTCACCGCCCCGATCTTGAAATCCCGCAGCTTTGGCCGCACGCCCGTCGCCGCGTTAATCGCCGCCAGCGTCGCGTCGATCGGGCCGTCCCCGGTGAACGAGCCCTCCGCCACCTCGCCGTCGGGCAGCCGCACCGCGACCGTCGCGTGCGGCGGACGGCGCGAGGACGCCTGCACCTCGAACCACTCCAAGGCGTAGCCCGTGATCTCCTCGCCGCGCAGCTCGTCGGTCACGAGCGCCTCTAGATCCATCGCCGTCAGCGCCTTCTTCTTGTCCGCGATCTCCTTGAAGCGCTTGAACGCCGTGTTCAGCGTCTGACCCTCCACCTTGAAGCCCATTTGCTCAAGCGCCTCGCGCAGCGCATGGCGGCCGGAGTGCTTGCCCAGCACGATCGAGTTCGCCTCCAGGCCCACCGACGTCGCATCCATGATCTCGTACGTCGTGCGCTCCTTCAGCACTCCATCCTGGTGGATGCCCGACTCGTGCGCGAACGCATTGCGACCGACGATCGCCTTGTTCGGCTGCACGGCATAACCGGTCAAACGCGAGACCAGCCGGCTCGTACGCGCCAGCTCGCGCGTGTTCACCGCCGTGTCCAGACCCACGTCGGCGCGGCGCGTGCGCAGCAGCATCACGATCTCCTCCAGCGACGCGTTACCCGCCCGCTCGCCGATCCCGTTGACCGCGCACTCCACCTGACGCGCACCCGCCAGCACACCGGCGAACGAGTTAGCCACCGCCAGACCCAGATCGTCGTGGCAGTGAACCGACAGCACCACGTCGTGCAACGCCGGCACCAGCTCGTACAACCGCGCCAGGAACGCCTGGAACTCGTGCGGCATCGCGTAGCCCACCGTGTCCGGGATGTTGATCGTCGTGGCGCCCTCCTCGATCGCGATCGCCACCACCTCAGCGGTGAACTCCACTTCCGAGCGCGTTGCGTCCATCGGCGAGAACTCCACATCATCCAAATAGCCCTTCGCATGTGTCACCGCCGCGCGCGCCTGGCCCTTGACGTCCTCGCGCGTGGTCTGCAACTGATGCACGATGTGAATGTCCGAGGTCGAGATGAACGTGTGAATCCGCGGGCGCTCCGCGTCCCTGACCGCCTCCCAAGCCGCATCGATATCCGCCACCTGCGTGCGCGCCAGGCCCGCGATGATCGGCGGTGCCGGATCAACCACCTCGCGGGCGATCGCCTGCACCGCCTCGAAGTCCCCCGGCGAGGTGATCGGGAAGCCCGCCTCGATCACGTCCACCCCCAGCCGCGCCAGCTGCTGGGCGATCTCCAGCTTCTCAGAAGTATTCAGCGCGATCCCCGGCGACTGCTCGCCGTCGCGTAGCGTCGTGTCGAAGACCAGGACGCGGCGATCCGCGTCCGCTACTGCGCCTACTTCATCGGGTGTGCCCGTGCTCGTCATGTCGTTCACGCTCCTAAGTTCTCTACTCGATCTCTTTCGCACTTCCTCCAGGTGGGTTTGCGGCTACGCGGCCGCCACGCATTACTCCCCCCGCGGGGGGAGGATCAGGAGTCGAAGTGCAAGAGATGCCAGGAACGACATGCTGCGCCCTAGATTAGCACCGCCTCAGGGCGTCAAGACGACCTTGCCGACGTTGCGCCGCTCGGTGATCATCCGCTGCGCCTCGCCGGCCTCCTCGAAACCGAACGCCCCCGCTACGACCGGCTCGATCGTGCCGTCGTCCATCAGCTCGCGCAGCGGCTCGATCCACGGCGCGAGCGTCCCGCGGTCCTTCCACAGGCTCAGCATGTTCAGGCCGATCACCGCCTTCGATTCGGACATCTGCTTGACCATGTTGAAGCGCGGCATCCGTGCCAGCGTGCCCAGCCCGGTCACGAGGTTGCGCTTCTCGCCGCCCACGGCGGCGGAGGCGCCGAACGCCACCATCCGCCCGCCCGCGCGCAGCAGGTTGTAGCTCCGGCGGAAGCTTTTGCCGCCGACCGCGTCCATGATCAAGTCGAACTGCGGCAGGCCCTTCTCCCACCCCTCGCGGGTGTAGTCAAGCGGATGCTCGACGCCGAGCTCTTTGATCCGCTCGTGCTTGCCGGGAGAGGCCGTGCCGTACACCTCCGCGCCTCGGTGCTTGGCGATCTGCGTCGCCGCGATCCCCACGCCGCCGCCGGCTGAGTGGATCAGCACGCGCTCGCCCGGCTGCAGGTTGCCATAACCGATCAGTCCCGCCCACGCCGTGGCGTAGTTGACGGGGATTGCCGCGCCCTGCTCGAAGCTCAGCTCGTCGGGGAGCGCCACCACGTCCCCTCCGGAAACCACGACCTGCGAGGCGTAGCCACCGAATTTCGTGCCCGCCAGCACGCGCTGGCCGGGGCTCAGGGGGCGCTCGGAGCTCGATGCCCCCTCGCCCACCTCGAGGATCGTGCCACCCACCTCGTAGCCGATCACGCACGGCGGCTTCGGCGCGTCGGGGTAGATGCCGATCCGCGCCATCACGTCGGCGAAGTTGATGCCCGCCGCCGCCACCTCGATCCGCACCTCGCCCTTGCCGAGCGGCGGGTCGGGGCGCTCGCGCACCGTCAACACCTCCGGCCCCCCGTGCTTTGAGATCTCGACGACCCTCATCCCGGACGCCAGACTATCTGAATCAGCTTAGGACTACGGCCCAGCCGCCTACGAAGCCCTCCGAGGCCACGATCTTCTGCACAACCTCGGCGGGCACCGGCGCGTCGGTTGTGACGACCATCGCTGCCAGACGCTGGTCCTCGCCGTCGGCATGGGAGGCACCGTCGGGGGTGTGTCCGACCGCCGCGGAGGAGATGTTGATCCCGTGGCTGCCGAAGATCGTCCCGACGCGCCCGATCATGCCCGGCAGGTCCGCGTAGCGGAAGACCGTCACGAACGGCTCGAGCTCGACCGTCAGGCGCCGGCCCTGGACCTCGACCAGGTGCGGCACGCGGTTCGGGCCGATCCCCGTGCCTGCGACCGCGACCCGCTCCCCACCCGCGACGACCGTGACGCGGATCAGCTCGTTGTAGTCCTGCGCCTCGGAGACCGTCTTCTCCTCGACCACGATCCCCCGCTCCTCGGCCATCGAGGGAGCGTTGACAAGGTTCACCTGCTCCTCTGTACGTCCCTGGAGGGCTCCTTGGATCACTGCGAGCGTCAAAAGTCTTGTATCGAAGTCCGCGATGCGCCCCATGAAGGCCGCCTCGATGCGCTCGACCGAGCTGCCCTCCGCGAGCGCCATCGCCAGGCGCCCGAGCTGTGTGGCGAGCGGCAGGAACGGGCCGAGCACCTCCATGTCCTCCGCGCCGATCGTGGGAATGTTGACCGCCGTGGAGACCACTCCGCCCGTCAGCGCCGCCACGACCTGCTCGGCGCTCTGATAGCCCGCGCGGTCCGTGGCCTCCGCCGTCGAGGCCCCCAGGTGGGGCGTCACGATCACGTTCTGATAGCCGAACAGCGGGTGCTCGGTCATCGGCTCCGAGGGGAACACGTCGAGCGCCGCGCCGCCGACCTTGCCGGCGTCGAGCGCGTCCTTCAGCGCGTCTTCGTCGATCAGGCCCCCACGCGCGACGTTGAGGATCCGCACGCCGTCGCGCATCTGGGCGAACGCCTGCGCGTTCAGCCAGTTCTTCGTCTCATCGGTCTTGGGGAGGTGAATCGTGATGAAGTCCGCCTGCGCGTAGATCTCCTCGCTGTTCTGTGCCTTCTCGACCCCGAGCTCGCGGTAGCGCTCGGCGCTGACGAACGGGTCGAACGCCAAGACCCGCATCCCGAAACCGCGCGCCCGCGCCGCGACGAGCTGGCCGATGCGCCCGAAGCCGACGATCCCGAGCGTCTTCTCGTACAGCTCCACGCCGGAGAACTTCGAGCGCTCCCACTTGCCCGCCGTCAGCGACACGTACGCCTGCGGGATGTTGCGCGCCAGCGCCAGCAGCAGCGCCATCGTGTGCTCCGCCGCCGTCACCACGTTCGACTGCGGCGCATTCGCGACGACGATCCCGCGCTTGGTCGCAGCCTCCACGTCGACGTTGTCGACCCCCACCCCCGCGCGGCCGATCGCGCGCATGTTCGTCGCCTTTTCGATCAGCTCCGCCGTCAGCTTCGTCGCCGAGCGAATCAGGATGCCGTGGTACTCACCGATCCGCGCCGCCAGCTGCTCGTCGCTCCAGTCCAGGCCCAGGTCCACGTCGAAGTGCTCACGCAGCAGCTCCACGCCCGAGTCGCCGATCTTCTCCTTCACGAGGACCCTCAAGCGCTCTGTCATGCCAACTCCCCTTTTCGGTCAACCCCGCGCCAGAATGGGCCCGCAGGGCAAGCTGGGCAAGGACGCAGGGAGCGTGGCGTGCTCAGCACGCGAGCGACCGAGGACGCAGATCCAGCGCCGCCATGCGGGCTCATTCTGCCTGCCTCTCTACGACCCACTCTATACACGCTGTCAGCGCCTGCACGTCGGCCGGATCGACCGCGGGGAACATCCCGATCCGCAGCTGGTTGCGCCCCAGCTTGCGGTATGGCTCCGTGTCCACGATCCCGTTCGCCCGCAGCGCCGCCGCGATCGCCGCCGCGTCCACCTCCTCGGCGAAGTCGATCGTCCCCACGACCAGCGAGCGCTTCGCCGCCTCGGCGACAAACGGCGCCGTATATGACGTGCGCTCCGCCCAGCCGTACAGGTGCTTGGAGGAGACCCTGGTGCGTGACACGCACCACTCCAAGCCGCCGCCGTCGAGCATCCAACGGACCTGGTCCGCGAGCAGGAACAGCGTTGCGACAGCGGGGGTGTTGTACGTCTGGTCTTTGAGCGAATTTTCCAGGGCCGTGCTCAACGACAGCGACTGCGGGATCCAGCGCCCATTCGATCCGTTGGCCCCCGCGAGCTTCGCGATCCGCTCCTGAGCCGCCGGGCTCAGAAGCGCGACCCACAAGCCACCGTCGGCCGCGAAGCTCTTCTGCGGCGCGAAGTAGTAGGCGTCCGCCTGCGCCACGTTTACCGGCAGGCCACCCGCCCCGGAGGTGGCGTCGATCAGCACCAGCGCCTCGCCCGCCGGTCGTACCACGGGGACCATCACGCCGGTCGAGGTCTCATTGTGCGCCCACGCGACCGCGTCCACCCCGGCCTCCGCGGCGGCGGCGCTCGCCTGCGAGGAGTCGGGGGCATCGCCAGGCTCGGCCTCCAGCAGCGCGGGGTCCTCCAGGAACGGCGCATCGCGCGTGACCTGCGCGAACTTCCCAGAGAACTCGCCATAGGTCAGGTGCAGCGAGCGGCGCTCGATCAGCCCGCACGCCGCCGCGTCCCAGAACGCCGTGGCCCCGCCGTTGCCGAGCGCCACCTCGTAATCCTCGGGCGCGCTGAACAGCTCGCGCAGCCCCGCGCGGATCTCGCCGACAAGCGCCTTCACCGGCTTCTGGCGGTGCGAGGTGCCCATCAGCGCCGCGCCATCGCTGCCCAGACGCGCGAGCGCCTCCGGGCGGACCTTCGAAGGGCCGCAGCCGAAGCGCCCGTCGGCGGGCTTCAGCTCAGCCGGTATGACCAGTTGGCTCATCAAAAAGAAGGCTTGATCCAGTCCATGTGCGAACGGAGCTCGCTCCCGACGTGCTCGACCTGGGTGTCGGCCTGCTCGGCGCGCATGCGCAGGAAGTTCTCCTGGCCGGCGCGGTTCTCGGCGATCCACTCGCGGGCGAAGTCGCCGGACTGGATCTCGGCGAGGATCTGACGCATGGCCTTGCGCGTCTCGTCGGTGATGACGCGCTTGCCGCGGGTGTAATCGCCGTACTCGGCGGTGTTGGAGATCGAGAAGCGCATGCCGGCGAGGCCCTTCTCGTACATCAGGTCGGCGATCAGCTTGAGCTCGTGCAGGCACTCGAAGTAGGCCATCTCGGGGTCATAGCCGGCATCGACAAGGGTCTCGAAACCGGCCTGGACGAGCTCGGAGGCGCCGCCGCAGAGGACTGCCTGCTCGCCGAAGAGGTCGGTCTCGGTCTCGTCCTTGAAGGTCGTCTCGATCACGCCGCCGCGGGTGCAGCCGATCCCCTTGGCGTAGGCGAGCGCAAGGGCGCGGGCGTTGCCGGTCGCGTCCTGGGCGACGGCGATCAGACCGGGCACGCCGCTGCCCTCGGTGAACTGGCGGCGGACGAGGTGGCCGGGGCCCTTGGGGGCGACCATCCCGACGTCGACGCCGGGGGGCGGCTCGATCTCGTTGTAGTGGATCGAGAAGCCGTGGCCGAAGAGGATCATGTTGCCCTCGGCGATGCCGTCGCGAATGTCGCTCTCCCACACGTCGTGGTGGCGCTCATCCGGCAGCAGGATCATCACGAGGTCGCCACGGCTGGCGGCATCCACGACGGGCAGGACCTCGAGGCCGTGCTCGCGCGCCCGGGCGACCGAGGCGGAGTCCGGGCGCAGTCCGACGATCACGTCGACGCCGGAGTCCTTCAGGTTGAGCGCGTGGGCGTGGCCCTGGGAGCCATAGCCGATGATCGCGACGGTCTTGCTGGCCGAAACGGGGATGCGAGCCGAAGGCGAGTGTCCCCCGGCTTCGGTAAGGAGCGTCAGGTCTGCGTCGTCGTCGTAGAGCATGAGGCGGGAGGCTATCCGACTCAGGCGCTCGCGGACGCGACGAGCGTGCGCCCGGGGATCGCGAGCGTGCCGTCGGGTTCGGTGAAGGGTTCCAGGCGCGCGGCGAGCCCTGAGCGGATTTCGGCGATCTCGCTCTCGGGCCGGCTGAGGACGGCGTTGTGG
>Ga0210402_10003476_pt1 | contig 14733 bp, 11 predicted proteins | sample IncBWC7MmetaG_FD_161055 | JGI IMG/M metagenome (GOLD analysis project Ga0210402, IMG submission 161055) | Forest soil microbial communities from Barre Woods Harvard Forest LTER site, Petersham, Massachusetts, United States - Inc-BW-C-7-M | ecosystem: Environmental > Terrestrial > Soil >...
CGAGCAGCACCAAATCGACGTATGATGCGTTGAGCGCCAATTGACTTTCGCAACCTGCGCGAGTCCTCATCGGCGAATAGATGATGGCGCCGCGCGCCTCTGGCATTGCACTATTCATTCAATGCAACCGCTTTACAGAAGCGATAAGAATCCGACTTTGGCACGTCATTTCTGTGTCACCGGCAATACCTACAACGCTGCGGCCTGACAAAGGCCGCTTCTGTCTTTCGGGACAGAGGCGTTTCGTTTCGCCATAACAAGAGAATCTCATGCTACGCAACGTTAGCAGGGCGACCACCGCCCTATGCTTGTCGATGATGCTTGCCGTAAACAGCCAACTGCCGGCATTCGCGGCATCGCCGCAAGATGCGCTTCCGACCACCACCCCGATCAAACACCTCGTCGTTATCTTCGGGGAGAACGAATCCTTCGATCATTATTTTGGCACCTATCCCAACGCGACCAACCCACCAGGGGAACCTGCTTTCAGCGCCGCGCCGAATACGCCAAGCGTCAACGGGCTCACCGCGGATTTGCTGACCAACAATCCGAACCTCAATGCAGCCAACGGCACCGGCGCGGCCAACCCGTTCCGGCTCGATCGCTCGCAAGCCCATACGTCAAGCCAGAATCACTCCTACGGTCCCGAGCAGGCCGCGTTCGACGGCGGCAAGATGGACCTGTTCCCGAAGAACACCGGCGCGGCTGGCACCGGCGGCACCGGCGTCTTCAACACCAAGGGCCTGGTGATGGGCTACTATGACGGCAACACCGTCACGGCGATGTGGAACTACGCGCAGCATTTTGCGATGAGCGACAATTCCTACAGCTCGACCTTCGGCCCCTCCTCGCCCGGCGCGGTCAATCTGATCTCGGGTCAGACCAACGGCGCGGTGGGCTTCGCGGCCAGCAACGGGTCCAATCCCACCAGCACTGCCAACAACATTGTCGCCGACGGCCAGGGCGGCTTCACGATGTTCGGCGACAGCGATCCTCACAGCGATGTGTGCTCGACGACCACGAGCCCGACCACCGAGATGACCGGCAAGAACATCGGCGACCTCTTGAATGCCAAGAATATTTCGTGGGGCTGGTTCGAGGGCGGCTTCGACATCACTGCGATCAATGTCAACGGCACGACCGGTTGCAATCGCAGCTCGACGTCCGCGACCGTCGGGAGCAACACGAAGGACTACGTTCCGCATCATGCGGCGTTCCAGTACTATCCTTCGACCCGGAATCCCGGCCATACTCGTCCGACGTCGGTTGCCTCGATCGGCACGTCCTTCGATGGCGGCGCCAACCATCAATATGACACCTCCGATTTCGTTGCGGCGGTTCAGGCCGGCAACCTGCCGTCGGTCAGCTTCCTCAAGGCTCCGGCGATCCAGGACGCGCATCCCAGCAACTCCGATCCGCTCGACGAGCAGGTGTTCGTCGTCAATATGATCAACCTGCTGCAAAAGAGCCCGGAATGGAGCAGCACCGCCGTGATCCTCGCCTATGATGACTCCGACGGCTGGTACGACCATGTTCAAATGGTCATCAACCCGTCGAGCAGCGCCCAGGACTCCTTCACGGGCTCGCAGAAGTGCACCCCGCTGCCCGGAACGCCCGGCGCACTCTCCACGTCCATGCCCGGCATCAACGGTCAGCCGGTGCAAGGCCGTTGCGGCTACGGTCCGCGCCAGCCGCTCCTGGTCATCTCGCCATATGCCAAGCCGAACTTCGTCGATCATACCTTGACCGACCAGTCTTCGATCCTGCGCTTCATTGAAGACAACTGGCTGAACGGCCAGCGCATCAACCAGGGTTCGTTCGATGCGATCGCCGGCACGATCAACAACATGTTCGACTTCAATCAGAAGCCGAACGCGAAGCTGATCCTCGATCCGAATCTCGGCACGCCGAAGACCTGACGCGCAAGCCTCGCGCCTGAGCGAATGGGGCGGACGGATTCTTTCGTCCGCCCCATTCACAATTTGGCGCTCACAAACTGCCGCTCCTTGATCGCACGGTTTGACTGGTGAAACGGTTCTCGAAATTCAATCTCGCCTTGCCCACCTTCGTCCTGATGTCCAACTTGCTCGCGATGCCGATCGCCATCGCCGACCCCGTCGCGCCGGCGAGCTCGATCGAAAGCGGCGACAGCGCGACAGCCGAGCTTTCGGCGGTCGCGCAGCTCGGGCGCAAGATGTTCTTTGACCCGTCATTGTCCAGCTCGGGGCAGCTATCATGCGCCTCGTGCCATAGCCCTCACGCCGCCTACGGCCCGCCGAACGAGCTTGCCATTCAATTCGGCGGAGCCGACATGAAGCGTTCGGCCTTTCGGGCGGTGCCGTCGCTGCGTTACCTAGAGCACACACCGAATTTCTCGATCGGGCCGAACCCGGAAATGGCGGACAACGACCCGGTCCCGCTCGACACGGCCGCGCCACCTGCTCCCGCAATGCCGGCAGATAATGTCAAGGTCGCGTCCGTCGCCAAGGCCGATCCCAACAGCGCGGCGCGCGCGGCCGCCGAGGCGAACGTCCCGCAAGGGGGATTGGACCGGGACGGCCGCGCCGACACGTTTCAGATCCAGGCGCTCGGACCGTTGCTCGATCCGAACGAGATGGACAATCACAGCGCGGCCGAGGTGCTGGAGCGTCTCGAGCAAGCCGCCTATGCCGACGACCTGAAGAAGCTGTTCGGTGCAAATATCTTCAGCCAGGCGGAGCTCGCGCTGGACGAGGCAATGTTTGCGCTGGCGCGCTTCCAGACCGAAGACCCGAGCTTTCATCCCTATGACAGCAAATACGACGCCTATCTCGCCGGCAAGGCCGAGCTCAGCGCGGCGGAGCAGCGGGGACTGAAGTTGTTCGAGGACCCGCTGAAGGGCAACTGCGCATCCTGCCATCTCGATCGGCCGTCCCGTGACGGCCTCTTCCGGCCGGCGTTCACGGATTACCAGTTCGAGGCGCTCGCCGTGCCGCGCAATCGCGACCTGCCGGCCAATCGCGATCCCCGCTTCCACGATCTCGGCCTGTGCGGCCCGATGCGCACGGACTATGCGAACGCCGCCGCCTATTGCGGCCTGTTCAAGACGCCGACGCTTCGCAATGTCGCGACCCGGAAGGTGTTCTTCCACAATGGAGTCTTCCGATCGCTTGAGCAGGTGCTGCACTTTTATGTGGAGCGCGAAACCGACCCGGCAAAATGGTATCCGAAACTGCCGAATGGAGAGGTCGATCGCTACGACGATCTGCCCGTGCAATATCGCGGCAATGTCGATGTGGTCGACGCTCCCTATGATCGCAAGCAGGGCGAGACGCCGGCGCTGAACGATTCGGAAATCGTCGACGTGATCGCGTTTCTGAAGACGCTGACCGACGGCTATCGGCCCGACGGCGCTTCGACCAGCCCGACGCCGCAACGATAAATCGGCGGCGGCGATGTCACGCCGCCGATGACCGGCTAATCGGTATGCCGAAAGATCACGCCGCCTGCGCAACGCGGGCGGTGAGGCGTTCCCAAGTGGTCGCCTGCATGCTCGGACGCGCCTCCATGCGCGCAAGCCATGCCACCAGATTGGCATGCGGCGCGCCAAGCACCAACCATTCCGGCGTCGGGACAAAGAAGGCGACCGCCGGCGCCAGCATCAGATCGGCGAGCGAGATCTCATCACCGCTGAAATAGCTCGCCTGTCCCAGCAGCCGCGCCAGCTCGTTGAACACGGTTTTCGCCTTCGGCATCGCGGCTTCGATCGCCGCCTCGTCGGGTGCCTTGCCGAGGAAGCGCGGAGCGATCACACGCTGGAAGACGATGACATTGCCGACGCCGTGAAACAGATACCAGTCGTTGACATTCATCGCCTGGTCCATCCGCGCGGCGCGCCCGATATCAGTTGGCGTCAACCTCGGCTGTGGCAGCACGCGGTCGAGATAGCGCAAGATCGCCTGCGTCTCGTAAAGCATGAAGCCATCATGCTCGATCACCGGGACGCGGCCGAAGGGATGGCGCGCCAGATGCTCGGCGGATTGCAATGTCCCGGGTGCGACGGGCGCAAGGCGCCAGGACGCACCCTTCTCTTCCAGCGTGGCCAGCACCGAACGTCCGAATGGACTGCCGGGGACGGAGTGAACCGTGAACTCAGACATGACGCTCTCCCTTCGGTTTTCATGGTTATGATTGATGTCGTGTTTATTGATTGCGCGCGGCCTCCTGCGCAAAGCGTTCGAGCAGGCCGGGCCACCCGCCGTCGACATCCTTGCGCATCGAGGCGCCGGCCTCCGCGCCCATGGTTTCGAACTTGTGGTGCACGAGCACGACATCGGTCGTCTCCGGCCCGTGCGGCGAGAACTTCACATCGACTTCGGATTTCATCGAAGCGTCAGGCTTCCACTGCGCGTTGACTTGCCACAACATCACCATCCGATGCGGCGGCTCCCACAGCGTGATGGTCGCGACGCTCGTCTCGGTGCCGTCCTCGGCGATCTCCAGCCATCGCCCGCCGAGCTTCGGCTCCATCAGCACCTTCTTGATCGGCTTCTTGCCGACGCCATGATTGTGCGGCCACCAGCGCGTCAGTCCGCTGGTGAAGACGTCGAAGGCGTGCGCGATCGGCGCATTGACGCGAATGGTCTTGCGCACCGGCGCGATGGCAATTCGTTCGTTCATTTGGTCCTCTTCCGCCTCTGGTAGGAATTTTCCGCCTCCAGCTTGAACGCGTCCAGGGCATCGCCCCAGAAACTGTCGAGCCATGTGCGCAATTCGGCCAGGCCCTCGCGCCGAACCGAGTAGATCCGCCGCACGCCCTCGCTGCGCTCCTCGACAAGCCCTGCGTCTTTGAGAACTTTCAGATGCTGGGAGACCGCCGGCCGCGAGACCGGCAATCCGGACGCCAGCGCATTCACCGGACGCGGTCCATCGCGGAGCCGCTCGAAGACCTGACGCCGCGTGGGGTCGGCCAAGACGGCCAATGCTGTTCCGTAAGCCATAACTTACGGTAAGTCATGCCTTACACATATGTCAAGCGGCTGCGACCTACAGGTGTGCAGTAAAAAAGCGGCGCCTGTTCGGACGCCGCTTTCGAGCAGGATCAGGTCCGACTGCCGCGTTAGGACGCAGCAGACCCGCATGATCCGGAAAAGCATGCCCCGCACGCGCGATGCGGGGCGGAAAAACCGCACGTCGCCGCTCGATCGCGGGACGAATCGGGATCAGGGCGGAGCCGGTCCCTGGGAGGGGCCGCCGCCAGTCCCGATGCCGCCAGGAAGCGGTATCTCTCCGTCTCCAAGCGGGCCTGCGCCAATGACATCTTCAGCCGTTGTCGGTCCGCCAGTGATACCGTATTTTTTCAGCAGCGCATCGGTCGCATGGGTTTCGCTGACCGCTTGCTTCTTTTCTTCCTCAAGCTCGACAATGACGCCGGCTATGGTCAGCGCGACGCCTGCAACAGCTCCGATCACGTCACCTACCGTGCTGATGACCGGAGCGACTTTTCCGAGGTCTCCCGCCAATCCAAGCACATCGAGCAAAGGCTGCGGAAGTTTGACCTTCGCCAACGGTCCGCCGACGAACTTGATGATGCCATCGGCAGCATCCAAAGTGCCGACCGTGGTCGAGACCGCGCCCTGGGCGATGTTGATATTGCCAAACGCGACTTGGCCCGCTTCTTTTAGATGGCTGCCGTAGATGATCGACCCGATGCCGAGAACCACATTGCCGACACCGCCGACGGCACGTCCAGCCGCCGGCGATTTCTGCTTCGCCTGTTCGATGGGCGTGTTTTTGACCTCATCAAGCCCCTTTTTTGCCGCCGCGAGATCGCTGTCGGCCTTGGTACTGGCTGTTTCTGCCGTCCGCACATCCGCTGTTCCCGTTCTAATGCCTGCGGATATATTGTTCAGCCTACTCTGCTTGACTGAACGGTCGTGGCGCGCGTCGTTGAAAGCGTCCTGAGCATTCGCCGCTGTCGCTTGCTTGTTCGCCAGATCAGTGCTGTCCGCGCCGTATTTCTCGATCGCATCCTGCAACGCCTTGTGCAGCTCATCGTTACTTGGGTCGGCTAGGCTCGCCGCTAAAGCGGGGGCAAGAGCCGCCTTGTCTTGTGCTACAACAGTTGCGGCGTGAGCTACATCCGCATTCGCAACGTTGAGAACAGCTTGCGCCTGGTCTTCACATAGCTGAGCAAATTGAGCGGCGGCAGCGGCAGCCGGTTTCTGATCGGTAAGTTCGCTAAGATCGCTTTTGGCCTTAGCGAGCTTAGCATCCGCCGCATTCTTCGCATCCTGTGCTGAAACCACAGCCGCTTTTGCGTCCGCAAGATTCGCGCTGTCGTTGCTCCGAATGTAGCGTCCAGCCCCCACGACGAGCGAACCAAACAGGTTGATGCCAGTCCCGACGTCAGCGGTGATCTGTCCGGGGTCCCTCTGCGGCGAACCCGCCAGCGCGGTGGCCAAGTAGGCTCCGCCAAGCAGGTCCGCCGCAAGATGGAACCCTCCCTTCTGGTAAGCAACCGACCATTTGGACGTCGAACGATCGTTGCCGAGATAAGTATTCATAACGTCGGATATTCTCTCGCCCGATCGGACACCGTCCCACACCGCCTTGATGATATGTAATGCATCGCTGGCCCGTGTTGTGTCGCTCGTCGTATCCTCGCCCGGTGCAGGCGGATTCGCCGCATCATCGGCAGCGATGAATTTCTTGACCTTGTCTTCGTCGAGATTGCCGTGGCCGTCGCCAAAAGCCTGATTGAGTTCTGCCGCGGTAAGATGATTGAAAACTTGGTTAGTCAACACGTCCTGAAAATTGGCTTGAAGCGTGGACGTATTTTTAGCGACGACCGTGGGATCAATGACCGAATTGAAGCCTTGGACCTCTTGGGAAAACTGAGCGGCCGCGTTGATGGGATCATTGCCCTGATCGACGAGCTGCTGCAGGCGTTTCCCCGCTGACAATATCGGATTGATATGCCTCGGCGATTTTGTCGTAGCTGCCCGATTTCTTGGCGATCGCCGTCAGGTCGAGATCGGGAATTGGAGCACCAGACTGGCCCATGGCGAGTTGGAAGAAGCCGGCCTGCGCCGCAAAAGTATGCAAAGCTTCGCCATAGCTGACCGGGTTTCCTTTGCTGTCCTTGCCAGCCAGGTCGTCGTTCAATGTTTGTCCGGACTGCAAGGCAGCGAACCCATCATTAAAAGCATTTTTCAAGCTTGGATCGGCGCCGACGATTGTCTGCAACGCACTTGGCGACGCCGTTGACAGGTAAGTCAGGACATCGGGATCCGAGGATAGCTGGTCAATCCTATCTGCCAAATCCGCGTTTGTTTTCAGCAGATTCGGATTGATCCCATCGGCCTGCTGGGTTCCGACATCGGTGATCTGGAGCTGGTTGTCGAGCACCATCCGGTCCTGGGTGTCTTGCAGCTCCTGCAATACGGCAGCCTTTTGGGCTCCCGAATATTTCTCGGGATGATCGAATACGTCTGACGTCAGGTTCGACGTATCGACATTGATGACGGCGTCCCGCGAAGCGACGGTATTGAAGAAGTCCATCGTCGAATTCTGGTCACCCGGCGCGGCGCTCGTCAGCCATACGCTAAAGTTTCCGGCGTTGGCCAGTCCGTCCGGATCGGACAGCATGCTTTGACCTGCCTGATCGATCTGCCGAAACATGCCAGGATCTGACCAAAGCTTGGCTGCGCCTGTTAATTCCGGGCTGAGGCCGGGATTGTTGGAGGCCAATGCCGAGAGGTCGCTTGCATTGAAAACGTTGCCCGACCATCCGGGCTGGCTCGATCCGGCCGCATTGGACAACAGCGTCGCGTTGGCTTCGATAAAAGCGGCCGATCGTGCCAGCTCTGTCGCGGTCGCGTCAGCGTTGGGATGTGCCTTTTGCCAGGCCTGAAAATCCTTGCTCGCTTGATTCAGATCCGCGCCTGCCTGTGAGGCGAAGTCGCCAAGCGACTTCTGAGTTATGGGTCCATCGATACTGCCGTTATCGCCGCCGGCCTTGATCGCGTTCAGCAGCGCCGGATTGCTCTCGACATACGCCAAGGCGTTCAGAGCCTCCGGCGGCAAGGTGCTTGGCGGATGCGCCCAGTCGATGCTGTCCAGATGCCATTTGTGCCAATTGTCATACAACAAGGTCGCTTGGTCGAGCGGGGCCGAAAGGCTGGCCGTCGTGTCGGCCTGGTCACTCATTCCGCTGGTCAGCACGTCATACTCATCATGGTAGGGACGTGGCGGTGTCCAAGGAGCATCTTCCGTTGCCGGATCCCAGGACAAGGGCGGCTGGGCCGGACCGGTGGACGCGCCGGCGGAGTGAGAGGCTCCTTCACTGCCATTGTCCGTCAAGACGACAATATGCCTGTCGGCTGCAGGCGAGCCGTTCTTGGCGTCGCGCGAAACGAGCGATGCAATCGCTTGCTGCCAGCAATTGGTGAGTCGATCTGCCGCATTCGCCAGATCACTCGACCTTTCATTTTGCCCGACGTTGGTTAGGGAAACACCGGCCATCGCTTGCCTTCCGAGATTGACGCAATTCTGTCTGGCAGATCCGGACGGTCAAACCGTTGAGAAATGCCGGTTGCAACGAACCGGTCGCTCAACGACGAGCGCCGGCCGCTGTGATGTTCGTTGATTTGAGAGCGTTTCCAGTTGCCCCAGACGGGATCGACGCAGCTGCCGATCTCGCCTTGAAATTATCGAGGGTCCATTTTGGCAATGTGACAGTTTGGTTCCATTGCCGTCACAGATATTTTATAAAGCCAGCAGAATACGACACGTAACCGAGATCGGACGCGTCTCAGCTTTGAGCGCATGAGAAACAGGCCGACCTCCGCGCAGCAGATCGCGTCGGTCGGTACCGCGGTTAGATTCGTGATAACTTCAGGGCCGGCACGGATGCCGAGGTGAACGGGCTCTGGTGTTTAGTCCGTGCTGAGCATGATCCCTCGGTCAAGCCCGAGGGCATGCTTTTCGGAAAAACGGTTTCCACCCCGCATCGCCTGCGGGGCATGCTTTTCCGAAGCATGCTCTAGCGGAGACTCCTCGCTCTATTCGCTCTTGTCGATATTCCAGAACACCGGCGTCGCCGGGCCATCGATCACGCCAGTCAGCGATTTCCGCCACGCGCTCGGAATGAGGAATTGTCCGAGCGGGATATAGATCACCTGGTCATAGGCTTGTTTCTGGATCTCGGCGGCGAGCTTCTTCTTCTCGTCGAGCGAAGAGGAGCGCGCGAATTGATCGCGCAGCTTCTCGATCGTGGCGTCCTCGGCCCAGCCGAACCAGCCGCCATTCTTGCCCTGTCCACCGATCGAGAGGTTCGACACCGGATTGTCCACGTCGGCGCTGACCCAGTTGGTGAAGAACATGTTCCAGCCGCCCTCCTTCGGCGGCTTCTGGCTGGCGCGGCGGCTCACCACGGTCTGCCAGTCGGTCGCCTGGAGGTCCACCTTGAAGCCAGCCTCGCGCAACAACTGCGCGGCAACGACCGGCTGGGCCTTCAACGTCACGACATCGCCCGGCGCCATGATGACGACCGGCGTTCCGTCATAACCGGACGCCGCGAGCTCCTTCTTCGCCTCCGCCATGCCGCTGCCCTTCACCAGCGCCTCCGCGCCGGCCTCGGTTTCGAGCGGCGTGCCGCAGACAAAGAACGCGCCGCAGACCCTGTAGAATTTGGGATTGCCGACAAGCGCATCGAGCACATCCTTCTGGTTCATCGCCAGCAGCGCGGCGCGGCGCACCTTCACGTTATCGAAGGGCGGATAAAGGAAGTTCATGCGGCCGAGCGTCTGGAAGCCGAACTTGTTCAGCACCTCGATCGTGAGATCCGGATTGCTTTGCAGCACCGGCAACAGATCGAACGGCGGATTTTCCATGAAGTCGATGTCGCCGGATTGCAGCGCGTTCACCGCGGTCTGCGCATCCGCCATCGTGAGCCACTCGACGCGATCGACCTTCACCACCTTGCCGCCGGCGGTCCAGCTCGCCGGCTCCTTGCGCGGCACGTAGTCCGGATTCTTTTCATAGACCGCCTTCACGCCCGGCTGGAATTCCGCCTGCACGAACTTGAACGGCCCCGATCCGATCTGTTCGGAAATCTGCTTGTCGGGCGGCGTGTCGGCGAGCCGCTTCGGCATCATGAAGGCCACGCGCGACGACGGCTTGCCGATCGATTCCAGCACGAGGCCGTAGGGCTCCTTCAGCTTCAGCGTGATCGTCTTGGCGTCGGTGGCCTCGATGCTGGCGGTGAAATCCATCAGCTTCTGGCCCATGCCGTCGACCTTGCCCCAGCGCTTGAGCGAGGCCACGCAATCCTCCGCCGTCACCGGCGTGCCGTCATGCCATTTCAGTCCATCGCGCAGCGTGAAAGTATAGGTGAGCTTGTCGTCGCTGACCTTCCAATCCGCCATCTGCGGCTGGATCTTGAAGTTCGCGTCGGTGGCCACCAGCGTGTCGTAGACCATGTAGCCATGGTCGCGCGTGATATAGGCGGTGGTGAAGATTGGATCGATGATGCGCAAATCCGAATGCATGACCGCGGTGATGGTCTTGCCGGCGGCAACGGCAGGCCCTGTCCATGCGGCCGAGAGCGCAAGCGCCGGCAGCGCGAGCGCGATCCTGGTCAATCCCCGGCGCGAGATGTGCAACATTCCGTCGTCTCCTGGCGTCAAACTGGTCAAAGCGCGATGACCGATTATGCATGAAGTCCGTTATTTAGGCGGACTAACACGCTGTAAATCCTGAATATTTGAGACTTGCATCAAGCGTGCTGCGCGTCAATCGCGATTTGGCCGTGCGAGCTTTGCGCATGTTGCGCTTTACAAACCCCACTCGGATCATGCTCGTATGCACTTCTGATGCCTTCCGAGAAGTGAGACGTTCCATGAACTCCGCCAACCTTCCCTTTGACTCCGAAGCCATGTTGCAGGGTTTGCGCAGCTGGGTGGAATGCGAAAGCCCGACCTGGGATGCCGCCGCGGTCGAGCGCATGCTCGACCTCGCCGCGCGCGACATGGCGATCATGGGCGCGAGCATCGAGCGTATCGCGGGCCGCCAGGGTTTCGCCGGCTGCGTCCGCGCGCGCTTCCCGCATCCGAAGCAGGGCGAGCCGGGGATTCTGATCGCGGGGCATTTCGATACCGTCCATCCGGCCGGCACGCTGGAGAAGCTGCCATTCCGCCGCGAGGGCGACAGATGCTACGGCCCCGGCATCTACGACATGAAAGGCGGCAGCTATCTGACGCTGGAAGCGATCCGGCAACTCGCGCACGCCTCATTCACCACGCCGCTGCCGATCACCGTGCTGTTCACGCCGGATGAGGAAGTCGGCACGCCCTCGACGCGCGACATCATCGAAGCGGAAGCCGCGCGCAACAAATATGTGCTGGTGCCCGAACCCGGCCGCGCCAACAACGGCGTCGTCACCGGGCGGTACGCGATCGCGCGCTTCAATCTGGAAACGACCGGCAGGCCGAGCCATTCCGGCGCCAATCTCTCCTCAGGCCGCTCCGCGATCCGCGAGATGGCGCGCCGCATCATCGAGATCGACGGCATGACCACGGAGGATTGCACCTATTCGGTCGGCATCGTGCATGGCGGCCAGTGGGTGAATTGCGTCGCCACCACCTGCACCGGCGAAGCGCTCAGCATGGCCAAGCGCCAGGACGATCTCGACCGCGGCGTCGAGCGCATGCTCGCGCTGTCTGGCACCAGGGACGACGTCACCTTCACCGTGACGCGCGGCGTGACCCGGCCGGTATGGGAGCCGAACGCCGGCACCATGGCGCTCTACGAGAAGGCCCGCGATCTCGCGAGACAGCTCGGCATGGAGCTGCCGCATGCCTCCGCCGGCGGCGGCTCGGATGCCAACTTCACCGGCGCGATGGGCATCCCCACACTCGACGGCCTTGGCGCGCGCGGCGCCGATCCGCATACGCTCAATGAACATATCATTGTCGAAAGCCTTGCCGAGCGCGGCCGGCTGATGGCAGGCCTGCTGGCGACGCTGGAGTGAAAGGCGGCAGCAAGATGGCGACGGCGCAAAAGAAGGTACGGGGGAAGGCAACAGGGAAGGCGCAGGCCGAGGCAAGCAAAGTCAAGACGAGCACTGTTAAGACCAGCACCGTCAAGACCAGCGCCGTGCCCTTCAAGACCATCCGCGCGCGTGCGGAGAGGCGCAAGGGCGGGCCGAAGGCGCTGGAGAAACTGTTGCCGAAGAAGCCGGACAGGAGCGCACTCGCCAAGCTCACCGACGATCGCACCCTGGCGGAGATGACCAGGCGGGTGTTTTCCGCGGGCTTCGCCTGGAGCGTGATCGAATCCAAATGGCCCGGCTTCGAGGACGCATTCCTTGGATTCGTGCCAGCCAGGCTGACATTTCAGCCCGATGATTTCTGGGACGGCCTGCTCGCCGATACGCGCATCGTGCGCAACGGCGCGAAAATTGTCTCGGTGCGCGAGAACGCCGCTTTCGTGCAGGCGATTGCCGCGGAGCATGGCAGCTTTGGCAAGTTCCTCGCCAATTGGCCTTCCTCCGACGAGATCGGGCTCTTGGACCTGCTGAGTAAGCGCGGAAGCCGGCTCGGCGGTAATACCGGACAGATGTTTCTGCGCTTCGTCGGCTGGGACGGATTTGTGACGTCGCAGGACGTGGTCGCCTGCTTGCGCGACGCCGGTCTCGACATCGCCGAAGAGGTCAAATCCAAGGGCGATCTCGCCAAGGTGCAGGCGCAGTTCAATGCCTGGGCCGAGGAGACCGGATTGCCTTATGCGCATCTGTCCCGGATCTGCGCACTGTCGGTCGGCGAGAGCCACGCCGCGTGACGTCTCGCACCTGCATCATGCTTGTGCGATGGCACGACGCTTGCAGCCGAACAGGCAGCTATCGGCGGCCAAAAAATGTGCGAGAATACGTAACGCGAATGCGTCACGAGACTGCGTAACAATGTCGGATCACCAGGACCTGCATCTATTGCCGCGTTTGCAAGCAGCCTCGCTGAATCGTAAGGCGCCCTGATGCTTGGTTATCTGCTTCGCCGCGTGCTGGCCGCCATTCCCGTCATGGGCGTGGTTGCGCTGTTCGTCTTCCTGCTGTTGCGGCTGACGCCAGGCGACCCCGCCGCCGTGCTCGCCGGCGACAATGCGACGCCGGCGCAACTTGAGCGCATCCGCACCTCGCTCGGCCTCAACGAGCCGCTCTATGTGCAGTTCTTCACCTGGGTCAACAAGCTCCTGCACGGCGATCTCGGCGTCTCGCTGATTTCCAACGTCCCGGTCCTGAAAATGATCAGCCAGCGCATCGAGCCCTCGATCTCGATTGCGCTGTCGACCATCATCCTTTCCATCCTGATCGCCGTTCCGCTTGGTGTGCTCGCGGCGTGGAAGCACGGCACCTGGATCGACCGCTTCGTGATGGGACTGTCGGTGCTCGGCTTCTCAGTGCCCGTGTTCGTGATCGGCTATGTGCTGATCCAGATCTTCGCGATCGACCTGCGCTGGGTGCCGGTGCAGGGCTTCAAGAGCATCACCGCGGGCTTCGGCCCGTTCTTCGAGCGTATCATTCTGCCAACCTGCACGCTCTCCTTCATCTATGTCGCGCTGATCGCGCGCATGACGCGGGCGGCGATGCTGGATGTGCTGGGCGAGGATTATGTGCGCACCGCGCGCGCCAAGGGCATCGCCGAGGTCGCGGTGCTGCTGCGCCATGGCCTGCGCAACGCCGCCGTCCCCGTCATCACCGTGATCGGCACCGGCTTTGCGCTCTTGATCTCCGGCGTCGTCGTCACCGAGAGCGTGTTCAACCTGCCGGGGATCGGACGCCTGACGGTGGATGCGGTGCTGGCGCGCGACTATCCGGTCATCCAGGCGATGATCCTTTTGACGTCGCTGATCTATGTGACCGTCAATCTTCTGATCGACGTCGCCTACACCTTGCTTGACCCCAGAATCCGCTATTAGGGCCCATTCACCGATGGCGATCGAAACCCTTCCAGAGCCGTCGATCCCGATCACCGCGCCGCTGCGGCCGCGGTTCGGCTTTCTAACGGCAACGCCCATCATCGCGGTCGCCACCGTCTGCCTCGTGCTGATCGTCGCGATGGCGATCTTTGCGCCCTGGCTGGCGCCGCACGATCCGCTGCTGCTCGCCCCCGCACAAAGACTGAAGCCCGCCAGCGCGCAATTCCTGCTCGGCACCGATGGCTATGGCCGCGACCTGTTGTCGCGCATCATCTATGGCGCGCGGATCTCGCTCGTCATCGGCCTTGGCGCGGCCGTCGTCTCGGTCGCGATCGGCCTCGTGATCGGCCTTGTCTCCGGCTTCTTCAAATGGGTGGATGCCGTGATGATGCGGGTGATGGACGGGCTGATGGCGATCCCGAGCATCCTGCTCGCCATCGCCGTCGTGTCGCTATCGGGTGCAAGCGTCGCGACCGTGCTGGTCGCGATCACGATCCCCGAGATTCCGCGCGTCGCGCGGCTGGTCCGCTCCGTCGTGCTCTCGGCGCGCGAGGAGCCCTATGTCGAGGCCGCGATCTCGCTCGGCTCAAGCCTGCCGAAGATCATGTGGCGGCATCTGGTGCCGAACACGATCGCGCCCTTGATCGTCCAGGGCACCTATGTCTGCGCGTCCGCCATTCTCACCGAGGCCATCCTCTCCTTCCTCGGCGCCGGCATCAGCCCGGAGACGCCGACCTGGGGCAACATCATGGCGGAAGGCCGCGCCTATTTTCAGAT
>Ga0210402_10003477_pt1 | contig 14730 bp, 10 predicted proteins | sample IncBWC7MmetaG_FD_161055 | JGI IMG/M metagenome (GOLD analysis project Ga0210402, IMG submission 161055) | Forest soil microbial communities from Barre Woods Harvard Forest LTER site, Petersham, Massachusetts, United States - Inc-BW-C-7-M | ecosystem: Environmental > Terrestrial > Soil >...
CCGAGAATTTCTTCGCGGCCGCTCTTGGCCAGATGATCGGGAAAAAATCCACGGTTCCCGACGATTACACCCATCGTCATTTTCTTTTCGTTTGCCATGACCCAGCTCTCGTTATGAGTTGCGGTGGCCCGCCTGAAGCAGTTGCGTTACCCTCGACAGGTTCAGCTAAAAATTTACGCCTTGTTACCGCGCGGCCGGAATTTGCCGCAGTAAAAAATACCCAGCACGATCATCAATCCGCCCCACCAGACTGGCGCGTGCTTTTCCGCCAGCACGGTATTGGGCAGATGAGACCACTCGGCCAGACCGCTGATAAATATCAGGGCTCCGTACACCAGGAACAATACGCCTACGAAAAACCACACGGGAATGATTTCGTGTTTTTCGGTCATATCCTCACCAGAAAATAATTTGCAGAACAACCAGAAGTACCATCGCTACGCCGCCCCAGAAAACTGGCCGGTGCAGCAGGCCGACTTTTTCTTCGTGTGCGACTTCGGTCAGGCTGTAGACCAAGCCCCTCAATTCGGAGTCGGGCCGCGGCTTGGTCACCATCGTCACGAGAACAGTAACGACCACGCAGGTGGTGCAAGACCACAATGACTGGAACATATCCTGAGCTAAGCCCTGGGCGTGCGGATTGAATGTGAACAACCCGATCCATTGCTCGGCCGACTTTCCGAACAGCGGCAATTTTCCGTGCATCAGCAGGAACATAGTGACGGAAGAAATGGTTCCGGCCAACAAGCCCCAGAAGCCGCCCTCCTTGGTCACCCGCTTCCACATCATTCCGAGCAACACCGTGCCGAAAAGCGGCGCGATAAAAAATCCGAAGAGCGCCTGCACGTAGTCCATGATGCTGGCGAAACGCATAACGAAATAAGCGGCACCGATGCTGATGAACACCCCAATCAGGGTGCACCACCGGCCCATGGAAACGTAGTGCTTGTCGGGTGCGTCTTTGCGGATGAACGGACGGTACAGATCGTAGGTCCAGACGGTTGCGAACGCGCTGACGTTGCCGGCCATGCCTGCCATGAAGCCCGCGACCAGCGCTGTGATGCCGAGTCCGAGGAGGCCCGGCCCGCAATAGCGCGCCAGCATTAACGGCAGCACTTCGTTATAGCTGTGCGCTCCAGGCGGTAGATTCGGCGCGTCCGGCACCAAATGCATCGGCAAAAGTGCGAGACCAAGCAAGCCCGGAAGAATGACGATCAAGGGCACGGCCATCTTGAAAAAAGATCCAAGCACCGGAGCCAATTTTGCCGAACGAATATCTTTTGCGGAGAGCACGCGCTGAACGACCAGGAAGTCCGTGGTCCAGTAGCCCATGGATTGCACCATCGCCAGTCCAAACACGATTCCGGTCCAGTGCATGCCCATCGGGTTGTCCTGGACGTGGCCCATGTTGCTCCACATATGGGTGAAGTCCTGGCCTGGGAAGTTGTGCTGAATGCGGGCAACCATGCCCGTCCATCCACCGGTTTCGATTAAGCCAAGAATGGGAATGAGCAGCGCGCCGAACCAGATCAAAAAGAATTGCAGAACTTCGTTGAAGATTGCGGAGAAGAGTCCGCCCGCCGCGACGTAGATAGCAACCGTCACCGACGAAACGAAAATGCTGAAATTCAAATCCCAGCCGAGGACCACTTTCATGACCACGGCCATGGCGTACATATTTACGCCGGACATGAGGATGGTCATGATCGCGAAGGTGACGGCGCTCAAACCGCTTGCCGCAGTGCCATAGCGAAGCTGGAGGTAGCCGGGGACGGAATGGGTTTTGGAAATATAATAAAACGGCATCATTACCAGGCCGAGGAACAGCATGGCGGGAATGGCGCCGATCCAATACCAGTGCGCTGCGAGGATGCCGTACTGATACGCCGACCCGGCCCATCCGAGAAGTTCCAGCGAACCAAGATTAGCGGAAACGAAAGCGAGGCCCGCGACCCAGGCGGTCATTTCGCGGCCGGCCATGAAGAAATCTTCGCCGGTGGTGGCGAAGCGCTTCAGATAAAAGCCAATGACCAGGACCAGTGCGAAATAGAAAATAACAATCGCCAGATCGACTGGCGCCAGCTTGACCAGCCGTTCCGTCACCAGCATTCCGAGGATTGCCGTCATCGTTGCCTTCCCGCTCCTGAATTCGCCGTGCTGAAAACGACTTTCGGCCTAGCTTGCACGTTCCCGCCGGTCAAACGCCTAAGCTGATTTCGTTCGGCGCCGCGCGGACCGGCAATCGGTAACGCTAACTGCCGCTCATTGGGGCGCCGCTATAATTGACGAAACACCCTTCAGCTTACAAGGCAAAATATTCACCTGTCTTTCGCCAGGAACATCTACTTCGCGGAAAGTTTATAAATGGTCTCGGAGTGATAGTCCTTTCCGGGACGCACGATGGTTGAAGGAAACTTTGGATGATTGGGCGAGTCCGGGAAATGCTGCGTTTCCAGACACAATGCGCCGAACTGCTGATAGGCGCCGCCGATTCCTTTGATCGATCCGTTGAGGCCGAGGCTGACGTAGAACTGCACTCCAGGCTCGGTGGTCCAGATTTCCATCGCGCGTCCGGAGGCAGGATCGGAAACCTCGCCGATCTTGCGCAGCTTTCCAGCTTTGCCGTTCAAGACAAAGTTGTGATCGTAGCCGGCGATTCCGGGAATTTGCGAATTGCGCGCGCCGATCGGCGTGGGTTTGCGAAAATCAAACGGAGTGCCTTCCACCGACTTCAGCTCGCCCGTCGGGATGAGTGTGTCGTCAACTGGAGTGTAATGATCTGCGTCGAGCTGCAGAACGTCCTTCAGAATGTCGCCGTTACCCGCGCCAGATAGATTGAAGTAGCTGTGATTGGTGAGATTGACGACGGTGGGCTTGTCGGTGGAGGCATCGTAGGTAATTTTCAGCGCATTGTCGTCGGTCAGTTCGTAGGTGACGTGCACGGTGAGCGTGCCGGGATAACCTTCTTCGCCGTCCGCGCTGACGTACGTGAATTTGACGGCAGCACCGTGAAACGTTGGCACTTCTTCCGCTTTCCAAACTTTTCGATTGAACCCGACTTTGCCGCCATGGAGAGAATTCGGGCCGTTATTCAAAAAGAGGGAATATTCCTTGCCATCAATCGAAAATTTTCCCTTGGCGATGCGGTTGCCATAGCGGCCAACGGTGGCGCCGAAATATGGATGATCGCTGGCGTATTGCGCCAAATTATCAAAGCCGAGAACAACGTCGGCGTTCTTGCCGGATTTGTCGGGGATCCAGAGTTCGGTCAGCGTTGCGCCGTAGGTCATGACCTTGGCGACCGCGCCCTTGGCGTTGGTCAGCGTGTATTGCTCGATTTCGGCGCCGTCTGGCAATTTGCCGAAGGCACTTCTCTCCACTTTGTCGTGCTTCGCGGAATCGTCGCCCTCCGCGCGTAATCTGCTGGGTACGATCATCATCGCCAGAAACGCAAGCACCGCTACGCAACGATATTCCACTGAGCCGATCATTTTCTCTCTCCTCCTGGACAAACTAATGTGGCGAGATGCCAAGTGTAAACGTTTACGATAGTGCCGTCGGGAACTTTCCCACTCAACGCTTGCTGGTGTCAACCACGATTTGCGCTGCTCGCTTTCAGGCCGCCGGCCTCAATCGGTCAATCTTCCTGTGCGTAGCCCTTCGGATGTGCTCTTCGCCAATCCCATGCGCTGCGAACGATGCTTTCCAGCTCCGCGTATTTCGGCGCCCAGCCGAGTTCCTTTTTGATTTTCTCGGAACTGGCGACCAGCACCGCCGGATCCCCCGCACGCCGCGGCGATTCCACCGCCGGAATTGGGTGGCCGGTCACCCGGCGCACCGTCTCAATCACTTCGCGCACGCTGAAGCCACGGCCGTTTCCGAGGTTGTAGACAAGGCGCTCTTTTTGCTTCAGCGCCTCCAGAACCAGCAGGTGCGCTGTCGCCAGATCGCTGACGTGAACATAGTCGCGCACACAGGTACCGTCAGGAGTCGGATAGTCGGTGCCAAAAATCGCGAGTTCCTTGCGCGTTCCCAGCGCGACCTGCAACGCCAATGGAATCAGGTGCGATTCCGGATGATGATCTTCGCCCTGTTCTCCGGCGGCGCCCGCCGCATTGAAATAACGCAAGCAGGCATAACGCAGGCCATGAATGCGCTGAAGCCAGTCCAGCATCTGTTCGACCAGCAACTTCGATTCACCGTAAGCGTTGGTGGGATGGAGCGGCGCGTTTTCTTCGATCGGCGTTTTTTCCGGCGTGCCGTAGAGAGCGGCAGTCGACGAGAACACGAATCGCTGGACATCGTGCGCCAGAAGCGCTTCGAGAAGCGTCAGCGCATTGGCGGTGTTGTTGCGAAAATATTTTTCCGGAAGCTGCATGGACTCGCCGGCTTCGATGAACGCGGCAAAATGCATCGCGGCCTTTGGTTGGTATTCGGAGAGGACGTGATCGAGCGCGGCGCGGTCGGCGATATCGCCAACGACTAGTTTCGCTCCAGCCGCCAGCGCTGCGCGGTGGCCGTGCGAAAGATTGTCAAACACGATCGGCTCGTAGCCGCGCTCGAGCAACTGCGCCACTACCACGCTTCCGATATAGCCAGCACCGCCGGTTACGAGTATTCTTTCCGCCATGCGTGTGTTGGCCTCGCTGTTGTTGAAGTTTGAATCCGCCGCGGTCGAGCCGGTGCGAACCCGATCGCAACGCGGACCATTGTAATATGCGGGATCATTCGTTCTTGTGAACGAATTCTGAGAGCACCGAACGAAATCAATTCAGGAGGAAGTTCACAGCGGCAGGAAACCTTCGAAAAGTAGACAAGGAGGCGGGCCAGGTCTTCCCGCCTCCCTGTTTCCCCTTGCGGGGAATCCGGCTGACTTGACGGAGGGTGGTCAGCCGGTCGTGTGTTGGCCTAGCTATTAAACCGCTGAATTGGGAAAACGGTTTCGGTGAAAATGAAAAAATGCTTAAAATCTTTACAAAATCTTTATGCGGGAGTTAAGAACAACCCTGGGAGAAACGGTATGAGCGGCTCATCGTCGCTGAGCGTCGATAACATCCTGCGTTTTCTGCAACTTAGAGCGGATGGAGCTTCCTTTTCCGACCTACAACGCGGACTCCGGCTCCGCCGATCGGAACAACGTCCCTTAGCCAAAATTCTCGGTAAGTTAAAGAAAAGAAAGGCGATAGTCGAACTACCCGACGGAAGGTTTGCTCTACCCTCCCGGCGACAGAATTCGGAGAGACGGCCCCTCGAAACGACGAAAGCTGCTGACTCCCGTCCCTCGCAATCACAAACAAGTCGAAATTCTCTTACTGGTCGCCTGATCCTTCACCAGGACGGCTACGGCTTCGTGGTTCCAGACAAGCTGATGCCACAGCTCGACCGCGACGTCTTTATCCCGCGTGACGCCATCGGCGACGCAATGCACGGCGACCACGTTCAGATTGAGCTGGGCCGCGTAACGCCCGGCCGCGACGGCCAGCGGGCCGAGGGGCGAATCGTTCGGGTGCTGGATCGCGCGCATCCAAGCGTGGTTGGACTGTTTCGCTACGGGCCGCGCGGCAACGTGGTGCTCCCGTACGACAACCGCATCCAGCATCAGGTCGAAATTCCTCCCGGTGATGAACTCACCCCCGCGCTACGGGAAAAACTAGGCATCGCCGATTCGAAAGATCTATCGCGCGCGCGCCGGGCCGGTCGAATCGAGGAACTCGACGGCGCAGTGGTCAATGTCGAATTGCTGCGCTTTCCGAAAGGTGGAGTCGCGCCGGTTGGCCGCGTTATAGAAATTCTTGGCAAGCCCGGCGACCTCGGTGTCGACACCGAAATCATTATTCGCAAGCATCACCTTCCGCACGAATTTTCCGCAGCGGTGCTGGAAGAAGCGGCGCGGCGCGCGCATCCCGTTCACGATTCGGACCTCGAGGGCCGCGAAGATTTCCGCAATTTGCCGATTGTGACCATTGATGGTGAAACCGCGCGCGATTTTGACGACGCGGTTTACGTCGAGCGCCGCTCCGACGGCGGCTGGCACCTGCAAGTACACATCGCGGACGTCGCGCACTACGTTCGAACTGCGACGCCTCTGGACAGCGAAGCGCGCCTTCGCGGAACGTCCGTTTATTTTATCGATCGCGCGGTGCCGATGCTGCCCGAGTCGCTTTCGAACGGCATCTGCTCGCTGAATCCGCACGAGGATCGCCTGGTCATGAGCTGTCTGATGGAATTCGACGCGAGCGGGCGCATGCGCGACTCCCGAATGACATCGGGAGTAATTCGCTCCGCTGAACGCATGACTTACACCAACGTCAACAAAGTGATCGAAGGCGATGCGGAAACCAACGCGCGGTACGCGCCGCTGGTTCATCATTTTCAGGACATGAAGACGCTGGCGCTGCTCCTGAATGCGCGGCGCAATGAACATGGCTCGATTGATTTCGATTTGCCGGAGCCGGTCATTGAATTCGATGACGACCAGAAAATGACCAACATCACCCGCAGCGAACGCAACATCGCGCACCGGCTGATCGAAGAGTTCATGCTGGCGGCCAATCGCGCGGTGGCTGGCTACCTGCTTCGCCGCGGATTGGCGGCGCTGCATCGCGTTCACGAAAAGCCCGACGCTCGCAAAGTGCTGGAATTTGAAGAAGTGGCCAAGGCGTTCGGCTACACGCTAGGAGTCGAGGATCTGCATCGCCGCGAAATCGCGGTGAAACATGGCCTCGTTCCGGCTCCTGCAAAAGCAGGTCGGCCTGATTCTTACGGCCATGGCCGCGAGCGCGGCATGAAAATTTCCTTGCCGGGCACGGAGGAAGTAAACATCACGCCGCAACACTATCAGCGATTATTGAAAAAACTTGCCGGCAAACCGGAAGAGCGCATCGTGTCCTATCTAATGTTGCGCTCGTTGAAGCAAGCGCGCTACGCCGCGGATTCGCTGGGACACTTTGCGCTCGGCTTCGACGAGTACGCGCACTTTACTTCGCCAATTCGCCGCTACCCCGATTTAATTGTGCACCGCACATTGAAATGGGCGCTTGCCCATCCGCAGCAAAGCGCTCCGGCCGACCCGCATGCCGCTCCGCACGCGGAAGCTGTTGTTTACAGCCACAAACAACTCGAGGAACTTGCCACGGAAACCTCTGACGCAGAACGGCGCGCCGCTTCCGCCGAACGCGAACTGCGCGATTGGAAGACCGCGCAATTCATGGAACAGCATCTCGGCGATGAATATGAAGGACTGATCATTTCGGTGCAGAAGTACGGCTGCTTCGTGGAACTGTTCGAAATATTCGTGGAAGGATTATTGCCGATCAATGCTTTGGAAGATGCGGCGGGTACACGATGCACCTATCGCGAGCACGATCACGCGATTGTTGCGGTGGGCGGATCGGACCGTTCCCGCGGCGGTCGCGGCGCTGGAAAATCCAAGCAGCGCATGTGGACTCTCGGCGACCGTGTCAAAGTTCGCGCTGAGCGCATCGACCCCATGCGCCACCGCGTCGAATTCGCGCTATTGGATTAACCCGCAACATGTCATTCCGAGGAGCCGCAGGCGAGGAGGAATCTGCTTTTCTCTTACCTTTTTTGGCGGAAAGCAGATCCCTCGCGGCGCTCGGGGTGACAACAAAAGGGCTTTTCCCGCAACCGCTGAAGGCGTGCCCTCCCGAAAGCGAACGACCTTAAAGTTCTGATCCTAAGCCCGCGGCCAGGGACTTCCTCCCGCCATCACCTGTTGCTTTGCGTCGTCAAACGTAACTCGCTCGCCGGACTGAATCGCTGCAATCGTCATGCAAAGCGCAATCGAGTGACTGTAACCCGCCTCAATATGCGCATTCGGAGTTTTCCGGCTACGCACACACTCCATCCAATTGCGAACGTTCGCGCTGGTCGCTTCGTCCACGCCGGCATGCGCGCCGTATTCCACTCCGCCGCCCTTCGCCACCAGCGGAATATTTCCAAACTGGTTGGCCTTCATGCCCATCGCCTTGGCGTAGGTCTCTTCCAACCCGCCGTCACCGCTGATCACATTTTTGTCGAGGTCCAACGTGCCGCCATTCGAACGGTACAGCTCTTTCACGTCGCCCGCGGAATTCGTCTGCCGCGAGGAATACACCACCTGAAATCCCTTCGTCGAGTCGTTGAGTGGGCCGTAATCGAACACCGCGGTCATGGTGTCCCAGTTTTTCCGGCCGTCATTCCACAGATAGATTCCTCCATTGGCCACTACGCTGCGCGGGTGCGGCAAATCCGTAAACCAGTGCACCGTGTCAATCTGATGCACCATCCACTGATCCGCAATTCCCGAGGAGTACGGCCAGAACAACCGAAACTCCACATACTTTCTCGGATCGAATTTCTCGAACGGCCGGTTGACCAGCCAGCGTTTCCAGTCGGTGTCTTCTTCCCGAAGTTTCTCGACCAGCGCCGGACGCCGCCAGCGGCCCGGCTGGTTGACGTTCCAGGACATCTCCACCGCCACGATGTCGCCGAAGTTGCCGGCGCCAATGAACTCCTTGGCGCGCTGGTAATTTTCCGCACTGCGCCGCTGCGTGCCGATCTGCACGATTTTTCCGGTCTCCTTCACTGCGGCACGAATTTCTTTCGCGTCGCTCATGGTATTTGCCAGCGGTTTTTCGATATAGGCGTCTTTGCCCGCGCGCACTGCGGCGACTCCATGTTGCGCGTGTTGAAAATCAGAGGTGGCTACAAACACTGCGTCAATGTCCTTGCGGGCCAGCAGCTCTTCGTTGTTGCGCGCTGGAGTTACGTCGCTGCCGAGGACTTTTTTCAGCTGCGCAACGCCGTCCTCGCGGCGCATCTTCCAGATGTCGCTCAACCCGGCAAACTCAAAGTTCAGTTCCGCCGCGTGCTGATGAAACGCGGGCAGCAGCGCATCCCGAAACCGCTCGGAAAAACCGCACAGTCCGACTCGCACCCGGTCATTCGCGCCAAGAATTTTGGCGTAGCTTCCCGCGCTGGAGCTCAGCGCGATTCCTGTCCCCACAAGTTTCAGAAATGTTCGCCTGGATTCCGCTCTCCTTGTAGGGGCGCAGCACTGCTGTGCCCTCTCGATCTCGCTCCCACCTTTTTTCTCGTTTTCGCTCATTTTAGTGCTCCTGCCTTACGAAGTAATTCCTTCGTTCCAGCCATGCTCTGCCGCGAGGATTCTTCCATGTTCCCAGCGCCGTTCCAGTGCGTCTCCAGGCTCATGGTGCCGCGATACCCGTCACGCATCATCGCACGAAATTGCGCCTCGTAATCAATGACGCCGCGGCCCATGCACTCCCAATCGAGCGAGCCATCCGCCTTCTTCTTCACATCCTTCAAGTGCATGTGGCCAATGCGGTCCTTCGGCAGTAGCGCGTAGCCTTCGGGGAACGTCTTGTCGCCAAGCCTGGCCGCGTTCCCGGGATCCCAGTTCAAGAAGAAATTCTTGTTTTGTACTGCGGCCAGCAAGCGCGCAGATTCCGCGCTGGTCGCAGTGTTGCATTCATATTCGTTTTCCAGAATCAGCACGATATCCTTCTTCGCTGCTTTGTCGGAGATGTCGCGCAGCTTTTCGTCCATCTCTTTTCGATAAGGTTTGTCGTCTTCCAGCCGCCAAAAATCAAACAACCGCACTTTATTCGTACCAAACGCCTTCGCCATTGAGGCTGCCCGCTCCAGCACCTCATCCTGCTGCTCAAACGTGAAGCTCGCCTTGTACGCGTCGCCAGTCGGGCTGTACTTTGATCTCGGCGCGCCCGGCCAATCTACCTTAAAAAGCGGGCTGGCGATGTCCGTCACCTTCAAATCGTATTTTGCTAGCAGCCGTTTCACTTCGGCTACTTCCTTCTCATCCAGGTTGACGATATTTTTCTCCCACAGCCCTCGTATCTCGACATAGCCGACGCCAAACTCCTTCGCCGCAACTTCCAGCGCATGGCCGAAGTCCTGCGTAATTTCGTCGGTGATCACGGAAAGCTTAAACACGCAATCCAATTTCGCCTCCGGAAGTGAAAGTCTGTTCAAGTACGGCGCAGCCACCATCCCCAGCGCCGCCGTACCACTTTTCTTCACCCATTCCCGTCGCTTCATGGCGTCGTTTCTCCCGCTGGGATTTTACTCCTGTGAGATTCCGAGCGTTAGCGTAATACGGCGCTGGCTCAGTTTCCGGGCGATAATGCCGATTTCCATGGCCTCGTATTGTTGTGATACCTTCGCATTGCTGCATCTTCTTGTCGAATATGAAAGCTGAGCGTGCCACGCGAGATTTTATCGAACGATTCCAAGGGAACTCGTGGATGAAGTCCACGCTCACTTTCTGCCTCCATCAATTCATCGGTATGTACGGTATTCCTTACACTGCGCCTCTGGTGTTCAGTTTGGCTTTCAAGATTCTCTCGTTTTTTGGTCGCAGCTATTCGCAGAGAACCTTCTATTCAATCGTGAGTGAGCAGCCTTACTTTCCTGTCCAAATCATCTTCGCGTTGATTCTAGGATGGTTGTTGGGGCGCACCCTTCGCCACAGGTCAATGGTTTGGGTTTGGGTGCTTCCCTTGGCAATACTTGGATATTCGCTGGTTACAGCCCGAGTCCTAATCCCAACCTCGGTATTCGCCAGTCCTGGTGTTTTCCAATCTCGCTTCTCGCACTACTTCGGGTCGGGCTGCCGACCAGCGGCACACTGTTTAGACCAATTGTTAATTACCATGCCGTTTTATTCTTCGCTGGCCTATTCCATGGGGGCAGCGCTGGCACGGAAAACGCTCACGTACGCCTATGCTCAAAATAAGAAGGATTTCCAGGCTGTCACGCTCGCTGGCCTTATCATTCTCGCCGCGTTCGTAATTGACCTAGCCATTTCTATTCGGCAGAGTGGATGGCACAGCATTTACTTGTTGATTGCTCTGACGCCTGTAGGATTAGGTGTACTCCTGCTCTGCGTCGGTTCGACGATCCGCCAACAGCCTATCTCTACCGTGTGACGTTCTCTGAAATGCGCTTAGCGTTTTGGTCTCCAACTCCCCATTTGTTGGGTGATCGGAAACTGACTGACTGCCCGCAATACACCTCGCACGCCAGCGGCATGATATTCTGAAGGGCTAACGGGGAGAGTGTAGCCCGCACCCGACGCGCTACTCCGTACGTCACAGAGAGGAACTTCAGATCGTGTCTTTATCCACTGCTTCGGCAACATCGGTGAAACGGGTATTCAACTTCAACGCAGGCCCAAGCGCGCTGCCGCTTTCGGTGCTCGAGCGCGTCCGCGAGGAATTGCTGGACTGGCGCGGCTCCGGCATGTCGGTGATGGAAATGAGCCACCGCTCGCCCGAGTTTGAAGGCATCAACGCCGCGGCCGAAGCCGGCCTGCGCAAACATCTCGCGATTCCCGATAACTACGCGGTGATTTTCATGCAGGGCGGCGGCAGCACGCAATTCACGCTGGCCCCGATGAATCTCTGCCTGCCCGGCAAGCCAGTCGACCTATTTCACACCGGAACCTGGACCGCCAAAGCGCTCGCCGAACTAAAAAAAGGTATCTTGCATAAAGTCGCCGCCACCACCGAACCGGTAAAGTTCACACGCATTCCGCGCAAAGATGAAATCTCGCTCTCGCCCGATGCTTCCTATGTGCATCTCTGCACCAACAACACGATTGAGGGCACGCAGTACCACGCTGTGCCGGACACCGGCGCGGTACCCATCGTCGCCGACATGTCTTCCGACATCGCTTCGCGTCCGCTCGACGTCAGCAAATTCGGACTGATCTTCGCCGGTGCGCAAAAAAATCTCGGCCCATCCGGCGCGACCATCGTCATCGTCCGCAAAGATCTCGCCGAACGCGCCGACAAAAACCTGCCCACCATTTTTCAGTACCGCACCCACATCAAGGAAAAGTCGCTGTATCACACTCCTCCAACCTTCGCGATCTACATCGTCGGCCTGATGATGGAGTGGATCGAAACGCAAGGCGGCCTCACCGGAATCCAGAAACGCAACGACATCAAAGCCAAATTGCTCTACGACACGATTGATTCCAGCAACGGCTTCTATCATTGCCCGGTCGAAAAAGATTCACGTTCACTGATGAACGTCGTTTTCCGTGTAGCCGGTGCCAACGGCCAATCCGCCGCAACAAATCCCGACGAAGCCGCCGAAAAGGAATTCGGCAAACAGGCCGCTGCTGCGGGACTTGTGGGCACTCCCGGCCACCGTTCGGTCGGCGGCATGCGCGTTTCTCTCTACAACGCCGTAGAACCAGCGGCCGTCGAAGCTCTCACCAGCTTCATGCGCGAATTTCAACGCAAACGCGGGTAGACTCTTTCAGCGGTCAGCGCATTTTCGCTTCTGTTGTCCGGGCCGCTGACGAGTATCGGAGCCTTCATGAACGTAATTTCCGTGGTGTTGTTCCTGCACCTTGCCGGAGCTTTCGCATTGTTCATCGGCTACGGCATTGAGTGGACCGCATCTTCACTGTTCAGAAATGCCGCGTCGGTGGAACAGGTTCGCGCCTGGCTGCGCGTCTTCAAGGTTTCCCCGCCGCTCGCTGGCGCCGGCCTCGGCATACTCTTGCTCTCGGGTGGTTATCTCGCATCCCTCACCGGCGCGATGAAGCAAGGCTGGATTCCTGCCACTCTTATTGGAATCTTCCTGGCGCTGGCGCTCGGCATGGGTCTGATTCTTCCACGTATGAAAGCAATTCGTTCGGCGCTTCCCGCGGGCGACGAACCGGTTTCCGCCGCATTGCGCTCCAAGCTCTCCGATTCCGTTCTACTCACCGCCATCCGCGTCCGCGTGCTCCTCGCCACCGGCATCGTCTATCTGATGGCGGCAAAAGTGTCATTCGTACCGAGCCTCGTCGCTCTCGCCATCGCCGCAGTCCTCGGCGTCCTCTTTTCTGTATCAACCTGGAGCCAAAAATCGCCGGCGTAAATCGTCTCCAGCTCTCGCGTTTTTTCCTTTGCTTTCCTGCTTCAAACCGCACTACCATTCGCTGCACTGAAACGTGAACGTATCCAGCACCGAGTGCTCGCAATCTCGTTCGCCGTGGCTGGCGCAATTTAAGTCCGCGCGGAACGCCTATTTCAGTGTCATCCTTTCCAAACAGTGCCATTTTATTCGGAGGATTTATGCGTAGTTTTATTCAAAAATCGCCCGCGATAGCAGCTTTCGCAATTTTTCTACCGCTTGTGCTTCTCGCCCAGAACACGCCCCCGCAGCATCCGCTGGATGCGCTAAAAACTCAGGAATACTGGACCGTGTACGACGTCCTGCGCGACTCAGGCAAGATCGACGCTGACACCGTCACCCATAGCGTTTTGCTGCACGAACCCGCCAAGGACAAAGTCCTCGCCTGGAAGCGCGGCGATCCCATCTTCCGCGAAGCCGAAGTCATTCTCCTTCGCAAGGGCGTCACCATCGAAGCGCTGGTGGACATCGCCAACCACAAACTCGAATCCTGGAAGGAGCGCAAGGACGTCCAGGCCCCGGTCGATATGGGTGAATTTCACGCTATGGACGAAGTGATGAAAAAAGATCCCCGGGTCATCGAAGCACTCAAGAAGCGCGGCATCACTGACCTCAATCCCGTTGTCTGCTTCGCCGATCCCTTCAGCTATTTTGCTCTGCCCGAACTCGAAGGCCATCGCATCATGATGGGCGCCTGCGCCAACGGTCATGGCGTCTATCTCGGCTGGTCACGCGATGTCGAGGGCTTGCAAATCAAGGTGGACGCGACCGAAAAAAAGGTGCTTCAAGTGATCGATGAAGGCGTCATACCGGTCTCCCAAGCTCCGGTGAATTATCAGGACTTGGAAACTGCTCCTCGTGCGGGCACCACTCCCATCAGCGTTTCCCAGCCTCTCGGCCCCAGTTTCCAAATCAAAGGCAGCGAAGTCAGCTGGCAAAACTGGCGTTTCCGTTTCCGACTCGATCCGCGCGTCGGCGCCATCATCAATCTCGCCGGAATCCAGGACGGCGACCGTTTCCGCTCCGTTCTCTACGAAGGCTCCATGTCCGAACTCTACGTTCCCTATATGGACCCCGCGATCGGTTGGGCCAACCGCGTCTTCATCGACGCCGGCGAATTTTACGCTACCGGCCACGTTCTAAAACCGCTGCGCCAGGACATCGATTGCCCATCCAACGCGGTCTATTTCGACAGCCTGGCCTGGGAAGAGCACGGCTTCCCGGTGATTCATTCACAAGTTGCCTGCCTGTTCGAAAGTTATTCCGGCGATCCGGCCTGGCGCCATTTTGAAGACCATGTGATCTCAGGCAGCGGCGCGCGCGTGCTGGTGCTGCGCACCGCCGCGGTGATTGGCAATTACGATTATATTTTGGACTGGCGCTTCGAACGCGACGGCAATCTCCGCGTCGCCGTCGGCGCTACAGGCATCATCGAAACCAAATCGGTCAAAGCCAAGAACGCTTCCGAAAGCGCCAGCGGTCACGGCATGGCCGGCGCTCCCGATGAATTCGGACACTTCGTCGCCGAAAATACCGTCGGCGTCAACCACGATCATTTCTTTTGCTACCGCCTCGACGTGGACGTAGACGGCGTCAACAACAGTTTCATGCCCATGCGTCTGGTGAAACGCGAGCTCAACAATCCCATGCGCAAGAGCATCTGGGTCGCGGAGTCATCCATCGCCAAAACCGAAAAAGACGCCATGATGGATATCCACCTGGACAAACCTTCCATGTGGCACTTCATCAATCCCAACGTCAAAGGCCCGCTCGGCT
>Ga0210402_10003479_pt1 | contig 14726 bp, 7 predicted proteins | sample IncBWC7MmetaG_FD_161055 | JGI IMG/M metagenome (GOLD analysis project Ga0210402, IMG submission 161055) | Forest soil microbial communities from Barre Woods Harvard Forest LTER site, Petersham, Massachusetts, United States - Inc-BW-C-7-M | ecosystem: Environmental > Terrestrial > Soil >...
CCCATACCGCTGGCAGGTGACGGTCGCCATTGTCTCGATCATCCTGAAGTCGTTCGCCGACGTTCTCGGTCCTTACCTGGTCAAGGTCGCGGTCGACCGCTACCTCGCCCCCACCACGGGATCCACGTCCGGCCTGTGGAATTGGCTGAGCCCGACGCCCCTAACGGGCATGGCGCAGATCTCCACAATTTACTTTGGCCTGCTGATTTTCACCTTCGTGCTGGAATTTCTGCAGACCTATTACATGCAGTGGACGGGCCAGCAGATCATGTTCGATCTGCGCAGTCAGATTTTTCGTCACCTCCAACGCATGCACGTCGCCTTCTATGACAAGAACCCCGTGGGCCGCCTCGTCACGCGTGTAACGACTGACGTCGACGCTCTGAATGAGATGTTCACCTCGGGCGTGGTCTCGATCTTCGAAGATCTGTTCGTACTCGCAGGGATCCTCGGGATCATGCTCTGCATGAACTGGAAGCTGGCGCTGATCACCTTTGCCGTGCTGCCGTTCATTGTCTTCGCGACCAAGATTTTCCGCGACAAGGTGCGTGATTCCTACCGCCGCATTCGTACCGCCATCGCCCGCATCAACTCGTATCTGCAGGAGCACGTCAGCGGCATGGTAGTGCTCCAGCTTTTTAACCGCGAGCGCCGCGCCTATAACCGCTTCGTCGAAATCAACCGCAGCCACATGGACGCCTTCAAAGACGCGATCCTGGCGTATTCCGTCTACTACCCCATCGTCGATCTATTTTCGTCGGTGGCAATTGCGTCCGTGATTTGGTGGGGCGGGCAGGACGTCATTCGGAGAATTTCGGTAACCACGTTTGAGTTCACGCGTCATCCGCTGGGTCTGCACCCAGTGGCGGCAGCGGCGTCGCTCGGCGTGCTCATTGCCTTCACGCAGTACGCCATGCGCTTCTTCCGCCCGATTATGGATTTCAGCGAGAAGTACAACATTCTGCAATCAGCAATGGCGGCCAGCGAACGAATCTTCAAAATGCTGGACACTCCGGTGGATGTAGTCTCACCCGCCGTGACGAAGAAGCCCACAGGCCCCGGCCGCATCGAATTCGACCACGTCTGGTTCGCCTACCGAGAAGTACCCGAAGAAAGCAAGGACCGTGTAGAGACGGGCGCCTCGCCCGTCCCGCCAGGGCGAAGCCCGGTGGCCCCGAGCACGAACCATGTAGCGACAGCCGCCTCGGCTGTCCCGCCGAAGCGAAGCGAGGCGGCCTCCAGCAATGGCCACGCCGACTCCCAGCCCGACTGGATCCTGCGCGACGTCACCTTCGCCATCGAACCCGGAGAGACCGTCGCCGTAGTCGGCCACACCGGCGCCGGCAAGACCACCCTCATTTCCCTGCTCCTCCGCTTCTACGACGTCCAAAAAGGCGCAGTCAAAATCGACGGTGTGGACGTGAAAGAAATGGATCTCGCCGATCTGCGCGCCCGCTTCGGCGTCGTCCTGCAGGATCCATTCCTCTTCACTGGCACGATCGGCGGCAACATTCGCCTGGGCACGCAGCGCATTGAGGACGCCCACATTCAGCAGGCAGCGGAAGACGTCAATCTCGGTGACTTCATCCGCGCTCTGCCCCATGGCTTCGACGAAGAAGTCCGCGAGCGCGGCTCGACGCTCTCGACCGGCCAGAAGCAGCTGATCTCATTCGCCCGTGCCCTGGCGCACGAGCCGAAGATTCTCATCCTCGACGAAGCCACTTCCAGCGTCGACACCGAGACCGAATTCAAAGTCCGCGACGCCCTCGCCCGCATGGTCGAAGGACGCACCTCGCTGATCATCGCCCATCGCCTCTCGACCATCCAACGCGCCGACAAGATCATCGTCATGCACAAAGGCCAACTCCGCGAAATGGGCACCCATCAGGAACTCCTCGCTCACCGCGGCATCTACTACAAGCTCTATCAACTCCAGTACAAGGATCAGGAGATCAGTGTGGCGCGGACACTCTCGCCCGCGAATGCCGGGGAATCCACAGTCAGCGCCGACGATTAGGTTCGATCTCACAACTGGACGCGGGAAAGGCACGACTTTCAGTCGCGCCGTCAGGACCCAGCAAAAACCCGGGCTTTAGCGCTTGAGTTAAGCTATCGCCGCCCCACGGCCAGTGAAATCTTATGTGGGACAGCCGCCTCGGCTGAAGCTGTGGGCGAGGACCCCTGCGGAGCTTCGCTCCGCCGGACAGCCGAAGGCGGCTGTCCCCACTTACACCATCGACTGCGGAACTCTCACTGACACCTCCCCGTATGTTGGAGTAGCATGATCCGTCCCCAAGGAGGCGCCCTCCCCCTCATGAGAAAAATCGATATTCTTCCTCGCTCAATCCTTTGCCTCACGCTTCTGTGTTCCATCTCGTCAACCGCGCAAAAGAAATCCACCAAGCCTTCCACCGCACAAGAAAAATCCACCAGCGCTGCCCCGGCCGAGGACACTCCGAAATACAAGAATGCCGCGCTTCCGATCGATGACCGCGTCGCCGACCTGCTCTCCCGCATGGCGCTGGAAGAAAAAATCGCTCAGATCGCGCCTGCCGGGGATAATCGAGTCCACGTCATCGACCCGACCGGCACTTACACCGATCAGACGGCGAGCGCTGCCATGAGCCGCTGGTGGGACGCGGATCTCGTCTTCCCCGCCCGCAAAGCTGCCTTGCTCCGCAATGGCGTGCAGCGCTACCTGAAAGAGAAAACTCGCCTCGGCATTCCCGAACTCTTCATGGGCGAAGCCCTCCACGGATTCATGGAATACGGCAGCACCAGTTTCCCGCAGGCGCTAAGCCTCGCCAGCACGTGGGACCCGGACCTAGTCCACCAGGTCTTCACCGCCGCCGGCGATGAAGCCGGATCGGCCGGCGTCGGCCAGGTTTTCAGCCCCGTGCTCGACATTGCCCGCGACCCGCGCTGGGGACGCACCGAAGAGACCTACGGCGAAGATCCCTTCCTGGCCTCGCGCATGGGCGTCGCCGCCATTACCGGCCTGCAAGGCGACTCATTCGCCATCGATCGCCATCACGTCGTCGCCACCGCCAAGCACTTCGCGGTTCATGGACAGCCCGAAGGTGGCACCAATACAGCTCCTGGCAATTTTTCCGAGCGTATCATCCGCGAAAATTTCCTGGTGCCGTTCCAGGCCGCGATTGAAGAGGCCCACGCGGGCAGCGTGATGGCCTCCTACAACGAGATTGATGGCGTCCCCTCGCACATCAGTCACTGGCTGCTCGACAAAGTCCTCCGCCAGGAGTGGGGATTCCGCGGCTATGTCACCTCCGACGGCAACGGACTGCAGATGCTTACCGAAACTCACCACATCGCCGCCAACAATGCTGATGCCGCGCGCATGGCGATCGCCGCAGGAGTCGACTACGACCTCTCCGACGGCTCCGTCTATCGAACGTTGCTCTGGCAGGTAAAGCAAGGCACCGTCTCAGAAGCCATGGTCAACCGCGCCGTCGCGCGTGTGCTAGCGACGAAGTTCCGCCTCGGCCTGTTCGATAATCCCTACGTCGATCCCGACTATGCCGAGAAGACCACCAACAGCGCCGAGCATCGCGCGCTCGCGCTGAAGACGGCGCAGAAGGCAGTCATCCTCCTCAAGAACGACAAGAACCTTCTTCCTCTCGATCTCACCAAGCTCAAGACCATCGCCGTAATCGGCCCGAACGCCGACGGCGTGCACCTCGGCGGATACAGCCGCGAGCCCGCGCACGGCGTCACCATCCTGCAAGGCATCAAAGACCGCGTTGGAACAACAGCCAACGTCGTCTATGCCGAAGGCTGCAAGATCACCGACGCCAAGAACGACTGGCATGGATGGTTCGCCAACAACGTCAAACTCATCGACCCCGCCACGCAGCAAGAGAGCGTGAAAGCCGCCGCCGAAGCCGCCAAGAAAGCCGACGTCGCCATCCTCGTAGTCGGCGAGAACGAATCGACCAACCGCGAAGCCTGGGCCGAGAATCATCTCGGCGACCGCGACTCCCTCGAACTTCTCGGCGCGCAGAACGACCTGGTCAAGGCTGTCGTCGAAACCGGCACGCCCACGGTTGTCCTGCTGATCAACGGACGCCCCCTCTCCATCAACTACATCGCCGAGAAGGTCCCCGCAATTCTCGAAGGATGGTATCTCGGCCAGGAAGGTGGCACCGCCGCGGCGAACGTGATCTTCGGTGATGTCAACCCCGGCGCCAAACTGCCGATCACCTTCCCGCGTTCCGTCGGCGATCTGCCTGACTTCTACAACCACAAGCCGTCCGCCAACCGAACCTACGCATTCAGCACGCGCAAGCCGCTCTATCCCTTCGGCTACGGGCTGAGCTATACGACTTTCCGCTTCGACAACCTCCGCGTCGAGCCCGCACAAATCATTTCGAGTGGAACCGCCAAAGTCAGCGTCGACGTCACCAACTCTGGCTCCCGCGAAGGCGACGAAGTCCCGCAACTCTACATCCACCAGCGCATCGCCGAGGTCACGCAACCCGTCAGGCAACTCAAAGCCTTCCAGCGGATCACGCTCAAGCCCGGCGAGAAAAAGACAGTCGAGTTCACCATCACTCCCGACATGCTGAGCATGCTGAACATCGACATGCACTGCGTCGTTGAGCCCGGAGTCTTCGACATCATGGTCGGCCCCAGTTCCGATCAAACCAGCACCGTCGCGCTCGCACTGCTTGGTCCTCACGGAGAAACCGGCAAGCCGCTTCCGCCGCCTCCTCCCGCGGGGTCAGAGTCAGGCGTCGTCAGTACCTTTGACGATGGCAAGATTGCAGCCAACTACGGTTCCTGGACAACCAGCACCGACGAGGTGATCGGCGGGAAGTCAAAATCCTCGCTCGATATCTCGCAACCCGGCGCGAACGGCTCGAAGGGCGCTCTGAAAATCATCGGTGAAGTCATTCCCGGCGGCGGCCAGTTCGCCTTTGCCGGAGCGATGTTCGCCCCGGGCAGCGCCCCCATGGAGCCCGTCAATCTGTCAGGCAAGAAGGAAATCAGTTTCTGGGCCAAAGGCGACGGCGACTCCTACATGCTTGTCGTCCTCACCGCAAGCCGCTCCGGACAAAACGGCATGCCGGCCATGACGCAGTTCGTCGCCGGTAAAGAGTGGAAGCAATACACATTCCCGTTCAGCACGTTCCAAACGGACGGAAGCGACTTAAGCGCACTGATATTCGCCGCCTCTCAACCGCCAGGAAAATTCGCATTCGAAATCGACGACGTCGAGATCAAATAACCGGCGTAGAGACGTGGCTCGCTACGTCTCTACGCATGATTCCACATTGCTACAATCATTCCTTGCGAATCCTGATCTCTGCCGGCGAAGCCTCCGGTGAACTGTATGGCGCGCAGCTCATAGAAGCGCTGCGCCGCGCCTATGCTCATGTGGGGACAGCCGCCATCGGCTGTCCGGCGGAGCAAAGCTCCGCAGCCCCGCCACCGTCCTCAGCCTCCGATCTCACCTTCTTCGGTGTCGGCGGCGACCGCATGCGCGCCGCCGGATGCGACACCGTCATCGACGCCAAAGATCTCGCGGTCGTCGGCATCACCGAGATCCTGAGCCATCTCCCGAAAATTCTCGGGCTCTACCACCACCTGATCCGTGAAGCCGATCGCCGAAAGCCCGACCTCGCCATCGTGATCGACTCGCCCGCGTTCAATTGGCGCGTCGCCCGTCAAATGAAAAAGCGCGGCATCCCAACGGTCTACTATGTCGCTCCGCAGTTTTGGGCCTGGCGCCAGGGACGCGTCCGCCTGCTTCGCGACTACATCGACAAAGCGCTGGTCATCTTCCCGTTTGAAGAAAAGTTCTATCGCGACCGGGGCGTAGATGCCACCTTCGTTGGCCATCCTCTGGCTGAGCTGCCGAACCCGAGGATTTCCCGCGCGGAATACGCTGAACAGTTCCATCTTGATCCAAGAAAATTCTGGATCACTCTGATGCCAGGAAGTCGCGTCAAAGAAGTACGGATGAATTTGCCCACGATCTTGGAATCGGCGGCTCTGCTCGACAGTGACTACGAATTTCTGCTCCCGGTCGCCCCCACCTTGGATCGAGACTTTTTGCGCACCTTCCTCGCTGAGGCGAAGATCAACTTGGTTCCTGACGCTCTCCCGGCACTGTTTCATTCGCGCGCGGGCATCGTCGCCAGCGGCACCGCTACCGTCGAGGCTGCCATGATGAACACTCCCTTCGTGATGGTTTACCGCCTCTCTTCCCTCACGTACCTACTTGGAAAGCCAAGGGTAAAAGTCCCACGCTTTGCCATGGTCAACCTGATTGCCGGAGAAGAAGTTGTGCCAGAGCTCGTGCAGCACGATTTCACCGCCGACAAAGTAGCGTCCAATTTGGCAACCATTTTGGCCGACGGGACGGCCCGCCAGCGCATGCTGGAAGGGTTGGCCCGAGTAAGAACCAAGCTACGTGGGACCACAGACGGCAATCCTGCCATCCACTCGGCGGACCGCGCTGCCCAAATCATTCTGACTCTTAACCCGCCTGACGCATCTATACCATTACGGCAGTAATTCGAAACGACCCCGTCCGTCGTTCATAGTTGACTCAGAGCTGAAGGTTCGCGGGGTAGTGCCTGCGTGCAGGTAAAAGAACGTTTCCGCTTCCAAGGGGGATGAGTTTCGTGGCGAGGACACGAATCAGAGGTCGGGCACAAGTCAGCCACAACAGTCAAGGCGTGGGGCATCGATCCGCGCGCCACACTTATCGCCCGCTCCGGAACATGGCGTTTGCCTTCGCGGCCCTTGCCCTCTTTGCAGTCTCCTCATTCGCCCAATCGCAGCTGGCGCCTTCGCCTGCTGGAACGGACGCTCCCTCCGCTCCTGACACCGCGGCTAAAACAGCGGCCATCAGCGGAACAGTCGTCGATAAGGATGGCGCAGAGATCCCCAACGCTGCCGTCGTCCTGACGGAGGGGTCGTTCAGCCTGCAATCCGTTTCAGGCGGCGATGGAAGTTTTGCGTTCAAAGATGTTCCCGCAGGATCTTTTGACCTCTCAGTTTCGGCCTCCGGCTTCGCCACTCAGCATCAATCGGGCATCCTTCAACCGGGGCAGCAGGAAGTATTCCCGCCCGTTCAACTCGTGGTGGCGACGACCGTCGAAGTCAACGTGACGCAGACGCGCGAGGAAATCGCGGCAGATCAGATCCATGTCCAAGAAAAGCAGCGCATCTTCGGCGTGGTTCCGAACTACTACGTCAGTTATGTTCCCGATGCGGCTCCGCTCAACACCCGGCAGAAATTTCAACTGAGTTGGAAGTTCGCGGTAAACCCGTTCTTTCTCGGGGTTTCCGCGGCGTTTGCCGGATTTGAGCAGGCCAACAACTCTTTCAGCGGCTACGGACAGGGAGCCCAAGGCTACGCGAAACGCTTCGGCGCCACCTATGCCGACTTCGTTTCTGGAACATTCTTTGGAAATGCTATCTTCCCCGCACTTCTCAAGCAGGATCCGCGCTATTTCTATAAAGGCACCGGCAGTAAGAAATCCCGGTTCCTTTATGCGGTGGCAAATGCCGTTATCTGCAAGGGCGATAACGGACACTGGCAGCCCAACTACTCCAGCGTTCTAGGCAGCCTTGCCGCCGGAGGCCTGTCAAATCTGTACTATCCCGCAACCAGCCGAAATGGCGTCGGCCTGACGTTTGAGAACACGCTCATCGGGGTCGGAGGAAGTGCGATGAGCGCGGTGGTGGAGGAGTTTTTCTCAAAAAAGCTCACGCCGCACACGCACGATCAACAGGCCCGATAGAGGCCGCCCGGGAACCCGCTAGTCGGGCGGGTCCGGAAATGTCACATCTGTGTCTCCGGTCCTCGGGGAAGCTTGTGCTGGCAGCATCTTTTGCGTCAGAATCTTCATCATAGGAAATGGGTTATCATTCCCTGGAGATCCTCCTGAATGGCGATTGACCTGCGACGCGTCTTGAGCGTCCTCACTAGTTCTCTGACTCTGTGCCTACTGGTCCTGTTAGCCCAGCAGTCCCGGGCTGCAGAAAAAGCCCGCCTTCGGGTCGACGATTACCAGATTGAGGCCACGCTCGAGCCCCACCTTCACCAGATTACCGCTCGGGCCAAGGTCAAATTCACCGCCCAGCAGGATCTCAGCGTCGCGGTTTTTGAGCTTCACAATGACCTCCGGGTCACGAAGGTGCTCGACGAAAAGAACCAGCCACTCTCGGCCGAGCGTGTCACCCAGGATTCGACCGTTCGCGTACCCCTGCCCAACGGATTATCCAAAGACGCTTCCACCACACTGACCTTTGAATACGAGGGCCAGATTGAGAGTGCAGACAATAGCCCGGTTCCGGGACTAAGCCTCGCCTCCGTCGGCGATGACACCAGCTATCTTTTTTATGCCGGACGCTGGTTCCCGGTCAGCGGTTACGGCCTGAATCGCTTCACCTCGACCATCAGCATTACCTTGCCCGCGCACATGCTGGTAATTGGAAGCGGCAAGGCCACCGTCTCCAACGTTGCCCCAGCCAAGAAAGCCGCCGCTACAGTTCTGCCGACCAAGACGTTCACCTTCGTTTCGGTTAAACCAAGTTTTCCGGGCACGATCGTCGCTGGCGTCTTTCAGGAATACAAGAGCAACGAAGCTGGTATGGAACTGCATGTCTACTTCAAGCCCACGCATCAGAGCGTAGCTCCGGCTTACACGACAACAGCCATTCAGGAATTCACGTACTTCACGACCCTGTACGGCCCGCTGCCAACGCCGATGCTGAACATCGTCGAGTTGCCTTCGGATACGCTGCCCTACGCCTGGGCTCCGGAAATGGTTGGCCTCGCCAGTTCCTCGATCACCGAGAAGACTAACTATCGCCTTCTGGCGGACGGCATCGCTCACCAGTGGTGGGGAGCCTCCGTGAGTCCCGCGAGCAAGGACGATTGGTGGATCAGCGACGGATTCTCTCGGTATTCGGAAGCAATGTACGTCGAAAATGCCGCTGGGGCGGCGGGATTGGAAGAAGCCGTCAAAGACATGTCGGTCGGCGCGCTCGCGTATGACACTGTGCCGCTGTCGAGCGCGAGTAAGCTTGACGCCTTCTCCACCGAATTTCAATCGCTCACCACGGACAAGGGCGCGATGATCCTGCACATGCTGCGCTGGGTGCTTGGAGAAGACAAATACAACAAGACATTGCGTGAATTCGCCTCCGAATACGCGGGAAAATCCGCGACCACCGATGATTTCCGCACGATCGCCGAGAAGTATTACGGTGACCAACTCACCTGGTTCTTCTCGCAGTGGCTCGATTCCACTGGCGCCCCTGAGTTCAAGGTGAAATACACGACATACCGCCTGGGTGGAGCGACAGTGTCTCAAACGACCAAAGGCGATAAGCCCGACGACAAGGTCAAAGAAGAGAAAACGCCGGGGTTCCGCGTCACCGGCGAGATCGCGCAGGACCTCGACCTGTTCCGCATGCCGGTCGACCTGCGAATCGATACCGACGGACGAACGGAAAGCAAGCGCATCGAGGTCGTGGGTACGAATTCGCCATTCACTATTGAGACTTTCGGTCGTCCACGCCGCATCTCGGTCGATCCCGATCATCACGTCCTGACCAACTCGAGCGACGTAAAGCTGCGCTCTTCCATCCTGCGAGGCATGGCGATGCAGCAGCAGGGGGATCTCTCGGGTGCGCTGACTGAGTTCAACAAGGCGCTCGATCTCAACAAGAACAGCTCACTGGCGCACTATCGCATCGCCGAAATTTTCTTCTTCCAGCGGAACTACCAATCCTCGGCCAATGCTTACCGTGCTGCGCTGGATGGCGACGGCGATCCCCGCTGGACAGAAGTCTGGAGCCGCCTCCAACTGGGAAAAATCTTCGACATTACCGGCCAGCGCGAGCGCGCAGTCGGTCAATACCGTCAGGCATTGCAGACCAACGACAACACCTTCGGAGCGTTAGAAGAAGCTCGCAAGTATTTGGCGAAGGCTTACGAGCGTCCCAAAGAAAAGCAGCAATAGCAACCGCGCTTGCGGCTTACGATCGGATCCAGCGCTCGGCGTCTTCGAGCGTCTGAAAGATCTCAATGTTTCTCTGAGATCGCAGGATCTTGTGCATGCGAGCCGCATGATTCTGCGTGGGAGTTCTCGCCACAAACGCGCGCTTGGCTTGTGGCGAGAACGGATCGACTTCATCGGCCAGGTTCAGAAATTCATCGCCTGTAGATCAATCTCTTCCGCTTCTCTCAAGTCTGCAATTTCGGAGAATGTCGGCTTGAACAACGGGTGGTCCCGTAGTTTCTGACCATACTGTCCGATTTCTTCGGCTGTGACTCTGGTTCCAAAATTGACGGTCACGAGCTGCCTTTCGACATCCAGGTGGAATCGAAATGCGCCGCCAGAAAACCAATCTCGAGATGTCGGCTGGATCTTTTCCCGGTTCGGCATACCACTTTGCGCCAAGACAAACCTCCCGCGTACGAGAGTTTCGAAAGTACCTATTACCATCGGCAACCCGACAAAAAGATTGAGTGTCACCAGTTGTATCGATCGGCTCCGCATCCCTCTCACAGCTAACCTTTCCGGCAGCAGAATGTCTAATTAGCCACATGCAGTAGGGAACTTTAATGGACCCGGCTGCGTACTTCTGATCAGATGGTTGGGCGGGATTGAGACCCCTCGCCTGAACGTTACCCGGGGCCCCCACGCTCCTCCCCGGAGGCGTGGGGGCATGATTCTGCGAGAACTCCACATGCGCATGCTTCTCGACATCGTCAGGCAGTCGTTGTCCACGCTGTGGGCGCACAAACTGCGCTCGTTCCTTACCATGTTTGGAATCGCCTGGGGTGTAGGCTCGCTTCTACTTCTCGTTGGTTTGGGCGAAGGCTTCCGCAGCGGCCAGGAGAAACAGCTGGCGACGCTCGGACAGAACATCATGTTTATGTTTCCCGGGCGCGTTCCGGCGGTGGAAGGAAGCACGCAATCGGGGCAGATTTATTACTTCACGTATAAGGATTACCTCGCGATCCGCAACGAGGCTCAATTTGTGGGCGCATTGTCTCCGGTGCTGAATCGTGAGGACATTCGCGCGGTCAGCGACTACGGTTCCACCAACGGCCAGGTGTTTGGCGTGGCGGCAGACTACAACCAGATTCGCAACGTCCCTATCTCTCCGGGGCGCTGGTTCAATAGTCAGGATGGAACGGATCGGCGTCGCGTCGCGGTCGTGGGATGGGAACTGCTCAAGAATATGTTTCCGGGACGTCCTGCTGTCGGTTCGACGATCCTGCTCAACGGCATCAACTTCGACATCGTCGGCGTCGTCGCAAAAGTCGGACGCGATGGAAATAACGGAACCAACTCGCGCATCTTCATTCCGGTTGAAACCATGCGCGATCTGTTTCCGCTGACCAAGGCAAACTCCGAGGACGCAATCTCGTTCCTCAACTATCAGCCCATCGAAAAGGATCTGCACGCGGAAGCGAAAGACGAGATTCACCGCATCATCGCGCGCCGTCATGGTTTCAGCCCCAAACTGCAAGACGCCTTCGAAGACTGGGACACGATCGAGAACATGAAGCGCGTGGGCAGGATCTTTGATGCCATGGATTGGTTCTTGGGCGTGGTCGGCGTCGTAACCCTGGGATTGGGTGCGATTGGAATCATCAACATCATGCTCGTTTCGGTAACGGAGCGAACCAAGGAAATTGGCTTGCGCAAAGCCTTGGGTGCGACTTACCGCGCGATCCTGACGCAGTTCTTCATTGAAGGAGCGTTCCTCACTGCCTTCAGCGGAGGAATCGGGTTGGCGATTGCCACCGGATTTGTGACCCTGCTCGCGATGCTTCCCTCGCCCGAAGGTTTCGACACACCAAGAATCATTCCCGCATCCGCGCTGGCAGCCATCGGTTCGCTCGCGATCGCAGGAATCGCAGCGGGATTGTATCCGGCAAGGAAGGCCGCGTTGCTGCCTCCAGTGGAAGCTTTGAGACAAGAATGATTACCTGATGACTACGTAGCGAGGCGGAATGAAATTAAAGCTAGAAGCCAGGAGCTAGAAGCCGCTTATGATCATCGATCTCGCATCGCAAGCCTATAACGCTCTCCGCCACAATCGGAGGCGCAGCATGCTCACCATGCTTGGTATGGCGTGGGGCATCGCGACGGTGGTATTGCTGCTCGCTTACGGCACGGGCTTCGAGCGTGGACTGTGGTCGGCGTTCCGCTCCTTCGGCACCAACCTCGTCTTCATCTTCCCGGGACGGACCGAGTTACAGGCCGGAGGAACCAAGGCAGGCACGCAAGTTCGCCTCACGATCAACGATATCGATTCCATACGTTCTGAAGTTCCCTTGCTGAAGCGCGTCTCGCCCGAAGCGTTCAAGAATTGCGTGGTCGCTTACGGCACGCGCAGCGCGAACTACGGCGTGAGCGGCGTTTACGCCGCCTACGGACGCATGCGCAAACTGGAGATGGGCCAAGGCAGCTTCTTCAGCGAGGCTGACGACTTCACGCACACGCGCGTCGCCATCATCGGCTCCGACGCCAAGAAGAAACTCTTTTCCGGCCAGGAGGCGATGGGCCAGAGTATCCGCCTCGACGGCATTTCGTACCAGATCGTCGGGATCCTCAAACATCAGATACAGAACGGGGACGACAACATCAACGAGCACGTCTACGTTCCCTACAGCGCGATGAGCGATTTGATGAATACCTACTACCTGAACTCCGTCGTGATGGAATACGAAGGAGACCATCAGAAAGTCGTCGAAGGCGTGCGTCAGTCGATGGGATTCCATCACGGCTTCAATCCCAAGGATCGGCGGGCGATCTTTGTCTTCGATGTGTTCGCGGATCTCATGGATCTTCAGGTGATCTCGACCGGCATCAAGATTCTGCTTGGGTTCATCGGCCTGCTCACGCTCGGAATCGGTGGCGTCGGACTGATGAATATCATGCTGGTATCGGTGACGCAGCGGACGCGCGAGATCGGTGTGGAGAAGGCTCTTGGAGCGCATCGCTGGCACATCCTGTTCCAGTTTCTCGCTGAGGCACTGGTCATCACGATTCTAGGCGGGTTGCTTGGAATCGTGCTCGCCTATCTTGTGTCGTGGTGTGTCGGATCGCTTACGCTGTGGAGCGCATTCGAAGATAACGCCAGCGAGGGAGACATTCATCTTTACATCAATTTGTCGACGCTGCTCTGGTCGACGGCGATCTTAAGCTTCGTGGGCATCATCAGCGGCATCTTGCCTGCAATCAAAGCGGCTCGGCTGAATCCGATTGAAGCGCTGCGCTACGAGTGAATCATCAGTAGTGATATCTGGCTTGCAGGAAGTCGATTCTTCGCTCACTTACTCGATACACCAGGCGATGTTCCTGGGTTAAACGACGAGACCAGCATCCCGCGAGGACGTACTTCAGAGGCTCAGGTTTTCCGATTCCGCTGAACGGATCACGAAGGATGTTCTCGACTAATTCAGGGGCGCGCAACGCTACTCTTCGATCAGTCTCAACCCAGTAGAGAAGATCCTGCCGGAATTCGGTCTGAAATACCGCTTCCCATTCACCGCGAGGCAAGTTGCAACTCCTGCCGCAACTTGTCGAGCGATTCTGGCTTTCCTTTGCGGGAGGTCGCTCGGCGAAGAGCGCTGAGCAGGCGTTTCGCGTTCTTCGGAGAGCGGAGAAGATGTGCAGTCTCCATCAGACCGGCGAGTTCGTCGGCCGGGACCATGGCGACTTTCTTGTCTCCCTTACGGCGCACGATTACCACTTCACGGTCGTTTACGACGCGGTCGAGCACCGCAGCAAGGCTCTGTCGCAGGTTTGTGTAGGTAGTCTCAGTCATAGGTTCAGTGGCTTTAGTGTACAGGATTCCTGTACTTCCGCAAACCACCTTTACAATGCCATCGTGGGCGAAGCCGCTAACTCAAGACTGGACCGCGTTGTCTCTCAACTTCGGCTCTATGAACATCCGTTGCTGACTTTCTCGGCGCGCGCGAAAGGCGATGGCGTGGAAGTCATCATCCGGTTCAAGGATGAGAGCATTCCGGTGCATACATACTACTTCGATCTGCATCCGCGGGACCTCGACGATCCTCAGTTCGAGTGGAGCTTCCAGCGGCAACTCTATGACGCGCTGCACGACTACTTCGTAGAGATGTTCATTCGCACGCCGCAGGATCGTAAGGACCGTCAGAGGAAGGGGATGTGAACGAACTGCGGCGGAAGATCGAAGCGGAGATCCTTGAGCGTGGACCAATTCCCTTCTCTCGCTACATGGAGATGTGTCTTTACGATCCCCAACTTGGCTACTACTCGCAGAACGCGGCGCAGTTCGGCAAAGCCGGCGATTTCTATACATCGAGCGACGTGCATGCAGTGTTTGGGCGATTGCTGGCGCGGCAGTTTGAGGAGATGTGGCGCATTCTGGGCTCTCCGGAACGGATCGCGATCAGAGAGCTTGGTCCGGGAAGAGGGCTGTTTGCACAGGATGTTCTGGATTGGTCGGAGAAGAAGTTTCCAGATTTCTTTCGGGCTCTGCGATACGAACTGGTCGAGCATTCGGCTGCATTGCGGGAGCGGCTTGAGGAAAGGCTGAAGCGGCATATCGAGTCAGGGAAGGCAGTGATCGAAACCTCAGGGGCTAAAGCCCAATATTCTCGCGGGCTCATCGGCGCGACTGAAGTCGCGCCCTTTCAAAGCGTTCACACGATCGTCTTTGCCAATGAGTTCTTCGATGCC
>Ga0210402_10003481_pt1 | contig 14724 bp, 10 predicted proteins | sample IncBWC7MmetaG_FD_161055 | JGI IMG/M metagenome (GOLD analysis project Ga0210402, IMG submission 161055) | Forest soil microbial communities from Barre Woods Harvard Forest LTER site, Petersham, Massachusetts, United States - Inc-BW-C-7-M | ecosystem: Environmental > Terrestrial > Soil >...
CCTCGCAGTTCGCATCCGGACTCGCGAGCGCACGCGCCTACGAGGCCGAGCGCCAGCGCGCCGAGGCGTTGGCCGAGATCGATCGCTCGAAGACCACGTTCTTCTCCAACGTCAGTCACGAATTCCGCACACCGCTCACACTGATGTTGGGACCGCTGGAGGAGGAACTCGCCCGGCGTACCCCGGACGACGCCGGTCAGCTCGCAATGGTGCAGCGCAATGGCCTGCGTCTGCTGCGCCTGGTGAACAGCCTGCTGGATTTCTCGCGCATCGAGGCGGGCCGTGTTCGCGCCACCTACCGCCCAACCGACCTCACGTCGTACACCGCGGAGCTGGCGAGTAACTTCCGTTCGGCCTGCGAGCGCGCGAACCTCGACTTGGTCGTCGATTGTCGTCAGCTGACCCAGCCGGTCTACGTCGACGCAGACATGTGGGAGAGGATCGTCCTCAATCTCATCTCCAACGCATTCAAATACACACTGCGCGGAGGCGTCCATGTCACCCTGAAGCAGTCCGAAGAGGCGAATGCGGCCGAACTGATCGTGGCCGATTCAGGCGTCGGCATTCCGGAGCAGGAGATCTCTCGTATCTTCGAGCGGTTTCATCGCATCGAAGGCCAGCGCGGCCGTACACTTGAGGGCACCGGCATTGGCCTGGCCCTGGTCAACGAACTGGTCCGACTGCATGGCGGCACGATCGCCATCGAGAGCCGCATAGACGTCGGCACGTCCGTGCGCGTGGTCATCCCGTTCGGACACGACCATCTCGCGGTCGAGCATGTCTCCGGCGATCTCGGCCGCACCACGCCGGAAGCCAGCGCCACCGCGGCCTTTGTCGAGGAGGCATTGCGTTGGTTGCCTGACGCAACCAAAGAATCCGCCGAAGAGCCAGGAGGGCTGGGCGCAAGCGGCGCGCTGGCCTCACTCGGTACTATGGACGCACCGCTCGGCGCCAAGCGCCATCGGATCCTGGTTGCCGACGACAACGCCGATATGCGTGACTACGTCGCCCGACTGTTGCACGCGAACTATGACGTGCAGACGGTGAGCGACGGCGAAGTGGCATTGCGCGCCGTGCAGACAGCACGACCCGACCTGTTGCTGAGCGACGTCATGATGCCGCGGCTCGACGGCTTTGCCTTGTTGTCCGCGATCCGTGCCGATCCTTTGCTGGCCGACCTGCCGGTCATCCTGGTTTCGGCCCGTGCCGGAGACGAGGCGCGGATCGATGGTCTCGAGGCCAGCGCGGACGATTATCTGGTCAAACCATTTTCTGCGCGCGAACTCCTCGCCCGCGTGCGCTCCAATCTTGATATGGCAGAGGTGCGCCAGCAGGCGGCCAACCAGCTACGGGCAGAGGCGCATCGTCTGGAAGTGCTCAACCGCACCGGCATGGCGATCGCGGCCGAGCTCGATCTCGATCGGCTGGTGCAGACGGTCACCGATGCGGCCGTGGAACTCACTGGCGCCAAGTTCGGTGCGTTTTTCTACAACGTCGTCAACGACGCCGGTGAGGCCTACACCCTCTATGCGATCTCGGGTGTATCGCGCGAGGCATTCGCCGGGTTCCCGATGCCGCGCAACACGGCGGTGTTCGAGCCGACATTCCGCGGCACGGGTATCGTCCGTTCGGACAACATCCGGCAGGATCCGCGCTATGGCGGCAGCGCGCCGCACTACGGCATGCCGCACGGCCATCTTCCGGTCTGCAGTTATCTTGCCGCTTCGGTTGTTTCGCGTTCCGGCGAGGTGCTGGGTGGCCTGTTCTTCGGTCACCCTGATGCGGCCGTCTTCACCGCGCGCGATGAGCTTATTGTCTCCGGGATCGCCGCCCAGGCTGCGATCGGCATCGACAATGCCCGACTGTATCGCGCCAGCCGTCAAGCGGAGGAAAAGCTCCGCCGGCTCAACGACACGTTGGAGCAGCGCGTCGCTGACGAGATCAACGAGCGGTTGCGGACGGAAGAAGCGCTGCGCCAGGCGCAGAAGATGGAGGCGGTCGGTCAGCTCACGGGTGGCGTGGCGCACGACTTCAACAACCTGCTGACGATCATCTCGGGCGGGGTTGGAACACTGCAACGCCACCTGCCGCCAGATCGCCTGGGCGACAACCCGGCACGCGTCAGCCGCGCGCTCGCGCTCATCGAACAGGGTGCGCAGCGCGCGGCGACATTGACCCATCGGCTGCTGGCGTTCGCGCGGCGGCAGACGCTGGCGCCCAAGCCGCTCGACGCGAACAGGCTGGTCACGGGCATGTCGGAGCTGCTTCGCCGCACGCTTGGCGAGTCGATTGCGATCGAGACTGTGCTTGCCGGCGGGCTGTGGCGCGTCTTCGCCGATCCAAACCAACTCGAGAATGCCCTGCTCAATCTCGCGGTGAATGGCCGCGACGCGATGCCTGGCGGCGGCAAGCTGACGATCGAGACTGCCAACGCCTGGCTCGACGACGCCTATGCGACACTGAACGAGGGCGCTGCTCCCGGCCAGTACGTGATGATTGCGATCTCCGACACCGGCGTCGGCATTGCGAAGGACATCATAGAGCATGTGTTCGAACCGTTCTTCACCACGAAGGACGTGGGTCACGGCACCGGACTTGGATTGTCGCAGGTGTACGGGTTCATCAAGCAGTCGAACGGGCACATCAAGGTTTACAGCGAGCAGGGCCAGGGCACGACCGTGAAGCTCTATCTTCCTCGGTTGATGACTGGGACTGACGATGCTGATGAAGTGGCACAGCAGGTCGACATTCCGCGTGCGGACCAAGCGGAGGTCGTGCTGGTCGTCGAGGACGATAATGACGTGCGTTCGCACACGACGGACGTATTGCGTGAGCTGGGCTATCGGGTGTTGGAAGCTGCAAACGGAGCGGCCGCACTTGCCCTGCTAGCGCGCGAGCCGAGCGTGGGTCTGCTGTTCACCGATGTGGGGCTGCCCGGCGGTATGACCGGGCGCCAGCTTGTCGAGGAAGTGCGGCGGCGGTGGCCCAGGCTGAAGGTGCTCTATACCACTGGCTACGCGCGCAACGCGATCGTGCATGGCGGCGTGCTGGATCCTGGCACGGAGCTGCTGCCGAAGCCGTTCACGTACTCGGATCTGGCAGCGAAGATACGGATCGTGCTGGAGAGCTGACGTCGGGCGGATTGTGACAAATCTCCCCCTCCCCTTGCGGGAGGGGGTTGGGGGGGAGGGGATCGGCAGTAAGTACCAAATTCAAGTTTTAGTACTGATACACCAACTTGCGTTGCGCCGGCGCCGCCCCCTCCCCCCGACCCCCTCCCGCAAGGGGAGGGGGAGAATGGGGCTCGGGCCGGTCCTCACTCGACGTCGGCGACCTCGTCCTGCTTGCGCGCCTTGATCCGCGTCAGCGCCTGCTCGACATGGCGGCTGAAAACGTAATCCGCCGGACGCTGTTGATCGAGCGGGATGTCGGGCGCCATCGGACCGTCTGTCCGAATGCCCCGCAGCGCCTGCGCCGCCGCTTTCCATGGCCGCCTGACCGTCTCGGTCACCGCAGTGGCCTCATACCCCGAGTGAACCATGCAATCGGCGCATTTCTCGTAGTTGCCGGTGCCGTAGCGTTCCCAGTCCGTCTCTTCCATCAGTTCCTTGAAGGTCTTGGCATAGCCCTCACCGAGCAGATAGCAGGGCCGCTGCCAGCCAAAATAGGTGCGCGTCGGGTTGCCCCAGGGCGTGCAATGGAATGTCTGATTGCCGGCCAGGAAGTCGAGAAACATCGACGACTGGTTGAACGACCACTTCTTCTTGTCCGTTCCCTTCCCCTGGCGCGCGAAGATGCCGCGGAACAATTCCTTGGTCTTGCGGCGATTGAGAAAGTGCTGCTGATCGGGCGCACGCTCGTACGCGTAGCCGGGCGAGACGGAAATCCCGTCCACGCCCATCGCCATGACGTCGTCGAAGAATCCCGCGACCCGCTCGGGCTCGGCGGTGTCGAACAGCGTGCAGTTGATGATGGTGCGAAAACCGGCGCGTTTGGCCGCCGCGATCGCCGCGACCGCGCGATCGTAAACGCCGGTCTGGCACACCGAGACATCGTGTTCTTCGCGCGAGCCGTCGAGATGCACCGACCAGGAGAACCACTTGCTCGGCTGGAACAGGTGCATCTTCTTTTCCAGCAGCAACGCGTTGGTGCACACGATGACGAACTTCTTGCGCGCGATGGCGCCCTGCACGATCTGCTCGATCTCGCGATGCAGCAGCGGTTCGCCGCCGGCGATCACCACGACGGGCGCGCCGCACTCGTCCACCGCCTCCATGCACTCGGCGACCGAAAGTCGCTGGTTCAGGATTTCGGCGGGATAGTCGATCTTGCCGCATCCGGCGCAGGCCAGGTTGCAGCGGAACAACGGCTCCAGCATCAGTACCAGCGGGTAGCGCTTGCGCCCCAGCAGGTGTTGCTTCACGACATAGGCTCCAACGCGGAGCGCCTGGTTCAGCGGTACGGCCATTCCGTAGAATCCTCTATGCGTCGATCAGTTCCTTGGGGAAGCGGAAGCGCACGTCCTCCGCGACGCCGGCAAGCGTGGAAATGTCGATCTCGCCGAACCGGCGCAATCCATCCAGCACGCCGCGCACCAGCATCTCGGGCGCCGACGCGCCGGCGGTGACCCCCACCGACGTCACACCGACAAACCATTCCGGACGCAGCGCATCCGCGTCGTCAACCAAATACGAAGGCTTGCCAAGCTCCTCGCCGATTTCGCGCAAACGGTTGGAGTTGGAGCTATTGCGCGAGCCGACGACCAGGATCATGTCCACCTCGCCGGTGAGATCGCGCACCGCCTGCTGGCGATTCTGCGTTGCATAGCAGATATCGCGCACGTCGGGGCCGACGATGGTGGGAAAACGCACTCTAAGTGCCGCGATGATGCTGCGGGTGTCGTCGACGGAGAGTGTCGTCTGGGTGATGTAGGCAAGCTTGTCCGGATCGGTGACCTCCAGACGCGCGACATCGGCGACGGTCTGCACCAGATGCACCTTGGCCGGCACCTGGCCGATCGTGCCCTCCACCTCGGCGTGGCCGGCGTGGCCCACCAGGACGATCTCACGGCCCTGGGAGGCATAGCGGCGGCCCTCGTTGTGTACCTTGGCGACCAGCGGGCAGGTCGCATCGATAACCGGCAGACCGCGTTCGGCCGCCAATTGCTCCACACGTTTGGCAACGCCATGGGCGGAGAAGATGGTCATCGCGCCGGGAGGGATCTCATCCAGCTCGTCAACGAACACCGCACCGCGGGTACGCAGATCCTCGACCACGTGTCGATTGTGGACGATCTCATGGCGGACGTAGATCGGCGGGCCATATTTCTTCAGGGCTCGCTCGACGATTTCGATTGCTCGCTCCACGCCGGCGCAGAAGCCGCGGGGCTGGGCCAGGACGACGCGGATCATGCTTCATCTCCAAAGGATGGCGCTGGATCGGCCCCGAGCCGCGCCGAAAGTCCGAGCAGTCGCGTCGGATATGGCACGCAGGGCCCGGAGCGGCAATGCCGGGGCAGGCCGACAGGCGTATGGCACAACATCGGAGGCTGAGGTAATGCTGGATGGGCCGCAGGACGGCCGAAATCACACGTACGTGTGATTCGAGCAACAGACTCGGGCAGAATGCTACCAAGTGACCTTGCGGGCGCAGCGAATGGGGAGCGGAGTGGCATCGGACAGCAGAGCGCGATGACAATGGCCGATTCGGACCTGCCCGCCGCAATGGCGCGGGTTGCCGAGGTGGTGGAGGCCGCCTTGGAGGCGTTGCTGCCGGAGCCGGAGGGCGCCGAGGCGCGCCTGGCAGACGCGATGCGCTATGCGACCCTGGGTGGCGGCAAGCGGCTGCGGGCGTTTCTGGTGATGCAGAGCGCCGCGATGTTCGCTGTGTCGGAGACCTGCGCGGCACGCGCGGCAGCCTCGATTGAGATGCTGCACGCCTATTCACTGGTCCATGACGACCTGCCAGCGATGGACGACGACGATCTGCGCCGGGGCAAACCCTCGACCCATAAGGAGTTCGACGAGGCCACGGCGATCCTGGCGGGCGACGCCTTGCAATCCCGCGCCTTCGAGGTGCTGGCCGAACCCGACACGCACTCGGACCCACAAGCACGCTGTGAACTGGTCGCCGCCCTGGGTGGGGCGGCGGGTGCGCGTGGCATGGCGGGCGGCCAGATGATCGACATGCTCGCGGAGGGTCGGAAGCTTAATGGGCCCGCTGTGGCCCGATTGCAGGCCCTGAAGACGGGGCGGCTGATCCAGTTCAGCGCCGAGGCGGGGGCCATCCTCGGGCGGGCGCCCCTTGCGCAGAGGCATCTTCTGTCTGCCTATGGGCGCGACCTTGGGGCAGCCTTCCAGATCGCCGATGATTTGCTGGACGTGGAAGGCAACTCGGAGGAGACCGGCAAGACCGCAGGCAAGGACGCGGCGGCCGGAAAGGCGACAATGGTTGCCGTCCTGGGGATCGAGCGGGCGCGTCAGCAGGCCGAGTTGCTGGCACGACAGGCGGCCGGACATCTGGATGGGTTCGGCGAACGAGCGGCGTTGCTGCGGTCACTGGCCTTCTACGTGGTGACGCGACGGAACTGAAGTTCGGAGTCGGAGAGAGCAAGCAATGAGTCCTGTGAACACGCCGTTGTTGGACCGCGTCCGCTATCCGGCGGATCTGCGCAATTTCTCCCCGGAGCAATTGCGTGAGCTTGCGGACGAACTGCGGGCAGAGACGATCGATGCGGTTTCCGTGACCGGCGGCCATCTTGGAGCCTCGCTGGGTGTCGTGGAACTCACGGTCGCGATTCATGCGATTTTCGACACACCGCACGACAGGTTGATCTGGGACGTGGGCCATCAGGCGTATCCGCACAAGATTTTGACCGGGCGGCGTGACCGCATCCGGACGCTGCGCCAGGGCGGCGGGTTGTCCGGTTTCACCCGACGGGCGGAGAGCGAATACGACCCGTTCGGCGCGGCGCATTCCTCGACCTCGATCTCGTCAGGCCTCGGCATGGCGGTCGCGCGCGATCTGAAGAACCAGCAGGCGGCGCGCGAAGGACGCGACGAGCGGGACGAACGCAATGTCATCTGCGTGATCGGCGATGGCGCGATGAGCGCCGGCATGGCCTACGAGGCGATGAACAACGCCGGCGCCAGGCATACCCGCCTGATCGTTGTGCTGAACGACAACGACATGTCAATTGCGCCTCCGGTGGGGGCGATGTCGGCCTATCTGTCGCGGCTGATGTCGTCGCGCAGCTTCCTGTCGCTGCGCGAGCTGGCATCGCGGATGGCCAAACGTTTCCCGAAGGGCATCGAGCGGACGGCACGGCGGGCGGAGGAGTATGCCCGCGGCATGCTGACCGGCGGCACGCTGTTCGAGGAACTGGGGTTCTACTACGTGGGCCCGATCGATGGGCACAATCTGGACCACCTGATCCCGGTGCTGCGGAATGTCCGCGAGGCGGAGGAGACCGGCCCGATCCTGGTCCACGCGATCACCAAGAAGGGCAAGGGTTACGCCAAGGCCGAGGCATCGGCCGACAAGCTGCACAGCGTCTCGAAATTCAACGTGATCACCGGCGAGCAGGCGAAGGCGCCGCCGGGGCCGCCAAGCTACACAAAGGTTTTCGCCGATGCGCTGATCGCCGAGGCGGAGCGCGATCCGACCATCGTGGCGATCACCGCGGCGATGCCGTCGGGCACCGGGCTGGACCGCTTCGGCAAGGTGTTCCCCGAGCGCTGCTTCGACGTGGGCATCGCCGAACAGCACGGCGTTACGTTTGCGGCGGGCCTGGCGACCGAGGGTATGAAGCCGTTCTGCGCCATTTACTCGACGTTCCTCCAGCGCGCCTACGACCAGGTGGTGCACGACGTGGCGATCCAGAGCCTGCCGGTGCGCTTCGCACTGGACCGGGCAGGTCCAGTCGGGAACGACGGGGCAACGCATTCGGGCAGTTTCGATCTGGCGTATCTCGGCTGTCTGCCGGGGTTCGTGCTGATGGCGCCCTCGGATGAGGCCGAATTGGTGCATGCGGTGGCAACCGCGGCGTCGATCGGCGACCGGCCGAGCGCGCTGCGCTATCCGCGCGGCGACGGGGTAGGGGTGGCGCTGCCCGACCGCGGGCAGGTTTGGAAGCTGGGCCAAGGACGTGTGGTCCGTGAAGGCGGCAGCGTGGCGATCCTGTCGCTGGGGCCACGGCTTGGCGACGCATTGCGTGCGGCCGATGAACTGGCGGCGCACGGACTGCCTACCACCGTAGCCGATGCGCGCTTCGCCAAGCCGCTGGATACTGCGCTGGTAGAGCGGCTGGCGCGGCACCACGAGGTGCTGATCACCATCGAGGAGGGCTCGATCGGCGGGTTCGGCTCGGCGGTGCTACATCACTTGGCGTGGAAGGGGCTGCTGGACGGCGGGCTGAAGGTACGCCCGATGGTGCTGCCGGACTGGTTCATCGACCACGACTCGCAGGGCAAGCAGCTGGCCGAGGCAAAGCTGACTGCGAAGGACATTGTCACGACGGCGCTCGCGGCCATTGGCATCGGCGCGGCGCTCCGGGGCGGGCAGGCGATCACGGCGAGGTAGTCACGGGCAAGTGAAGGTGGTCCCAATCAGGCCCCAATCCCTACCTTCTGAGAGTCGGGGACGAGGGCACACCTCCCGCATGCCGACTTCGCAGAACCCTCGACAACCTAAACCGCTCAGGAGGTCACGAGCGATTGACGGCGTTCCCCGCCAAGCTGGCTACACTGACCCCCACGCGCTAGCATCACTCCATGGTCTTCCCGCGCATCACCGTTGATCCCGCCATCTGCACGGGCAAGCCGTGCATTCGAGGCCTCAGGTTCCCGGTGGCACGGCTGCTGGGCCTGCTCGCGGCAGGCGAGACACGTGAAGCGATCCTGACCAACTATCCCTATCTTGAGACCGAGGATATCGACGCGGCCCTGCGCTATGTCGCCTTCCTGGCGGAGGACGAGACGCTCGAATTGACCCGGTGAAGTTCCTCATCGACATGCCATTGTCGCCGACGCTGGCGGGTTGGCTCGACATTCAAGGGCATGACGCCGTTCACGCCGTGGATTTCGGCCTTCAGCGTGCGGCGGACACAGAGATCATTGCCCCTACGGAACTGGATGCGCGAATCGTCGTCACCGCCGATCTCGATTACCCGCACTTGCTTGCGCTTGCCCGGGCGACCGAGCCGAGCCTGCTCCTATTCCCCCGTGGCGACTGGAGTGAGGCAGAGGTCATTGCACGGCTATCCAACCTGCTCGCCGGGTTGAGTGAGGCCGACATCGCGCAAAGCATTCTGGTGGTGGATCGCGATCGAGTGCGGCGCAGGAGGTTACCGATTGCATGATCGCAGCCGGTGCCGCGGCGGCGTTTTCCGCGATCGGGATCGCTCAGGCCATTGCCGGCTGGATGGTGGTGCGCCGTTTTGCTCGTCGCGCTGATAGTGCGCGGACAGCCGGCTCAAGGCCGGTCCCGACGATGTTGCCAATGACCGTCCTCAAGCCGCTGCATGGCGACGAACCGCTGCTGGAGGAGGCGCTGGCCAGCCTCTGCCGGCAGGACTGTACGGCCTGTCAGGTGGTATTCGGCGTGCAGGATCCGGCTGACTCGGCGTTGCCCGTGGTCCGCCGGGTGCAGGCGCGGTTCCCGGACTGCGACATCGCGGTCGTGGTGGACCCGACCGGTCACGGGCCGAACCGCAAGGTGGCGAACCTGATCAATATGCTGCCGGCAGCCAAGCACGCCATACTGGTGATCGCCGATTCGGACCTGCATGTGGCGCCGGACTGGCTGGGTCGGCTGGCCGCTGCACTGGAGGCGCCGGACGTGGGGCTGGTCACGACTGTCTATACGGGGCTTGTACCGCACCACGGTCCCCTCCCCCCAACCCCCTCCCACAAGGGGAGGGGGAGTGCTGAAAATGCTCCGCCTCCCCTTGTGGGAGGGGGTTGGGGGGAGGGGGCCGTTGGTAACCTAGGGGCATGCCAGATCAACCAATACTTCCTCCCTGGTGCTCTGTTGGCCCGCGCACTTGGCCGGCAGGACTGCCTCGGCGCCACCATGATGCTGCGCCGGGACACGTTGGAACGGATCGGCGGCTTCTCTGCCTTGGTGCACCACCTGGCCGACGACAACGTGTTGGGCCGGCTGGTCCAGCGCCTCGGGCTGAAGGTCGCGCTGGCCGATACCATCCCAGCTACAACAGTGGGCGAGACGACGCTGCCCGCCCTCTGGCGCCACGAGCTTCGCTGGGCACGCACCATCCGCACCTTGGTTCCGGCCCAGTTCGCGGGATCGGTGCTGCAATATCCGCTCGTCTGGGCGGCAGTCACAGTGTCGCTGGCCGGGGGCACCGCGTGGTCGTTGGCCTGGTTTGCCGCGGCCTGGGGACTTCGCTCGCTGGCCGCGATCGGCACCGACCGGGCACTGGGCCTTGCCAACCGCACCCCGGTCTGGCTTCTGCCGCTCCGAGAACTTATGTCAGTGGCGGTGATGGTCGCGAGCTACGCCGGCCGCCAGGTGGACTGGCGTGGCCACACACTAGAAGCGGAGGGGTTCAACCCGCGATGATGAAGACGCTGTTCCTGCATCCGCCTTCGTTCGACGGGTTCGATGGCGGCGCCGGCTCGCGCTACCAGGCGCGGCGGGAGATCCGCTCGTTCTGGTATCCGACCTGGCTGGCGCAGCCGGCCGCGCTGGTGCCGGGCAGCAAGCTGATCGACGCTCCGCCGGCAGGGATCGGGCTCGATGCTGTGACGCGGCAGGCGCGGGACTATGAGCTGTGCGTGATCCACACCTCGACGCCGTCGTTCGCATCCGATGTGAAGGCGGCGGCGGCGCTGAAGGAAGCGAATCCGGCGCTGAAGATCGGCTTCGTCGGCGCGAAGGTGGCGGTGCAGCCGGAGGAGAGCCTGGCGCAGGGCGCGCCGATCGATTTTGTCGCGCGCAATGAGTTCGACTTCACGGTGAAGGAGATCGCCGAGGGGCGCGACTGGGCCTCGGTCGATGGCATCTCGTATCGCGACGGCACGGGCGGGATCGTGCACAATCAAGACCGCGCGATCCTGGAAGATATGGATCAGCTGCCGTTCGTCACCGAGGTGTACAAGCGCGACCTGCAGATCGAGAATTACTTCATCGGCTACCTGCTGCATCCTTACGTATCGCTGTACACGGGGCGCGGCTGCAAGTCGCACTGCACCTTCTGCCTGTGGCCGCAAACCGTGGGCGGACATCGCTACCGGGTGCGCTCGCCCGGCCATGTAGCGGAAGAAATCAAACTTGCGAAGTCGTATTTCCCGCAAGTTCGGGAGTACTTCTTCGACGATGACACGTTTACCGACAACCTGCCGCGCGCCGAGGCGATCGCGCGTGAGCTCGGCAAGCTGGGCGTGACGTGGTCGTGCAATGCCAAGGCGAACGTGCCGCGCGATACGCTGAAGGTGCTGAAGGACAACGGGTTGCGCCTGCTGCTGGTGGGTTACGAGAGCGGCAACCAGCAGATTCTCTACAACATCAAGAAGGGTATGCGGATCGAGGTGGCAAAACGCTTCACGCGCGACTGCCACGAACTAGGGATCAAGATCCACGGCACGTTCATCCTGGGTTTGCCGGGCGAGACGCAGGCGACGATCGAGGAGACGATCCGGTTCGCGACCGAGATCAACCCGCACACGATCCAGGTGTCACTGGCGGCGCCGTATCCGGGGACGTTCCTTTACAAGCAGGCGGTGGAGAACGGCTGGCTGGACGCCGAACACGCCGAACTGGTGGACGAGCACGGCGTGCAGATCGCGCCGCTGTCGTATGAGCACCTGTCGCACACCGAGATCTTCGACAACGTCGAGACGTTCTATCGGCGGTTCTATTTCCGCGCACCGAAGATCGCCTCGATCGTGGGCGAGATGGTGCGCAGTCCGCAAATGATGAAGCGCCGCCTGCGCGAGGGCGTGGAGTTCTTCCAGTTCCTGCGGGAACGGCACCGGGCGGCGTAGCGTCGCGAGGCTTGCAGCCGACCATGAGGGAGCGCATCGTCGTTTCGTGAGCAGCGCCCTGAAATTGCCGTTGAGTCGCATGACCGTCGCCGAGTTCCTCGACTGGGATTCAGGCGACCTCAGCGGCGCGCGCTGGCAGTTGCGGGACGGCGAGCCGGAGATGATGGCCCCGGCGTCCGATCCGCATGGTTCCATCCAGGCAGAACTCGTCTACCTGATTACCGCGCATCTGAGGGCCCGCGGGAGCCAGTGCCGGGTGGTCGTCGCGCCCGGCGTCATCCCCGCCCTGCGCTCCGATGAGATCTGCCTGGTTCCCGATCTCGGTGTCACCTGCGTACCGCCCTCGGGGGCGCGGCTGATGCACGAGCCTGTCGTCTTGATCGAGATTCTGTCGCCGACCAACGTGTCGAAGACACGGGCGAACGTGCGCGCCTACACAACGATCCCGACGGTTGCTGAAATCGTGGTCTTACGTTCGACATCGGTTGCTGCGGAGGTGTTGCGGCGACTGCCCGACGGCACCTGGCCGCAGCAGGCCGAGGACGTCCGCGGCGAGGCGGAACTGCGGCTCGACAGCATCGGCTTCGCCGCCCCGCTGCCGTCGGTGTATCGGACGACGGGACTGATTTAGTACTCCGCATAACCGTGACGCCTATACCAAGAAAAATCGTCCAGGGAGGAGGCTATGCGCCCAGCCCCAAGGCACAGCGGGGGAACGGCTTCCGTCGGCAATGATCTGCCCCTGACCCGAAGATCCCTGCTCGCACTGACCGCACTTGGCGTCACCGCCGGCGCGGCTTCCGCGGCTGTTGCCGCGCCGCAGGGGCAGTTGACCTACGGCGTGCACGTTTCCCTCGCCCCCGCATGGTTCGACCCTGCAGAGACCACGGGGATCATCACGCCTTTCATGATCCTCTATGCGCTGCACGACGGTTTGGTGAAGGCGATGCCGGGCCAGCTTCAGGCGCCGAGCCTGGCAGAGTCCTGGTCGGCGACGGAGGACGGCCTCACTTATGATTTCAACCTGCGCAAAGACGCGATCTTCCACAACGGCGAGCCCGTCACATCCGGTGACGTGCGGTTCTCCTTCGAACGTTATCACGGGTCTAGTCAGAGCCTGCTGAAGCAGCGCGTGGATGCCATCGAGACACCCGATGCACAGCACGTGCGCTTCCGGCTGAAGCAGCCGTGGCCGGATTTTCTCACGTTCTATGCGGGCGCCACGGGTGCGGCCTGGATCGTGCCGCGGAAATACGTGACGCAGGTCGGCGACGACGGGTTCAAGAAGGCACCCATCGGGGCCGGGCCCTATCGGTACGTGTCGTTCGTGCCCGGCGTCGAACTGGTGCTGGAAGCATTCGAACCTTACTGGCGCAATACGCCGCGCGTCAAACGACTGGTGCTGAAGGTGATCCCCGACGAATCCACGCGTCTGGCAGCGCTGAAGCGCGGCGAGATCGACATCGCGTATTCGATCCGCGGCGAACTTGCCGGCGAATTGCTGCACACGCCGGGCCTGAGCCTCAAGCCGGTGGTGGTACAGGGCACCTTCTGTGTGTATTTCGTGGATCAATGGGATCCGAAATCGCCCTGGCACGATCAGCGCGTGCGTCAAGCCGCCGGTCTTGCCATCGACCGCAAGACCATCAACGAGGCGCTGACCATGGGGTACTCCCATGTCACCGGCAGTGCCATCTTCCCCGATACGTTCGAGTTCTACTGGCAGCCACCGGAGCCGGTGTACGATCCGGTGCAGGCAAAGCAGTTGCTGGCCGCGGCGGGCTTTCCCAATGGCTTCGATGCCGGCTTCTACAATTGCGATTCCTCCTACGCCAATATCGCCGAGGCGGTGGTCAACAACCTGGGCGAAGTCGGTATCCGCACCAAGCTGCGTCCGATCGAGCGCGCCGGCTTCCTCAAGGGATTTGGCGAGAAGGCGTACAAGAACCTCATACAGGCCGGCCCCGGCGCGTTCGGCAATGCCGCGACCCGGCTGGAGAGTTTGGTGGTGCAGGGCGGCACGTTTGCCTATGGCAGCTACTCGGACATCGATGCACTGTTCCTGGAGCAGGCGGTGGAACTGGACCACGCACGGCGCGAGGCGATGCTGCATAAGCTGCAGCAGATGGTGCACGAGCGCTCGATTTATGCGCCGATCTGGCAGCTTGCCTTCATCAACGGTGTGGGGCCGCGTGTGGCCGAATCGAGCTTCGGACGGATTCCGGGTTTTCCCTACACCGCGCCGTACGATGAGCTTGCTCTGAAGGGAGCTTAAGATTCCGCTGCGAAATAGGTGCTCCGAGTGGAGCAATGGTCGCACCACCATCGTCATGGCCGGTGAAGACCGGCCATCCACGTCTTCTCTTGGTGCTGGCGACGAAGACGTGGATAGCGGGCCTTCGCCGCCATGACGATGACGTAGAGTGCTGACGCCACATCTTCCGGAAGCACTTTTCCGAGTCCGCCTCGGCATGCTCTAACCTGCATCCATGACTCCGGCGGAATTCATCGCGAAATGGCAGGCCAGCACGCGCAACGAGCGCTCCGCTTGCCAGGAGCATTTCATCGACCTGTGCCACGTGCTGGACGAACCAACACCCAACTCGGACCCCACCGGCGAGGACTACGCCTTCGAAAAGGGCGCAACCAAATTCACCGGCGAGGACGGCTGGGCCGATGTCTGGCGGCGCAACCGCTTCGCCTGGGAGTACAAGAAGAA
>Ga0210402_10003482_pt1 | contig 14724 bp, 12 predicted proteins | sample IncBWC7MmetaG_FD_161055 | JGI IMG/M metagenome (GOLD analysis project Ga0210402, IMG submission 161055) | Forest soil microbial communities from Barre Woods Harvard Forest LTER site, Petersham, Massachusetts, United States - Inc-BW-C-7-M | ecosystem: Environmental > Terrestrial > Soil >...
GCCCGCCCAGCTCCGAATACCCGGCGCCGACCAGCGGCGACAGTGCAATGCGCCCGGGCACTTTCTCGGCCCAGCGCTCCATCACCGCGGGAAGCGTGCCGGGGGCGTAGGTGTACATGCGGATCTCGTAGATTCCCCCAAGCTGGCGCGGCTCGAGCGGCGGCGAGAACGGCGCGGGCAGGAAGATCTCGCTTCGCTGTTCCAGCGTGAGTTCGCGCGTGTTCGGCGGCCAGCCTTCCGCCTTCGACGCCTCGGCGCGTACGCTGGCGCGGTGGTCCAGGCTGTCATACGGCCAGACATGGATCACCTGATTGAGCGGCCCCACCTCGGTATGCCAAAAGGCGGCAAGCTTCGAGAACTTCTGCCGGACGGCGAGCGCGCTGCCGAAGCGTTCCTCGAAGGTCGGGATGTTGCCTGGCTTCAGCGTGTAGGTGCGCATTTCGATGATCATCGGTCGCCTCCCCTGTTGATGGATGCGCCGACGTTAGTGCCCGCGCCCTCGGTCAGGCAAGCTGACACCGTGGGCACGCGCGATCTCCTATCCGCTGAATGTCATGACGATAGCTGGCCCATCCGAGCTCGCGACGACGGTGTTTCCGTGAAAGCCTGCCTTCGCGTAGGCGCGCCGGGCGCGAACATTGTCCGCGGCCGGATCGATGGCCACGACGGGCGCGCCCTCGGCGCATAGCTGCAACGCCAGAAGTCTCAAATAGGCGGAACCATGCCCTCGGCCGAGCATGTCAGGCTCGCCGATGAAAGAGTCGATCGCCCGAGATCCTGCCGGCAGATGTGCGAAATGCGGTTGCGGCCAGCGATCGACGGCATAGTCCTGCGCATAGGCGAAGGGGCGCCCTTCACACGAGACAATGCGCATCACCATGGGACGGCTCGTTCAGATCGTCACGCAGCAGCGCCGCCTGCTGATCGGGATCGCCCCACCATCGGACAACCTCGGGTGTCCTCAACCAGCGCCGCAGAATTGGAAGATCTTGTTCAAGCGCGGGCCGAAACGCATAGGCATGGCGATTGCGGTGCGTGTCATTCACCGAAAGCTGGCGAAGCACAGTCCCGTGCCGCTGAGCGCCGGCGTGCGATAACCCGGCACGTAGCTGACCCACTGCATCTCCATCGACCCAAGCGTTCCCGACAGACAGATCCAGTTGCGCATCTCCGAGCTGCCCGACATCAACTTGGTCAGCGGCGCGTTGCGAAAGAATTCCACGTCTTTCCGGCGCAACGCATCGATCAGCGCATGATCAAACGCCTCGTCCACGATGAAGTGGCTCAGCCCGCCCGACGCCATGACGCCGATGCGCGCATTGCCCGGGAACGCCTCGACCGCGTACCGCAACGCCTCGCCCAGCGCCACGCAACGTGCCGGCAAAGGCTGGTTCGGCGGATAGTAAGCATTGAGGAACACCGGCACGATCGGCACGCCGTCCGGAAGATAGAACCGGTGCACAAACGAAAATGCATGTCCTTCGCGCCGTCCTTCGGCCAGCGAGCGCATGACCGACAGATCGAACCCATCCTGCTGCAACGCCGCGATCAGATGCCGCGCCAGCGCGGCATCGCAGGGGTAGTCCGCTTCGACGATCTCCTTCTGGTACGGCAGTCGGCCGTGGATCGTTTCGCCATAATAGATGCCGATGGCCGGCATGTTGTCGTGGTGGAACAGTTCCTCCTGGTCGTCGCCGACGATGACCAGCGCGTCCAGCCGTGCCGCCGCAACGTCGTCGCGCAGTCGCGCCATGGCGGCCATCGCCTCGCCATGGCGCCTCGCCAGGTGCTCAGGCGCGATCCGCTGCAACGCGTCCGCTGGCGCACGCGCGAGCAGGTCGGCGTAGTTGCAGGGATTGCCGTCGAAATCGACGAACTGTCGAGCCTGGTCACGGGCCAGGAAACCTCCCTGCCAATCGTCCACGCGTGATGCCAGCATCGGGCTGTGCGACGAACCGAAAGCAGCTACCAGTCGTGCCATGACGCAGCCCTCCTGCTGTGATTCTGGTGGGGCAATGGCGACGCCGTCAATGACTCACGCGTAGGCGAACGTGCCGTCGTCGAGGTCGATGGCGGGGAATTCATCTTTCTCCGTCCAGTAGTCCTGGGTGTGTTGCCATTTCGGCTTGTCGCCGCGTTTCGGCAGCAAATGCATGTTGCGCATGATGTAGCCGGGATTGAAGTTCTCCGGGTCAATCCAAGGGAGCAAGGGCATGTCCTTGTCCTCGGCGCGGAGCGTCGGCGTGACCCTCCGCGCTCCCGTTTCCTTCATGTGATTTAGCAACCGGCACACGAAGTCTGCGACAAGGTCTGCCCGCAGAGTCCAACTGGCGCGAAAGTACCCGAAGACCCACGCCATGTTGGGCACGCCGGTGAACATCATGCCACGGTAGGTGACCGTGTCGGAAAAGACGAGCGGCTCGCCGTCGATGGTGAATTCGATGTCGCCGAGCACATTGAGATTGAAGCCAGTGGCGGTGATGATGACGTCGGCATCGAGGGCCTTGCCGGACCGCAGAAGAATACCGGTCTCGGTGAAGCGTTCAATCTCGTCAGTGACGACCGACGCCTTGCCGGCGCTGATCGCCTCGAAAAGATCGCCGTCCGGAATGTAGGCAATGCGCTGCCGCCACGGCCGGTAACTCGGCGTGAAGTGCGTCGCCACGTCGTAGTCGGGGCCAAGGTATGCACGAACCGCCCCAAGCAGTTCCTCCTTCACGACCTCCGGTTCGGTGAACGACCGGCTGGTGAACACGGACTGTTCGCGCAGGATCTTCCTGCGCACGATCTCGTGGATCCACGCCTCGTCGATGCCCAGCTCCCGCAGCTCGTCGGCGATCTCGATCGCATTGCGGCCGGTCCTGAAATACGTCGGCGAGCGTTGCAGCATCGTGACGTGGCCGCAGTCGGCCGCAATCGCCGGAATAAGCGTCGCGGCGGTGGCGCCCGAGCCGATGACGACGACGTTCTTGCCCACGTAGTCCAGGTCCTTCGGCCAGGTCTGCGGGTGAATGATCTGGCCCTTGAAGGTCTCTATCCCGTCCCACTCGGGCGTGTAGCCCTCCGAGTGCCGATAGTAACCCTGGCACATCCAAAGGAAGTTCGCGGCCAAACGCACCGTCTCGCCGGTGTCCGTGCGGGTGGCCTCGAGCGTCCAGCGATTATCGCTGCTCGACCAGGTGGCCGATGAAATTTTGTGTCGATAGCGGATGTGCGGGCCGAGGCCGTTCTCGTCGATGACTTCGCCCATGTAGCGGAGGATCTCGGCGGCGGTCGCGATCGGCGCACTGGTCCATGGCTTGAAGCGGTAGCCAAAGGTGTAGAGGTCGCTGTCGGACCGGATGCCCGGATAGCGGTGGGTGAGCCACGTTCCGCCGAAACTCTCCTGTGTTTCGAGGACGACGAATGTCGTCGCGGGGCATTGCCTGGTCAGGTGATATGCACCACCCACCCCGGAGATTCCCGCCCCGACGATAACGACGTCGAAGTGCTCGGTCTTCTGCGAAGTGGTTTGGGCAAGTGTTGCTGTCTGGGTCATTGGTGCCGGTCTTCTTTGTCGGTTGGCAGCGTATGGTGGTCTGTTCGCTTGTATAGCCATTTTCGGAACATGCATAGCAAGGTGTTTCAGGTGTACGGGCTAGAGAATATGCGTCGGCAGATGCCATACTTCAGCGATTGTCTTTCCTAGTCTCGCGGCTCTTGCTTACCATATCCAAAATGACGCAAACCTCACGTTTCAATGCGTCATCCGAAACATGGGTGAGATCAGGTGGTTCGATGCGCTCCAGGCTCGATGACGGGTTCGCCCGGCCCACGATGACGCCGGGCGAAGCGAGCCGGCGCCGGAGGAGTGGCTGCTGATCGAATGGCCGGAGGGCGCAGCCGAACCGGATCACTACTGGCTCTCTACGCACCTGGCCGGTGTCACGCTCGGACGCATGGTCGATCAGGCCAAGCTACGCTGGCGGATCGAGCGCGACTATCACGAACTCAAACAGGAGGCCGGCCTCGGTCACTACGAAGGTCGTGATTGGTGTGGCTTCCATCATCACGCAACTCTCTGTGTTGCAGTCTATGGATTCCTGATCTCCGAAAAGGCGGCCATTCTCCCTCAGGACATCCCCGCGCCTGGCGCGGCTCGCAATCTTCCCTTCCCGAAAGTTACCGACCCAGAGGATTTGCCGTTGCGTTCGCAACGCCACATGCCGAACTCAACGGCCATGTTGCGTATCCGCCTCGCGCGAACTTTGGCACACGCACTGCCGCGATGTCCTTGTTGCGGACAGGGCGTCAGAAGCAGGTCGAACAGAATGAATGATGCAGTCGGACTTAGAATTCGCTGCGGAATAAGTGCTCCAAGTGACGCATCGGTCGCCCGCCACGACGGCGAAGTGTGCGGAGTGTCTGGAACTGGTTCAGTTGCTTCTCGGCAGATCACTATTTCTGCCGCCAGGGCAGGCTTTTCGCCTTCCACCCTGTTGCGGCACCGCGATGGCCGTGGGCGTCCACCGCGCCTTCGAAGCCGTCCGCGACGTTGTAGACATGCGGGAATCCTGCCGCCTGCGCCGCCTGTGCCGCCGCGGCACTGCGCTGACCGCTGCGGCAGATGAAGTAGATGTGGTGGTCGGGCGTGAACCCAGCCTCCTTCAGCTGGTCGGTGAAGGTGGCGTTTTGCTGCATGCTCGGATAAACCTGCCAGGACAGCAGCACCGCCTGCTTGCCGGCCGATGCCAGATCCGGCACGCCGATGAAGTTCCACTCGGCGTCAGTCCGCACATCCACCAGTTGCGCCTTTGGGTCGGTCCGCAGGGCTTCCCAGACCCGCGTGGGGGGCACATTCTCAACCATGGCAAGCACTCCGGCTGCATGAGGATCGCGATGACCCAACTCTATCACGGTACGCGCTGGCAGGAGGACATGGCTGCGTCGATCGGTTTCACGCCGCTGATCAGGCTGCGCCGAGCCTCCGAGGCGACCGGATGCACCATCCTCGCGAAGGCCGAGTTCCTCAATCCGGGCGGCTCGGTGAAAGACCGCACCGGGCTATACATCATCAGCGACGCGGAGAAGCGGGGCGCTCTCAAGCCCGGCGGCACCATCGTCGAGGGCACCGCTGGCAACACCGGCATCGGGCTCACCCTGGTCGGCAACGCGCGTGGCTACCGCTGCGTGATTGTGATGCCGGAGACGCAAAGTAAAGAAAAAATCGATTTCCTGCGCATGATCGGTGCCGATCTGCGGCTGGTGCCGGCGAAGCCGTATCGCGATCCCGGCAACTACGTGCACGTCTCGCGCCGGATGGCCGAGGAGAGCGGCGCAGTGTGGGCCAACCAGTTCGACAACCTGGCGAACCGCGAGGGCCACAGGACCGGCACGGGCGCCGAGATCTGGGAGCAGACCGGCGGCAAGGTCGATGCCTTCACCTGTGCCTGCGGCACCGGCGGCACGCTGGCCGGCGTCGGCATGGCGCTGAAGCAGCGCAACCCGAAGGTGCGGATCGTGCTGGCCGACTGCGAGGGGAGTGGACTCTACGGCTGGGTGAAGAGCCAGGACCTGACAATCGCGGGCAGTTCGATCACCGAAGGGATCGGCAATTCGCGCGTGACGGCCAACCTGGAGGGTGCCCCGATCGACGACGCGGAGCGCATCCCGGACGCCGAGGCGCTGGCCCACATCTTCGAGCTGCTGATCCATGAGGGGCTGTCGGTCGGCACCTCGTCGGGGATCAACATTGCTGCGGCGGTGCGGGTGGCGAAGCAGCTTGGACCTGGCCACACCGTGGTGACGATCCTCGCAGATAGCGGCTCACGCTATCAGTCGAAGTTGTTCAACCCGGAGTTCCTGCGCTCGAAAACCCTGCCGGTGCCAGACTGGCTCATCTGATGGCGTGATTGGTTCGGGCCATCGGCCTCCCGCGCCGGCGGTCGGGCCGAGGCCTCGGGCGGGACCATCAGCCGGGCCAGGAGAAGGCCGCCCAGCACGTAGCCGGCATCGTCCAGGTGACCCACGATGGGAATCCGGTTTGGGATGAGATCGAACGGCATGAAGGGAAGGACGCCGCCGCCGATCAGACAGGCTTTCGCCAGGAAGCCCGTGCGCCAGTCGACAAGGGCGGTGACCAGGATACGTAACTGCTCGGTGAAGCTGCGTGTATCCCGGATTGAGCGCCAGCGATGCCAGACGTTATTGCCGAGTGCCATCGCCTTGATCTCGCCCCACCAGCGCCAATCGTCTCGTGTCCACGTTCTGGCCATGGCAATCCACGCGCGCACCCAACCGATGCTGAAACGCCTGTGCGCGGCCGAGTAGATGACACTCGGCGCAGCTGCGGTCAGCCGCGTGCACGCCGTGCATGCCGTGGCAAGCTGGGTCTCGAAGCGATCCCGCGCCCACGCGACCAGTTCGCGATCCATGGCACAGCGTGCTTCGATCTCCTGCAGCAGATCGGCGTCAGGCAAAGGCAGCGATTCGTCCGGTGCGGCACCATAACGGCTGTATTCGATCGACTGCCAACCAAATCGGGCGGCGATGACTCGCAGCGACTCCTCAAAGTACTCGGTAATGCCGACGACGTCCATGGCAGCAAGGTTGCGCCTCGCCGCTTCCAGATCTGACCGATCCAGCTCGCCGGCCGACTTGTCGACAGCAAATCGAACCTGGAAATTGTCCCACCTGATCCCGGTCAGCTCATTGCAGCGGGCAAGAAAGAGTCTGACCGCCTGCGGCTCGCTTTTGGCTATGCCGCGAGACGGCAGTTCGACATCGAAGAACCGCGTGGCCGGTCGCCAGATATGACGGTGCTGCGTGCAGTGCTGATACAAAGAGAGCGTCAGTTGGATGGGGTCTCGGAAAAATGTAATAAATTGTAACCCGTCCGGTCCCGCTGCATCGGCTTGTCCGGCGTAATGTTCGTAGGAGACATGGCCGGCGACGAATGTAACACCCCGTGCACGAAGCGCCGCGACGCTGGGACGTTCGCGCTTGGCGAGATAACTGTGTTTTACGCCGTGAATCGTGCTGATTGCCCGGAACAGACTGGTTCCCGCGGTCTTGGGGCAGTGACAGAAGACCAGCATGGTTCAACGATCCACGCGTTGTTTTAGGGTCTATGGCGACAGCGAATCCTCGCTATCAAAATTCGATGCGTGCCGCCAGAGCATTGGGCGGCACGCAGCGATGGACCTTGGACACGCCATCTGAGAGGCAAGAGCGCCGGATCGTGGTGATTATGGAGCAGATTTAAGGATGTCTTGGGCAGTATGGGCAGCGCCGCGCGCTGACGAATCAAGCGAGCGATGCGGCCGGCAGCGATTGCGACAGCAGGAAACTCTGCAATTGCTCAACATGCTGGTCGCGCACAGCACCTGGCCGGCGGCGGATGACAAAATCCGAGGAGCCTGGCAGCGACGCGTCCGCGAACAACCGGGTCAGCCGTCGGCTCGAAAGCTCGTGGTCGATCAGCGGCCGACGGCCAAGCGCGATACCCGCACCCGCGACCGCCGCCGCGAGCGCGGCATTGAACGTATAGAACCGCACGATCGTCACCTTGGCATCCGCGCCGCAGCCCAGCAGTTCGAGCCAGGTGGACCAGTCCTTCTCCGGGCTGGCCACGTGATCCTCCTGCAGCAGCGTGTGCCGCAGCAGCGCTTCGGGACGGCCGGTCAACTGCAATGACGGGCTGCACACCGGAAACACGGTTTCGCTGAACAGCAGCCGGTCGCCATCCGCCATTGCGCCACGCCGGACACGCAGCACTGCAAGGTCGAGACCTTCGCGCACCATGTCCGGGTCTTCGTCCTCAATAGAGCGCAACTGCCACTGCACAGACGGATGCAGGGCGGCGAAGGCGGCCAATCGCGGAGCCAGCCAAAGCGATGCCACCGAACCGTTGGCCGAGATCGTCAGCATGGGCCGCGTGCCGCGGGCGTGCTGGCGGACCGCCTCACAGGCCGCGCCCAGCTGTGCGAACGTCACTTCAACCACGCGAAGCAGCGCCTCGCCATCCGACGTGACCGCGGTGCGGCTCAGCCCCGCTCCATTGCGCGCGCGGGTCAGCAGCCGGGTTCCCAACTCCGCCTCGAGCCCGCGGATCTGGTGGCTCACCGCGCTGGTACTGACATGCAGTGCCAGGGCGGCGCGGGCGAAGCTGCCGTGGCGCGCGACGGCAGCCAACGCACGCAGCGCCGCCAGAGGGGGAATTCGTTCAATCATCGCTGTTCAATATAGCTCAACAGCGGTTGAGAATCTCGCGTTTGCGCAACACTGGCCGGAACGCCCAGGATGGCGGCGCATCGCGGGAGAGAGCGAACCGTGCATTTCGATCTGAGACTGTGGCGTCTGACAAGCGGTCTGCGCGGACGCATCGCGCTGGCGATTCTGATCGGCCTGCTGGCGCTGGCGATCGGCATCGCCCGGTTCGCGTTCCTCGGCCAGTTCCTCGCCCGGCTGTTCCGCGACGCGCCGGCGGCCGAACTGGTCGTCCCGCTGGTGGGAGGCCTGGCCGCCATCCTGCTGCGCCCCTGGTTCGACCATCTGCGCACCATGGTCGCGCATCGTACTGCGACGCGCGTCCAGGAGGCGCTGCGCGGCCGCCTCTACGACAAGATCGTCGCGCTCGGGCCCGCGTGGTTCGGCGCCGAACGCACCGGCGGCGTCATGCTGTCGATCATCGATGGCGTCGAGCAGCTGCAGACGTTCTTCGGCCAATACCTGCCGCAGGTGACGATCGCCGCCTGCGCGCCGCTGGCGATCTTCGCGTTCATGGCGTTCTGGGACGTTCCCGTTGCCGCGGTGATGCTGGGCGCCGCGCTGTTCACCCTCGCGGCGCCGGCGGTGGTGCACGAGCGCACCAACCAGACATCGCGAGTGCGGCAGGATGCGTTCAAGGCGTTCGGCGAGGAATTCCTCGACGCGATGCAGGGCCTGCCGACCCTGAAGGCGTTCGGCCAGAGCGGCAGCTACGGCCGGATGCTGGCCGACAAGGCGCGCGCACTGTCGGACAGCACGTTCCTGGTGCTGGGCACCAGCATCCTGACCCGCGGCATCACCGACCTTGGCTGCGCGTTGGGGGCAGCCGGGGCGCTGGCGCTGGGCGCCTATCGCGTCCGCCACGGCGAGATGAGCATCGAGGCGCTGCTGATCGTGCTGATGGCCGGCACGGAAATCTTCCGCCCGCTCCGCGAACTGCGCACCGTGCTGCATCAGGGACTGACCGGCCAGGCGGCTGCGGCCGGCATCAACGCGCTGCTGGACACACCCATTACAGCGCCGGCCGCCCCCTCGATTGTCATTCCCGCGAAAGCGGGAACCCAGGGGCAACAGCGCGATGCATCCCTGGGTTCCCGCTTTCGCGGGAATGACGGGTCTGGGCGCGGGCATGACGCTGGACGAGAAACCAGCATCGCATTCGAAGCGGTCGAATTCGCCTATCCCGGCGGCCGGCGTGCCGCACATCGCGGGCTTTCCTTCACCATCGCATCCGGCGAACGTGTCGGCATCGTCGGCCCCAGCGGCTCCGGCAAGTCCACGATCGTGCGCCTGCTGCTGCGTCTGCACGATCCGCAGAGCGGCGCGGTGCGCATCGGGGGCCAGGACCTTCGCGCGCTCGATCCGCAGGCGGTGCGCCGGCAGATCGCGGTGGTGGCGCAGGACACATATCTGTTCCACGGAACAATCGAAGAGAACCTGCGCCTCGGCTGCCCCGACGCCAGCGCGGCCGATATCGCCGCCGCGGCGCGCGCGGCCAATGCGAAGGACTTCATTGAAGCTCTGCCGGACGGCTACCAGACGGTGATCGGCGAGCGCGGCGCCCGTCTGTCCGGTGGCCAGCGCCAGCGCATCGCCATTGCGCGCGCACTGCTGCGCGACGCGCCGATCCTGGTGCTGGACGAGGCGCTGTCGTCGGTCGATGCGGAGAACGAGGCGGTCATTCAGCAGGCGCTGGATCGGCTGATGGCCGGCCGTACGACGCTGATCCTCGCGCATCGCCTGTCAAGCGTGATCAATGCCGACCGTATCCTGGTGCTGGAGGACGGCGCCGTGGTGCAGAGCGGCAGCCATGCCACGCTGATCGCGCAGGACGGACCGTATCGTCGGCTGATGGGTCCGCAGCTTGGTGACCAACGGGAAGACGTGTCGCCATTGGCGCTGCTCGATCTGCCCGCCACTATCGAGGCGCCGGCGGAAGCGACCAGCGTGGTGGTGCGCGATCTCGCACAGGATGCCGCCGAGGTCGGCTGGCCGGAAACCATCCGCACGCTGCTGGGGTTCATCCGTCCCTGGCGGCGGCAGCTCGCGGTGACGGTGACCTGCGGTATCGGCCGTGTCGCCGCCTTCATCGGCGTGGGCGTGCTCGGCGCGCTGATCATCGCCGCGGTGCGCGCCAATACGCCGTCGCGGCTGCTGGTCGTCCTGCTGCTTGCGGCGGCGCCGGTCACCGGGCTGCTGCACTGGCTCGAATCGTTCCTGGCGCACGACATGGCGTACCGCCTGCTGGCAGTGATGCGCGTCGATCTGTACCGCAAGCTGGATTCGCTGGCGCCGGCGTATCTGCTGAAGCGCCGCTCCGGCGATCTGGTCGCGCTGGCAACGCAGGATGTAGAGACAGTCGAATATTTCTATGCCCATACGGTCGCGCCCGCATTCGTCGCGGTGCTGATCCCCGGCGCCGTGCTGGTGGCGCTGACCATGATCGCCTGGCCGCTGGCACTCGCGCTGCTGCCGTTCCTGGCCTATGCGGCGGGCTCGCCCGTGCTGGGCAGGCGTCGCATCGATGGGCTGGCATCGGCTGCGCGGGGCGCGTTGGGTGAGCTTGGCGCGCATGCGACCGAGACGATCCAGGGCCTGTCCGAGCTGCTGGCCTTCGAGGCCACGACGCGGCGACGCGACGAATTCATGGCGTATGCGCGACGCTACCAGACGATGCGGCTTACCCTGCTGCACGACCTCACGCAGAAGACCGCGGGTCTGGAGGTGGCGACCGGCCTGGGCGGACTGGCGGTCGCCGCGGTTGGTGCGCCGCTGGTAATGCACGGCTGGATCGCACCGACGACGCTGCCGCTGCTGGTGCTGATCTCAATCGCGGCGTTCCTGCCGGTGTCCGAGATCGCCCAGGTCGGACGCCAGCTCGCCGACACGATCGCCTCGACGCGGCGACTGCATGTGGTGCACTCCGAGCCGGTGCTGATCACCGACGGTCCGTGGGTTCCTGCCGCACCGCGCGGTGGCTCGACCGTGCGCTTCCAGCATGTGCGCTTCACCTATCCTGGCCGGCAGCGTCCCGCTCTGGCGGATATCGACTTCGATGTGTCGGCCGGCGCGACAGTGGCGCTGGTTGGACCGTCCGGCGCCGGCAAGAGCACCATCGCCAATCTGTTGCTGCGCTTCTGGGACCCGGACCAGGGCGCGATCCAATTGGACGGCGTCGATCTCCGCCAGCTCACGCTGGATGGCCTGCGGGGCCGGATCGCCTTGGTGGCGCAGGACACATACCTGTTCAACGACACGCTCGAGGCGAATGTTCGGCTCGCCAAACCCGATGCCACGCGCGAGGAGATCGCCACCGCGCTGCGTCAGGCCGCCCTGGCGGAGTTCGTCGCCGGACTGCCGGAGGGCCTGGCGACGCGCGTGGGTGAGCGCGGCGTGCAGCTTTCCGGCGGTCAGCGCCAGCGCATCGCCATCGCACGCGCGTTCCTGAAGGACGCGCCAATTCTCGTGCTGGACGAGGCGACCTCGCATCTCGATACGATCAGCGAACAACTCGTGCGATCGGCGCTCGATGCGCTGATGGTGAACCGCACCACGATCGTGGTGGCGCATCGGCTGTCCACCATCCAGGCCGCCGATGTGATCCTGGTGTTGCATGCCGGCTGCGTGATCGAGGCCGGCACGCACGCCGAACTGTCCGCCCGACGTGGCTTCTATGCGCGCCTGGTCGAGCATCAGATGGCCGGCGTAGCGGAGCGGCAGGCCGCGAATTAGCCGCTTAAAGTGATTGCGCTGGCCCACAGCGAAGCTGGCGCCGTCGGTGATTCTGGCACAAACTCAAGCCGCGCGGCCGCTTCCCGGGGCCTGCCTGGTCTCACCCGATCTCGTCCGGACGCAATGAAGGGAATCTGCTGATGCTTTGGTGGTTCATCGTTGTCTGGCTCGCCAGCGGGTTCGTGATCCCGGTCTTGTGTCTGATCAGCATGGCCCGTCGCGGAGTTTTCTTGCGAGACGTTGACGCCGAGCGGAGACAGACGGCAGGCGAGCCGCACAGCGCGGCAAGAGTGGCGTCCGGCGCCCGGGCCAAATGGGGTGCAAGCTGGCCGGCGTCGTCACTTGGCATGTGGGTGTTCAGGCTGACAGAGCACCGCCCCATTGGTGGGCGCATGACCCCCGAAGTGGGTCACGCAGGGCTGTATGTGATTTCCGGACTGGTAAGCCTTGGCGTACTGATCCTGCTGTTCGGCGGCTCGTTCGGCGATCCAAACACCACAATGCGCGACCAGCCTTCGGCTTCCGCCGTTGCCGATACACCGGTGACGTCAGCTGCGGCGGCAGGGGCGCGGCTGAATCAGTCGCGGGCCTCGGCTGCTCTCTCACCATCCCCTGTTCAGCTCTCGGCCAAGCCGGGGCCGGATGCCATTGACGGCGAGGAGGGGACGGTGGGGCGCGGCTTGTTGCCTGAGCGTACATCGCTCGGCGGAGCAGAGCACCTCGCTTCAATCCAGCCGCGAACCGGCGATGTGGGAAAAAGTGCCGGGGACTACGCCAGTCGCCCGACAGACACAGCGGCGCCGCAGGTGCCGGCCGTGGGTGTGCTCCCAACAGCGCCAGTTTACACCAAGCCACCGGTTGCGGATCGCGGCTGGGGCCACCGCCGCCCAAGCGGCACATCGGTTCGGTCATATTCCACCCGATCGAGCCGCGGTACATGGCTGTCGGCGCCTGCCATGAACGCTGGCGCCAACAGCTAACCAAGCCAGGGCTTTGAAGCGAATCGCGTCGGGTCAGGAGAATGCGCCGAGCCTGAGGGCTACGCGCAGGCGCCGCCGAGTAAGCCTGCCTTGATCTCGGGATTTGGCGGATTGCCCAGCCAGATCGAGAGAAATGCCTTGGCGAAGTCATCGCCGCTGACCGTCCCTTTCTCCGTGCCGCTGACATTCACCTGAACGCCGACACCCGGCCTGGAAGTGAAGGTCATCTGCTGACCGGTCCTCAGATCGGGCATCCAGCCCTCCAGCGTAGCGATGCGCTGTTGCAAGGCAGGAAGTTGTCCCTTGGCACTTTTGGCAAAACCTTCGTCAAATCCATTGCTGATGTCAGCAGCGTCGACATCGCGCACGAAATGCAGGATCAGCTTGATGGGCGTTTTCGAAGCGAGGATTGCGTTCGGGTCGCTCGACGGGGTGGCGACATACAACGCCGCGACGTAGACATTGATTTTGAGCAGGGTTGCCTTGCGCACGCCAAGGCCATTCAGCGTCAGTGTGCTTCCGTCGGCCTGGGTCTGCTCAGGAAAATTGACCCCCAGGCATTCCTTGGCGGAAGCGCCTCCCGTTCCCAGCGCCATGAGCATGCCAAACAACAGAAGACTGCGTCTCCAGACTATATCCACCACGTCACTCCATCCATGGGTTTCCTGTCGCATCGTTTGCAGATGAAGGGTGGACTGCTGTGACTTCAATTCACCGCCCTGTCCTCATCACACCGACTCGAAGTTGAAGCCATCGCCCCAGCGCTTCATCCGCCCGGAGGACGGCGACGGGAAGTGGGCCGTACAGATCAACGTGGACGTGTCGCATAGGCAGCTGAACAACTTGCGGCGGGATTCTCCCGCCTGCGGCGAACTGTAATCAACGCGCATGCCGAGTTCCGGATAACGGGCCTGCAACGGCGAGTGGATCATGTCGCCGGTGATCACGGCGTCGGCGTCGGGTTTGCCGACCTGTACCGAGTAGTGATCGATGGTGTGGCCCGGTGTTGGGAGCAGCTTTACGATATCGCTGAACTCGTAGTCGCTCTTGACCACTTCCTCGCGCTTCGCGGCGACAATTGGGAGGACGGAGTCCGTGATCCATGGGGCAGCCGATGGATCGTTCTTTTCCGTCTCGGTCCAGTAGGCAAGCTCGCGGTCGGCGAAGACATACCTGGCCTTCGGAAACGTCGGGATCCAGCGGCCGTTCTCCAGCCTGGTGTTCCACCCGACATGGTCGACGTGAAGATGGGTGCACATCACGTAGTCGATCTGATCGAGCGAGACACCAGTGTCAGCGAGCCCTCTCTCAAATCGGTCGGTATTCATCATGTTCCAGAAAGGACGTGTCGGCCGTGGCTTGTGATTGCCGACACAGCTGTCGATCAGAATATTGTGGTGCGGGGTTTGCACCAGATAGGCCTGAATGCAGAGCACGAGCTGTCCGGTCTGCCGGTCGAGATAGCCTCCCTCGGTCATCCATCCACGATTTTCCTCCAGCACCTCCGGTGTGAGCGAGGGGAAGAATTCCAATGGGTTGAAGAAGGGAGCTTCCTGCTCGACCACGCGGTGGATGGTGATGTCGCCGATTTTGAATGTGGTGGTGGCCATGTCTGTGTCCCCGCAAGATAACCGGCGATGCTAACGGCGCTCCTGTTGGCTGGCTACCCTGGCAGGTCTGGTTGGGTATTCTCGGACGACCAGCCTAGGCCTGGGCGAACAACACCCGCTCGATTGCCAGGGCCATCGCCGCGACGAAAACGACG
>Ga0210402_10003483_pt1 | contig 14724 bp, 13 predicted proteins | sample IncBWC7MmetaG_FD_161055 | JGI IMG/M metagenome (GOLD analysis project Ga0210402, IMG submission 161055) | Forest soil microbial communities from Barre Woods Harvard Forest LTER site, Petersham, Massachusetts, United States - Inc-BW-C-7-M | ecosystem: Environmental > Terrestrial > Soil >...
ACGATGGATCTTTGGCTGGCTGACAGCCGCGACATCTTTATTTGTTTTTGATGGAACGATTGACACCACCGCATCTTTTATTAGCGGCGTTTTTTTAATGGGCTGTATAATTGCAATGTTTTGCCCTTCTTTAGCAGGAGTATGTATGATTGCGCGATAAGTAATAAAAGAGCCGACAAAGAAAACTACTATCGCCGCCATCTTCCACCAGCTATTGAAACCAGTGTGCCTGTTGCCTATTTTCTTTTTTAGTTGATCCAGTTCTTTTTGCAAATGAGCAAATTCTTTTTCATTCTTGAAAGAAGCGGTTTCATGAAAACCTTCTATTGCTTCTGCCAACAAGGGATCCGTCAATGCCGCTTTTTCTATTGCATGCATTTCAGCAGCCGATAGTTTGCCCGTAAGATATTGATGGATATCTTCGGCACGGTATATAATATGTTTGTTTATTGCTTTCATCCCTGTAGCCGGTGTTTACTTCTTAATTCCTGGATCTTTTCTTCCATACATAACTTAAGGTTCCTTCTTCCGTTTTGAATATTGCTGCGGATCTTACTCCATTCGTAGCCGGTGAGTGAAACGATCTCGTTATAACATTTGTTTTGGAGATAGAACAGATCAATGCTAACCCTTTGTGCATCCGGTAATTTTTCCATGCATTGCCCCATCTTTGTAAAGTCCTCTTCTTTCTGCAAATGTTCTTCTTCAGGATGCTCAACCAGCTCCGATTGCATAAAATCGTTGTTGAATGCTACATTCTTCAGGTTACGCGGACTTCTTAATTGCATCAGGCAATGGTTGCGTGTTAATACATGTAGCCAGCTTTTGAAATTGCTTACTTCATAGACCCGCAATTTTTTATTCAATTCTTCAAAGATGTCCATCACAGCATCTTTGCAACGTTCATTGTCTTTGAAATACTTCAGGCAAACGCCATATACAAGTTCCATATAACGTTGATAAAGTGTACTAAGGTGTTGCATGTTGCCATCCTTTTTAAAGGCAGCAACCAACTCGAGGTCGGAGAATTGATCAGGCGATATGGTCTTTATGAAAGGCAATCGATGCTTGTGTCTTATTGGCTGTCTTAGGTATGATGCCAAATAATAGTAAATGTAATAAAATTAAATGCTAATTCTTATTCAGGTAAACCGCCAAAATCACTAACAACTCAAAACTTAGAACTAAGCACTATGTATTACCTTTGCGCCTTTCCAAGGAGATAAGCATGAAATACATTAACGAGATCAACAGACGAAAAACATTTGCCATCATTTCCCATCCGGATGCCGGTAAAACAACGTTAACAGAGAAATTCCTGTTATTTGGCGGCGCTATACAAACAGCGGGCGCTGTAAAAAGTAACAAGATAAAAAAGCATGCTACTTCTGATTTCATGGAAATTGAACGCCAAAGAGGTATCAGTGTGGCCACCAGTGTAATGACCTTTGAATACGAGGGCAATTTGATCAACCTGTTGGATACTCCCGGGCATAAAGATTTTGCGGAAGATACTTACCGTACGTTAACGGCTGTTGATAGTGTTATCCTTGTTATTGATAGTGTAAACGGGGTAGAAGCACAGACTCGTAGATTAATGGAAGTGATCGCGATGCGCAAAACACCGGTGATGGTATTCATTAATAAAATGGATCGTGATGGAAAGAACCGTTTTGATCTGTTGGAAGAGATCGAGAATGAGTTGAAGATACAATTGCACCCGATGACATGGCCCATCAATAATGGGAAAGATTTTAAAGGGGTATACGACCTTCATCATAAAAGTCTTGTTTTATTTGCGGCAGGTACCAAAGCAAATGATGAAGATGTGGTAGAGATCAAAGACCTGAATAATGAAATTCTAAATGCTAAGGTAGGAGAGAAAGATGCGGATCTATTAAGAGAAGATGTGGAACTGATCGATGGCGTATATGGTGAATTGAATGCAAAAGATTATTTAAGTGGAGACATTGCTCCGGTATTCTTTGGGAGTGCTGTTAATAATTTTGGTGTAAAAGAAATGCTGGATGCTTTTGTGCGTATTGCGCCAACGCCAAGACCAAGACATACAACAACAAGAGATGTTAATCCGGAAGAAGATAAGTTTAGCGGTTTTATTTTTAAGATACATGCTAACCTTGATCCAAAACACAGAGATAGAATCGCTTTTTTAAGGGTTTGCAGCGGACGATTTGAACGCAATAAATATTATGAACATGTACGGTTAGATAAGGATGTTCGTTTCAGTAATCCGTATAGTTTTTTGGCACGTCAAAAAGATGTTATTGAAGAAGCTTACCCCGGAGATGTGGTAGGTTTATTTGACACGGGAAATTTTAAAATAGGCGATACATTGACTGAAGGCGAGAAGTTTTACTTTACAGGGATTCCCAGTTTTTCTCCTGAAATATTTAAAGAGGTAGTCAACAAAGACCCATTAAAAACCAAGCAGTTAGAGAAAGGGTTATTACAACTGACTGATGAAGGCGTTGCTCAATTATTCACCCAGTTTGGGGGCACTAAAAAGATCATCGGTTGTGTAGGTGAGTTACAGTTTGAAGTGATTCAATATCGGTTATTGCAGGAGTATGGTGCGTCGGTTCAAATGAATGCATTGCCTTTTTATAAAGCCTGCTGGTTAACCAGTAAAGATCCAAAAAAATTACATGATTTTACCCGTTTCAAACAGGCCAATATTGCAGAAGATAAAGATGGCCATGTAGTATATCTTGCTCAAAGTGAATGGTTCTTAAATACAGAAAGACAGAACAACCCTGATATTGAGTTTCATTTTACGAGTGAGATACATAAGTAATTAGGAATTAAGAATGAGTAATTAGTAATTTCTTAAAATTGATATCTCTATCTTAATTGTAATGCTCCGGAAATCGAAAAAATTATTAATTCTTAATTACTAATTCCTAATTAGATCCCTGTATAACTATGCGGTGTTATCTTCTTCAACTCCGCTTTGATTTTTGCTGAAACTTTTAGTTTACTGATGAACTGGTGAATAGCTTTTTTATCAATCGCAGTTTTACCCCTGGTAAGTTCTTTTAACGCTTCGTATGGTTTCGGATAATTTTCTCTGCGTAAAATAGTTTGTATCGCTTCTGCAACAACGGCCCAGTTATCATCCAGGTCGGCTTTCAATTTAGCTTCGTTCAATACTAATTTGCTCAATCCTTTTTCAATTGATTTTATGGAAATGATCGTATGCGCGACCGGAACACCGATATTTCTTAATACGGTAGAATCGGTAAGGTCTCTTTGTAATCTTGAAACCGGTAGCTTGGCTGAAAGATGCTCCAATATAGCATTGGCAATCCCGAGATTGCCTTCGGCATTTTCAAAATCGATTGGGTTAACCTTGTGTGGCATGGCCGAAGAACCAATCTCGCCTTTTTTGATCTTTTGTTTAAAATAGTCGGTGCTGATATATGTCCAGATGTCTCGGCAAAAATCTATCAGGATCGTATTGATACGTTTAATGGCATCAAAATGAGTGGCCAATGTATCATAGTGTTCGATCTGCGTAGTGTGCTGTTGTCTTTGTAATCCTAATTTGTCTTCACAAAATTCATTCGCGAATTTTACCCAATCATATTTCGGGTAGGCGACACTGTGAGCATTAAAATTTCCGGTAGCTCCGCCAAATTTAGCAGCGAACGGGATATAGCTGAACAGTTGAATTTGATTTTCTAATCTTTCTACAAAAACAAGTAATTCTTTTCCTAAACGCGTAGGAGATGCAGGCTGACCGTGCGTTCTGGCCAACATTGGTATATCTTTATAAGCGATGGCTAATTGGTTGATAGCGGCCTGAAGATTAAGCACCGCCGGCAGGTAATCATGTTCTATGGCATTCTTCCAGCTAAGCGGAATAGCGGTATTGTTGATATCCTGAGAGGTTAACCCAAAATGGATCCATTCTTTTAATTGCGGCGCTTTACATTCATCCAGTTTTGTTTTAAGAAAATATTCAACAGCCTTCACATCATGGTTGGTGATCTTCTCTGTATCTTTTATAATGCCGGCATCTTCTAATGAAAAATCAGCCAATACATTCAGTAAATGGTTCTTTACGGTGGCAGGAAGTTTAAAGAATTTTTTTTCTCCCAGGAATATGAAATATTCTATCTCTACCAATACGCGGTAACGGATAAGCGCGAACTCACTAAAATATTCATCAAGATGCTGTACTTGTTTACGATAGCGACCGTCAATAGGAGAGATTGCAGTGAGTTGGTTTAAATCCATAGTTAAACAGTAAATTTGCCCCCAAAATTAAACCAAAGAAAGGAATTGAACAGAAAAATAAGAGTTGGCGCCGTTAGTTACCTTAATACCAAGCCGCTGATATATGGATTTGAGCAAGGAATGATGAAGGATTCGGTTGAATTGATCATTGATTATCCCGCTAAGATCGCTGCTGCATTATTGAGTAATGAAATAGATATAGGGCTCGTTCCGGTGGCTGTTATACCGGTGATGAAGGAATATCATATTATTTCTGACTACGGCATTGCCTGTGACGGAGAAGTGGCCAGTGTATGTTTATTCAGCGAAGTTCCGCTAAGTGAGATCAAAACCGTTTTACTGGATTATCAAAGTCGGACTTCAGTTATGCTTGCAAAGATCTTACTAAAAGAATATTGGAAGATAGATCCTGTATTTGAACAGGCGGATGATCATTTTAGCAACAATATAAAAGGTTCCGTTGCAGCGATAGTAATAGGCGACAGGGCATTGAAACAGCGAAAAAAAACTCCATACATCTATGACCTGGGATCGGCGTGGAAAGCTCTTACAGGGTTACCCTTTGTTTTTGCCGCATGGGTAAGCAATAAGGAAATGGACAATAGTTTTGTGAATGATTTCAATAAGGCAAATGAATTGGGATTGAATAATATAAAACAGATCGTCCAAATGAATCCTTGTTCCTTTTTTGATCTGGAGCAATATTATACCCAATTCATCCGATACACTTTAGATGAGCCCAAAAAGCAAGGAATGGAGGCATTTTTGAGCAAATTGAGCCAAATGCAGATTCTTTAAATTAATAGTGCTGAAATACATAAATTCGCACCTGATAATAAAGTAATATGGCAGAAACTTTAGGAATGTTGTGTGATAAACTAAGTATTGTGAAATTGAAACAGTTTCATACAACAGATACCGTTCGGTTGGAGAGCCTGGATAAACAAGCCGCCCAGTTGCAAAATGAAATAGATGAATATTTTTCGGATGCATTGTCCGGTAACATTCCTGCCGAACGATTGACCTTTGATGCCAACAAGGTTTTTAAAAAAGAAGGGAACGAAGTAAAAGAAGTGGTGGGCCAGATAGGCGCCGTTATATATCAGTTGGCAGATGTTAATTGCCGGCTTTGGCACGAACAGGAAAAAGTGTATGAATTTGAAAAGGTAGTGGCCGACGAAAAAGATAAAGTAGTAAAACAACTTGCCTTACTGAACCTGGAACGTAACCAATGTATCGATTCTATCAATCGCCAGTTTGCCAATATAGTTGCCAATAAATAAACCAGTAAATAAACACCTAATAGTAGTATATGCACATTCGCAAAAGAACAACCTGTAGAGTATGTGGTTCATCTTCGTTAACCAAGGTTATCGATCTGGGCCCTCAATATTTGCAGGGATCATTTGTAAAACCCGGAAAAGAAATGCCTTCTCACCGAAAGATCAATTGTTCGTTGGTGAGATGCAATCCTCAAATAGATGAAAATGCCTGTGGATTATTACAAATGGAGCATAGTGTTCCGCCGGAAATCTTATATGCAGCATACTGGTATAGAAGCGGTACCAATGCTACAATGAGAAATCATTTGCAGGAGATTTCCCAAAGTGCAGTTGAGTTAGTAAAGAAAGACAAGTGTAATGTATTGGATATTGGTTGCAACGATGGTACATTATTAGGGTATTATCCTAAGAATTATGTGAAATATGGTTGTGATCCAAGTGATGTGGCCCAGGAAGTAAAACATGCTACCGTGGTACAGGACATCTTCCCATCGGCAGAGTTGTTCAAGGCGATCGGTGATACAAAAATGGATATCATTACATCCATCGCTATGTTCTATGACCTGGAAAGTCCGGTTGACTTTGTCAAAAGCATCAAACATTTATTATCTCCGGAAGGCATCTGGATTTTTGAAATGAGCTATATGCCGCATATGCTGGAATTGGATAGTTACGATACTATTTGTCATGAGCATTTGGAATTTTATAGTTTGGCTGTTTTAGAAAAGATTGCTTCACTGGCAGGAATGAAGATTGTAAAGATATCTTTCAATGATATCAATGGCGGTAGTATCCGTTGTTATGCAACGCATAAAGAAAGCAGTCTTTATTACAGCAAAGAGAATCATAAATTGATGAACGATATTCGTCAAAAAGAATTTGACCTTGAACTGGATACCGACAAACCATATGTGGCGTTTCAATACCGCATTGAAAAAGTGAAGAATGAATTGCATGATCTGTTGGTAAAATTAAAACAGGATGGTAAGAAGGTTCATATCTATGGGGCATCCACAAAAGGAAATACTATTCTGCAATGGTGTGATATTAACAGCATGCTGGTTGAATATGCTGCAGAACGTAACCCGGACAAATACGGAGCCTACACATTAGGTACTAATATCCCTATCATAAGTGAAGCAGAAAGCAGGGCAATGAACCCTGATTATTACCTGGTATTGCCCTGGCATTTTAAAGCCGAATTCTTAGAGCGTGAAAAAGAAGCGCTGGATAAAGGAACCGGGTTTATTTTTCCGGTACCCAAAGTAGATGTTTATAAAAAATAAGAGACAACATCATTACCTAATTGCATTCAATGACTAAAACGATCCTCTTTGTATCACATCACAAAAAACAATGTGGCGTATATGAATTCGGCAAAGATATTTATACTGCCATTGCCTCATCGCTTAACTACACTGTTATCAAAGCGGAATGTGATTCCCTGATTGAGCTACGTTCGGCCATTGCTACCCATCATCCGGAAGCGATCATCTATAATTACCATCCTTCTGTAATGCCATGGCTTTGTACAAAAGTTTCAAAAGGTGTTTATAAGAATAATATCGCATCTTTAAAAGTAGTGCAGATTGGTATCGTTCATGAAATAACCCAGCAAGTGGCAGATACGGCAACGGCATACAGAAATAAATATATCATTGGTGAGCCGGATTTAAGATTGAACTCATTATTTGATTTTTATATTGCTCCGGACCCAACATTGCTGTTAAAGAACCGCCTTGTATTTAAAACGGGCCGTCTTATTCCTTCCTATACTAACAATCAGGCTGCTCCATCCATACCAACTATCGGAAGCTTTGGATTTGCCACTCCTAAAAAAGGGTTTAGCAGAATTGTACAATTAGTGCAACAGGAGTTTGATGAAGCAGTGATCAACCTCAATATCCCCTCTGCGGATTATGGAGATAAAGATGGTTCTGCTGCTCATAAAATAATGGAAGAATGCAGATCGTTTGTTAAGAAGCCGGGGATACAATTAAATGTATCGTATGATTTTCTGAATAAACAACAATTACTTGATTTTTTGGCAAAGAATAGCATGAACGTCTTCTTATATGAAGATACAGAAGGGCGTGGTATTTCAAGTGCGATAGATAATGCGTTGGCTGTAAGGAGGCCAATTGCTGTTTCCAACTGCCCGATGTTCAGGCATATTTTAACTGCAACACCATCTGTTTGTGTTGATGATCTTTCGCTGAAGCAAATTTTAAATAATGGTTTTGCAGGATTGGAACAGGTATCAAAAGACTGGCATAAAGACACCATCGTTTGGGAATACGAAAGGATATTAAATGCAGTGTTGACGTATAAAAGCGAGGCGCCTTCCATGGGGATCATAAATACGCTAAAATCAAAATACAGAAGAGTATTTTCATTGCCCGATAAAACATTTACCTGGTTGCGTAATTCAGAAAAAGCGAATGATGATGATATGAGCGTAACGGGCTCGGTTACATATCAAGCCATTGCAATTCCTGATGGTATAGGTTTTAACAGGATATTGGATAATAGTGCACGCGCATTGTATAAACCCGCGATCGATCAATTAATAGCACTCGTTCCAAAAACAATGGCTAAGAAGATTCCTGCGGCCAATGTTCAGCAGGCTTTTGTTTTTGATACTGTTTACCGCAACCTTGCAAACTATTCAAATCCAAAATTGCTATGTGTAGGCAGTTATGAGGATACGGCTTCTATGGGATTGATAAAGATGGGTTATAAAATAGAAGAGATCGATCCGATGATCAATTATTTTTTACAGGAATATTATACGAAGCCATCTACACAAAAAAACTCGTACGATATTATTTTTTCAACTTCTGTTATAGAACATGACCCGGATGATCAATCCTTTTTAGAATGTATACATGGCTTATTGGCTCCCAACGGAATTGCCGTTATTACCTGCGACTATAAAGATGGATGGAAACCAGGCGACCCAAAGCCTGCCGTAGATGCGCGATTCTATACAAAACAAGATCTTGAGCAAAGAATGCTTTCTTATTTACCCGGCTGTGAGCTGATAGATACTCCGCAATGGGATTGCCCCAACCCTGATTTTGATTATTACGAGGAATACCAATATACTTTTGCGACATTTGTTTTTAGAAAGAAAGCATAAAAATGACAGCAATTATTTTTGGAGCAAATGGCCAGGATGGTTTTTATTTAAAAAAATTATTGGAAAAGCAAGGTTGTAATGTCATTGGTGTGTCGAGAACCGGCGGGTATTTATCTATAGATATTACTAATTATAAAGAAGTAACACAACTGATCGAACAATACAAACCCGAATATATTTTTCACCTCGCGGCCAATTCCACTACCCGGCACGACACCTTATTTGAAAATCATACTACCATCAGCACGGGAACCATCACTTTATTGGAAGCTGTCAAAAATATATCACCACAAACAAAAGTTTTTATATCGGGCAGCGGGTTGCAGTTTGTAAATAACAATGTACCCATAAAAGAAACAGATGCTTTTGAAGCAACTAGCCCGTATGCTGTTGCAAGAATTCAGTCGGTGTACGCAGCAAGGTATTTTAGAAAAAAATTCGGGTTAAAAATATATGTCGGATATTTTTTTAATCATGATAGTCCGCGAAGAACGGAACAACATGTAAATCAAAAAATAGTCAGAGCGGTACAACGGATCATGCAAGAAGGAAGCGAAGAAAAATTGATATTAGGGAATATAGAAGTGAAAAAGGAATTCACTTATGCAGGAGATATCGTAGAAGCTGTTTGGAAATTAGTAAATCAGGAGCTTGTTTTTGAAGCCGTTATCGGCAGCGGAAAAGCCTACCGCATTGGAGATTGGCTGGCTGCTTGTTTTGCCATAATTAAAAAGAACTGGAAAGACTATGTGGTTTTAAAAAGTGATTTTATACCGGAATATGAGCAGCTCGTTTCTGACCCTACGCTTATTTTTTCATTGGGGTGGCAGCCAAAAGTATCGCTGGAAGAGCTGGCAAAAATGATGATCTATGACAGCAACTACGAAGACTCCTAAAATACTGATCGTTCATTTGTTTTCTAATGGCGATTGTTTATATGCGACCACAGTTGCCAGGCAGGCCCGGCATGATTTTCCCGGTTGCCATATTACCTGGTTAGTTGGTTCTTCCTGTAGTTCAATGGTTATGAATAACCCGGATATAGATGCATTGTGGCAGGTAGATCTGCCTGCTTCTGCAGAGGACAAGGAAAAAATGTTTGAAGCGGTTATCGAAGAAGCAAAAAAGAAAAAGCAATCGGGAGAATTCGATGATATATTCATCACACAGATACTGGGAGATAATTATGCAAAATATGATGGCTCCCTTATTACTTCAATTTACAGATGTTACGGGCATCCTGTTACGGTAGATAAAACGCCGGTACTGGTATTGACAGATGCGGAAATTAGTAAAGCAAACACGTTTGCATCTTTCAACAAAATTGATTCATTTAAGCATGTCGTTTTATTTGAATGTGCACCTCAAAGTGGTCAATTGGACATCGGTGACACCTTCATTAATAACGTGTGTGCTGCTATAATGCAAAACGAGGATACCTGTATTATTCTCTCCTCTGCTAAAAAGATCCAGAGTACTGTTCCCAACGTATTTGACGGAAGCACATTAAGTATACGCGAAACAGTAGCTTTATCACATCATTGTACTTTGCTGCTCGGATGTTCAAGTGGTATCACATGGGCTGTTGCTTCTACTGCAGGTAAAAAGCTGCCAACGATCCAATTGCTTGATAAAAATGCGTACATATTTAATCCGCCATCAATAACGTTTGCTCAAATGGGGAAAGCTGTTGATCATATTATAGAGCTATTTGACTTTACTGTTCCTTTACTGTCGGATTGTTTTTCAGTTGTTATGAATAAAGGGTTTGATACAGCGCGAAATAGTTACAATCAAAAACCCGTGAAGCAATTCAGAGTGTACAGAGGAATTACACATATGTTTATAGCAAGGAAGAAATATGCGCTTTTGAGCAATTTCATTAAATTGAACATCGCTGTGCATGGATACAATCTTTCCATGTTAAGTATGATTATGAAAGGGATCGTATTGTATCCCATTCAATCTCGGCTAAATGCAAAGAAAATAAAACAGGAAACTGCCCGGATGGGTATGATGGCAATAAAAAAATTATAGCGTTTCAAAAGAACATAAATGAAATTCAGTATCATCGTTCCAACATATAACAGTGAAAAATGGATACAGCAATGTGTCAATAGTATCCTCGCACAATCATATGTTGATTTTGATCTTTTGATATTAGATAGTGGGAGTACAGACGGAACACTACCCTGGATAAGATATATAGAAGACAACAGGATCACTATATATACTACATTAAAAAGATTGGGTATTGAAGACAATTGGGGCAGGATACTTACTGTTCCCAGAAATGAATACATGACTATCTTAGGACATGATGATGTGCTTTATCCCAGTTTTTTAGAAACGATCAATCAACTGATAATAGCAAATCCGGGAGCCAGTTTGTATCACACCCATTTTGATCTTATAAGCGCTACAGGAAAGGTGATCAGGCCATCAAAGCCAATGCAGCAGCGCTATACAGGCGATGAATTGCTGCGCGCTATTCTTACACAATCTATCGACGCAACGGCAACAGGATATGTGATCCGGACAAGAGACTATGATCACTTAAAGGGAATACCTTTAGGATATCCCAATCTTATGTTTGCTGATTATGAACTGTGGTTAAGAACGGCTTATCTAAGCTATGAAGTTGTAGCCGCAGCATATTGTTGTGCATTTAGAGTGCATCAGAGCACCACAAATACCACTCCGGATAAAAAATTACACACAGCACTGGAACGATTCGTTGATTTTTTAGCAGGACTTAAGCAGGTAAATGAATCCTCTGCAAATATCATTAATGAATATGGGGCTGCGTTTCTTTTAGCAAACGGTACAAGTTACGCGCATCGGTTATTGAGAACACCATTAAAAGAAAGAGGAGCAACAACAGTAGATGGCTTTATTCAACAGACAAAAAAAATGGCGGCAATATTGGGTGTTGAGCAACAGTACAAACCTGAAGCATCTTTATCGATCAAGCTAACTGCTATGATTGATAACAATACAATACTAAGAAAACTCTTTTTATTGTTTAAGAAACTATACACCCGGCCGATAGTAAAATAGCAACCGCTATTTTTTATTATACAATGCTAATTCCTCCTGCATCATTTCTTTTACCAAAGCGGGTAGATCATATTTAGGTTTCCAACCCAATTTTGTATTTGCTTTAGTAGCATCGCCAATAAGCAAGTCTACTTCTGCCGGCCTGAAATAACGTGGATGGATACCTACTACCTGTTTGCCTTTAGGTAATTGGTATAATGGATCATTACAGTTGGTTACGAATGCTTTTTCATCGATACCTTCTCCTTTAAATTCCAATTCAATACCTGCTTCTGCAAATGACATTTGAACAAAGTCTCTCACCGTTGTTGTGATGCCTGTAGCCAGTACATAGTCTTCCGGTTTTTCCTGTTGCATCATCATCCACATACCTTCTACATAATCTTTTGCATGGCCCCAATCGCGTTTTGCATCAAGGTTACCCAATAAAAGAATGTCTTGTTTTTCGCCGGCAGCGATCTTAGCGGTTGCAATCGTGATCTTGCGCGTCACAAATGTTTCGCCTCTCAGCGGACTTTCATGATTGAATAATATTCCGTTCACCGCATACATATCATATGATTCACGATAGTTCACTGTTATCCAATAACCATATAGTTTAGCGACGCCATATGGAGAGCGCGGATAAAAAGGAGTGGTTTCTTTTTGTGGTATCTCTTGTACCAAACCATATAACTCAGAAGTAGAAGCCTGGTAAAATTTTGTTTTCTTTTCCATTCCTAAGATGCGCATTGCTTCCAGGATCCTTAGAACGCCAATTCCGTCGGAGTTAGCAGTATATTCAGGTGTTTCAAAGCTTACCTGAACATGACTTTGAGCGGCAAGGTTATATATTTCATCCGGCTGCGTTTGTTGTATGATGCGCAATAAGCTGGAAGAATCAGTCAAATCACCATGATGTAAGTGAAACCTGTTCTCAAGCGTTTTATCATAAAACAAATGATCGATCCTGTCTGTATTAATTAATGAACTGCGGCGTTTGATACCATGTACATTATAGCCTTTACTTAATAACAATTCTGCCAGATAGGCGCCATCTTGCCCGGTGATCCCGGTTATCAAAGCTGTTTTCACTCGTATGTGATTTATTTATTGAAAAATTTTCCGATCCAAAGGGCCCCATACTGTTTGGTATAGTAGATTGCTGCAAAAATATACCATCTAAGGTCAGGATAAAATTTTTTCATGAATTTTGAATGATTTTTTATTGATGTTGTCCTGATCTTCACCCACTTATCCTTGCTTACACTTCCTTTATGGACATGCATCACTTTAGCCTGTGGCAAAAAATGTATCTGGTAGCCCAATTGCTTAAATTCCCAACACCAAAGGGCATCTTCGCAATACATGAAAAAATCATCTGATAACTTCTTTTTTGGTAATTGCCGGATAATGTCCCGGGAAAATAACATAAAAGCACCCCAAACCCAATCTACATTGGCAAAACTTTGATGATCAAAATAATGGTGTAACATCAACATTTCCCTTTTTTGTTTGGGCAGTAACTTGTATAAAGGAAAAACCTCTAATAATTCCCAACTAATGGTCCTGAATCTGCGCGTATTGTATTGGATCCTTCCGTCGGGATAAGTGAGTTGAGCGGTTACCATACCAACTTCTTTATGTTGCTGCAGATAATCCAAACAGATCTTCGGTGCATTGTTGATCAACTCTGTATCGCTGTTAAGCAATAAAAGGTATTCGCCCGAAGCATGTTCGATCCCAAGATTATTTCCTCCTGTGAAACCCGTATTCGTTTTACTTATGATCAGTTTTATATCCGGAAACTGTTCTTTGAACAAATTTGGGTCACATTCTACGGAAGCATTATCTACCAATATGATTTCATATTCAACATCCACCAGTTTTTCATGGATAGACCTGATACAATTACCCGTAAGTGTAAATGTATTATAGTTTATGATGATGATGGATAACTGCATTGACGACTATCTGTGTTGAATTATTTAATGGTGATCTTACTGCGTGTGATGATCTTTAAAATGAACTTACCTGTAAAAAGAAAATAAAACAGCTTACGCTTTCCTCTTATCCAGCTTGCAGGAATATGCCTGAGCGCCGGCGTCCATTTATTATTCAGCAATTGCATCAACCCGTAATAAAAATGATATTGTTGCAACTCCGGAGAAAGAAAAGGCATCTTATCCTGCTGCAGGAACAATGCTAGCATATCGCTGTGAAAATAACGGTCGACTGTATTATTGCTCATCCCGTCATCATTAAATAAAGTAACAATTACCGGGATATATTGTTTAACCAACGAAGCATTGTGAAAAACACGAAGGTTCATTTCATGATCGGCAGCGATCGCGTATCTGGTATTGTAATTCCCTAATTTTTTAAAGAGGGAACGTTTGTAAAATATAGATTGATGACAAAGATTGCGTTCGATCAATGTTCTATATTCTTTTTCACCTCCAAATTTTTTTCTGTTGCTTTTAAATTCAACATCGCCATATAAAAGATCAACCTGTTCATGATCGGTATTGCTGAATATATCTGCCAATATATGTGGTGTGTATAGCAGGTCATCTGCGCCTAAAAAAAGGATCCATTCTCCTTTTGCTGCTGTGATACCTTTATTCATTGCATCATATACGCCATTGTCTTTCTCACTTATGAAATAAGCAATTTTAGACGAGTGGCTTTCAATTATCTTAAGCGTGCCATCTTTGCTTCCGCCATCAATAATGACCAGTTCAATATTAGGATAGGTCTGCTCAAAAATACTGTTAAGCGTATCTTCCAACGTAGTTCCTGCATTGTATGTTACGATTACTACAGATATCAGGGGCTGGTTCATTTTTTTGTATTCCGGTATAAGTAAAAGCCATAAGCCAACAATAAAGCCGTTAGCAAACAAGAGAACAGTTCGGATACCAGGGAACTTATATTGAATATCACAGGTTCAAATTTGAATTCGATGATATGATCACCTGCCGGTATAGGAAGTGCTCT
>Ga0210402_10003484_pt1 | contig 14721 bp, 12 predicted proteins | sample IncBWC7MmetaG_FD_161055 | JGI IMG/M metagenome (GOLD analysis project Ga0210402, IMG submission 161055) | Forest soil microbial communities from Barre Woods Harvard Forest LTER site, Petersham, Massachusetts, United States - Inc-BW-C-7-M | ecosystem: Environmental > Terrestrial > Soil >...
CTAAAGCAGTTTCTCGGGGCTCTTCTCGCAAGACGGACTGGGGACACAATCCACCGCTTGCTGGTCTTACTGCAAGCACAGCGCCAAAAGAAGCGCTGGGCCTGATTCCCTCGCAAGATCGTAAGTCCCTTAATTCAAGGTACTTAGACAACTTTCTACTGTTTTCAACAAGTCTATCAACCATTCGACTGTGCATTTCCGTGCACACTTTTCGCAGTGGATTCCCCATTCTCGCCCGGCGTGCCGAATCGGTGACACTCGATTCCCGGACTCACTCCTCTCAGCCCTCTTTGCCCATGCTGATTTGCTGCGCCACCACTTTCGCTCTTGCCTCAAACTGCCTGAATCCTTTTTGTGCGGCATCCTTTTCCAGCATCGCAAGTGATGACAGCGCGCTGCGCTTGTCTCCCCCGAATAGTGCGCCTTCTCCCATCGCCAGCCTCGCTTCAAACTGCAAACTGGGGATTCCAATTCTTTTTGCCTCTGCCGCTGCGGCGCCAAGCCCCTTCTTGCCCAAAGCGCCTTTCCCGCTCCTCAACTCGATACGCCCTTCGGTAATGGCTACGGCAAGTTTCACCGTCGGGTCTTGCGGAAGCAGTTGTGTAATCGCCTCCAGCTCTTTCGTCGCCTCTCCCAGTCGGTTCAAATCGAGCAGCGCAGATGCCACCACATTGCGCGCTTCGCACTCCTGATCTTTCATCCCTCCCGCATGAAATTCGTCGGCTGCTTGCTGCGCTAGCGTTTGGGCTTCCGCCGGCTTCCCTTCTTGCAACCTTAGAATACCGATCCGAGTCTGCCCCATGGCGATCGCGGATTTTTCACCAATCTGCGTTGCCAACTTCAGGCCTCCTTGATAATCCTCTTCCGCCGCCATCAGATCGCCCTGTGCCAGTTTTGTGTCTCCCCGCGCGTACAGGAATTGAGCCTGATCGCTCTGATTCCCGGTCTCCGTCGCACCTTTCACCGCTTGCTCGATATTTTGCAACGCCAACGGGAAATTGCCCTCCAGTGAATAGATCGAGCCGATATTGTTTTGCGCTCGAGCCACACTGCCCTTGTCTTGCACCGTTCTTGCCGCGTCCAGCGATTGCTGGTACAGCCGCAACGCCGACGCAAAATTCCCCATCGTTTGGCTGATGGTCGCCAAATTGTTCAATATCGTGATCGTCTGGCCCTGGTCGTTGATTTCCCGGGCCTCTTTCAGGGCGTCCTCATAACTCTTCTGCGCCCCGGCTTGGTCTCCTTGATCAGCCAAAATGTTTCCGATATTGATCAGCGCGCCTGTAACGTCGCGCCGCGAACTGATTTTCCGCGCGAACCCTAGCGCCTGGCGGACCAAATCTAGTCCTTGCCTAGGATTCCCCTGCGCTGCCGCCACGTTTCCCAAAATCGTCGAGCTTCGCGCAACCAGCAGCAAGTCATTCACCGGCGTGGCCAGTTCAATCGAGCGCTGGCACGCGGCGCGCGCTCCAGCCGCGTCGCCCAAATTCGCCATCGCCTCGCAACCCCTCCACTGCGCCTCCGCCTCCAGCAGTCGCGATCCTCTGGCTTTCGCGGCGCTCGCGGCGCTCAACGCAGCGTCTTTTTCTTTCGGAAAGTCGGACATCGATTCCGCCGCTTCTGCTTCCTTCAAGTCCAGCCGGGGATCCTTGCTGATCGGGCCGGCTTGTTTGCGCAGCATCTCGATGGTCTTCAACGCGTCGTTCCCGCGTCCCGCTCGTATCAAGACCTCCGCCGCGCGCAGCGCATACTCCGGATTTTCCGGATAGAACGTCCATAGCGACTTGTAGATCTCTACCGCTTTATCCCACTCCGATGAAATCTCCCGGAATCGCGCCTCCACATTCAGCCGGTCGTCCCGCGAAAGGTGCGGCGACAAAACAAACGCCTGCCGGGCCGCATCTCTTGCCCGGTCGTCGTATCCAAGTTTTTCCCAGGCTTCCGCAAGCGCGGCATACGCCAGCGCAAAATTCGGATCGGCTTTGGTTGCCTCCTCCAGCACCTCTCGCGCGCCCAGGCTATCGAACTTTTGCAAGCGCTCGACACCCTGGTAATACAGTTTCGTCGCTTCTGGCGTGGACGGGGTCGCCGCCTGAATTTCCGATGATTCGGCCGGGCTGACGCCCGGAATTCCCAGTTTTCCCCGCAGCCTCACGCCCACCAGTGTTGCGATCTCTTCCACTTTTACTTCCGTGCCGTTTTCGGTTACCGATGCCAGCGTCTCTCCTGAGGCCGTGTCCTGTATCCGCAAATCCAGCCGCACCGTGCCGCCGCCGGCTTTGCCGGGCGCATAAAACGATCCATAAACCAGGTAGTCACAATGCAGCGTCTGATGGATGCGCTGTAGCGTTTCGGTTCCGTAAGTAGTGTCTTCCCGCAATGCTAGGTCGATCTTGGCCTTCGCTACGTTTTCACGCGGCGTCGTTATAACGTGATCTCCGGCTTCCAGTTCATTCGTCAGCATTCCCGAAAGCGCCTCGGAGATCCAATCAGCCTCGGCACGGTGCGCTTGGTTCGTAAATCCCAGCACCGCAACCGTCGGCCTCGCTTTTTGCGGCGGTGGCGGTGGCGGCCGTTTCGAAAAATAGAAAGCAGCCGCGATCAACAGCACTGCGGCGCCACCGGAGAGAACCCATTTCCAGCTTCGTTCCGGTGCCATCCACTTTGCCGGCTCTTTTTCTTTTCCCTGCGCCAACACTTTCTGTGGAATCGCCGGGTTCCCGGCTCCCCCATACAAAAGATTAAAGACGTGTACCTCCACGCCGTGCTTAACCTTCACCAACCCCAAATCGTGCATCGCGCCGGCCCAACCGGTCAGTTGCCGCAGCACGTCCGTCAGCACCTTCGAAACCAGAATGTGTCCCGCGTCGCCGCAGTCCATCACCCGTTGCGCGATGTTGATTCCTTCGCCCGCAACGTTCTGGTTTCCGTTGATGTCCGTCACCCGGTACACCGGACCGGCGTGCATCCCCATCCGCAGTTGAATTTCCGGATGCTCTCTCAGTGCCCGGCTGATCGCCACCGCGCATCGTACCGGCGATTCCGGATCCACAAAAAACGCCAGCGCCATTCCGTCGCCGGCCGGCAGCCGGATCAAACGATTCTCTTTTTGCGCCCGTTGAAATTCCTCTGTCCCTCGCACAATCCGTTGCAATTGCCGCAGTAGAGTCTGCTGCGTGTCCGTCGCCAGCCGCGAATATCCGACAATGTCCGTGAACAGCACGTAGGACATTTCGAGAACCGGTGCCTGGCTCTGCTCCAGCGCCGCCGCGCCGCTTCTCGATTGCAGCAGCGCCTTCACTCTTTCCAGTTCCCCATGCAATTCCGCCGCGCTCTGGTGGCGGTCGCCCGGCACCTTCTGCAACGCTTTCAAAACCAGCGCTTCGAACAGCGGTGACAGAGTTGCATTCAGTTGGCGGGCCGCGGGCGGCGTTTCGTGCAGAATCGAATCGATCAGTTCGGAACTATCGGCGGTAGCAAACGGCGGTTTCCCCGTCGCCATTTCGAACAGCACCGCTCCCGCTGAATAGAGATCGCTTCGCCCATCACTCCTTTCGCCTCGCAACTGTTCGGGAGGCATGTACGGCAGCGTGCCAGCCAGGATCTTCTTTTGATTTTCTTTTTCGTCTTGCGCTTCCCTGCCCATCGCTCGTTGTGCGACCGCCAGTCCAAAATCCAAAATCTTCAGGCGTCCTTCCGGCGTGATGATCAGATTTCCCGGCTTCAGGTCGCGGTGCAGAATCCCTTTTTCATGTGCGGCTTCCAATCCTGCGGCCAGCATGCTTCCCAGCCGCAGCACTTCTTCCTCCGCCAACGGCCCTTCAGCCAGCAGTTCGCGAACCGTTTTTCCCGGAACAAATTCCAGAACGATGTAGTCTCGGCCTGCGTTCGAACCGAAATCGAAAACCATTTCGATGAACGGATGGTTCAGCTTGGCCAGCAGTTGCGCTTCCGACCGAAACCGCGCCCGCGCCTCCTCGTCGCCCAAAATCCCCGGCGCAAGCACCTTGACCGCCACATCGCGATCCAGTTGCTCATCCCGCGCCAGATACACCACACCCATTCCACCCGCGCCTAGCTGCCGGGTAATTCGGTAATGGGAAATGAGTTCGCCAATCATCCGTTGCACACCCGCATCGTTCGCGGATGTTATGTCGGCCTTATCTGAGTGTCAACGCTCCCGACTCAACCCACGAATCACCGCTCACTCCTTTCCCTTTCTTGACGTCCTATGCTCCAATATTCGTTCACGAGGACGCGCGGAAAGTTTTTCATGATGGAACTAGCCGACAAACGTTGGCCGAAATTAAAAGGTGGGCGCCGCACACCGATTGATCCGCGCCCCTTGCTCCAGAAGCTGGAGTCAGGCAAGGCAACGAAGGAGGTGTGGGACGAACTATGGGACGAACTTCACCACCAAGGCGATGTCGGCGAGAGCTCTTACGCCTGCGTTCCTCATCTCGTACGAATTTTTCGCCAGCATGGTCAGGCCGATTGGAATACCTACGCCATTGTAGGAATTATTGAACTCGCACGGACCGAAGAGGATAATCCGGATCTGCCGGAGTGGCTCGCGGCGTCGTATCATAGCGCTATCAAAGAATTGGCCGCGATTGGTGCTTCTCAAATCCTGACCGTACATGACACCGACACTGTGCGAGCAATCCTCTGTGTAATCGCAATTTCCTGCGGTGCCCGCACCCATGCGAAATTTCTTATTAATTATTCCGATGAAGAATTGCAGGAAATTGAAAGTGGCGTAGGGCTTTAAGGCTGGCACTTGAGGGGCGTGCGGTTTGTAGCGTTTCGCTTTTGTGCTGGTCTGTGTTAAATAAAAGTTGGTTTTTTCAATTGAGGACTCACCTTGCCGAACCGTGAAGATGCTTGGAAGTTGGTCTGCGAATACACGCAATCTGAATCGCTACGCAAACACATGCTGGCCGTGGAGACATGTGTCCGCGCCTACGCCCGCAAATCCGGTGCCGATGAAGAAACCTGGGGCCTCGCTGCCTTGCTGCACGATTTCGATTACGAGCGCTGGCCCAACACCGACCATTCGCCCGATCAAGGGCATCCTTCGGAGGGCGCCAAAATTCTGCGTGAACTGGGTTACTCGGAAGAAATCGTTCGCGCGGTCATCACTCACGCCGATTATTGCGGCATTCCTCGCGAGACTCCGCTCGAACATACGCTTTTCGCCTGCGACGAACTGGCCGGCTTCATCACCGCGTGCTGCTACGTTCGCCCGTCAAAAAGTGTTCTGGATTTGGAAATGGATTCGGTGAAAAAGAAATTGAAGGACAAAGCGTTCGCCAAGGGCGTCTCTCGCGACGATGTCCGCAACGGCGCCGCCGAACTTGGCATTCCCATCGAGGAGCACATCGCCTTCTGCATCGCCGCGATGCGTGAAAACGCCGAGGCCCTCGGCCTGCGCGGAAATCTCCCCGCGCAATCCGCACCGGCTTCCGCCTAGAGACTTATCTTGTTGAAAAGTTTGTCATCCTGAGGCGCTCGAAGAGCGCCGAAGGATCTCAACTGCGGAATTGCCGAAAATTCGCTTCTTATGGAGTGCGGCAGCCAGGCTGCCGCTTTCGCGCAGTGAGCCGTTCGTGAGCTTTAAGAAAACGGAACCTAGAATCCCGCACTCCACATCGGCTCTAATTGCCACTCTTGGCGCGGACTCTAGACCTCTAAGACGGCCGATGCGCGATCAGCACGATCCCCACTCCGATCAGCACGCCGCACAGCAGCATCGCCGCAGCCCAGCCGCTCGCCCAAAGTCCCTTCATCCGCGCCAGCATCATCATACTGAAAGTAACAGCGGCAACTTTGTCGTTTCGATTTGCGCTGCTCGATCCTGGCGTCCCGTCGGTCACAGACTTCGCTTCCGGCTTCGCCAGTTCGTTCCTGCGTTCCACGGTTCCCACAAAACAATATCCCTGGCGCGGAATGGTTTCCACGTACTCCGGTTCGCTCGTTAATCCGCCCAGCACCAGCCGCAGTTTGTTTACTGTTGTGTTTACGTTTGCATCAAAATTAACGAACGTCCCCTGCGGCCACAGCCGCGCCCGCAATTCCTCCCGCGTCACCACTTCACCCGGTTTTTCCAGCAGCGCCAGCAGCACCTGAAACACCTTCGCCGGCACTTTCAGGCGGATTCCGTCCCGAAATATTTCTTCCCGCTTCAGATCGATTTGGAACCGCCCAAAACACTGGTACCGGCTCGCCGGAATTACGTCCTCCAACCCCCGGCTGCGCGCTCCTAAAGCTGAGCTTGTGGTGATTGGCATTGTCATGGGTCCCCTCCCAGATTCCCACCGACCATCGGGCAGCTGAAGCCACCGGGGAAATTTCCCCGCTGAAGTCCTCTACCCATGCACCACTCGCTTGACACCATTCGTGAACCACTTATACTTGACTTGCATATGCAAGTCAAGAGTCCTTTGCGCGACTCACTCGATCTTTCCGGCACCGGCTCTTGTGCTGCGTTCAACTTCCGCCGCACGGCTCGCGCTGTTACCCGCCTATATGACCTGGCTCTTGAGCCGAGTCGTATCCGCTCCACCCAGTTCGCTATTTTGACCGCGGTGGCTAAGTTCCAGCCATTATCCATTTCCCGCGTCGGCGAAATCCTGGTGCTGGACCAGACTACCCTCACCCGAAGCTTGCGCGTTTTGCAGAAACAAGGTTTCTTGCAGATATCGGCCCGCTCAACGCGACGTCAGCGCTTTGTCAATTTGACGGATGAGGGCGCAAAAGCTCTCGCTCTGGCAGTGCCTTTATGGCGGAAAGTGCAAGCGAAGTTCCTGGCGATGATGGGTGGCGAGTCGTGGAAAGGTTTCCGCGACGAGCTAGAGCGTCTTTCAGGGGTCGCGGTGGAACTGGAGGCGGCAGCTCTGAACGCCGCCAAAGACCCGTTCGCGCCAAAACCGGAAGCCAGTTCGTAGCGCCATCTTTAGCATTGCGGCGTTCACCCCGACCCGGGCGGGGTGGCAAATCCGCGCTTTTTCTGACAACGATTTAGACCGCAGGGTGCGGGGATTCCAGGTACGCCCAGCGTTCCACGATCTGGCGGGCGGCAATCCGCCAGATCACTATGCCGCGAAATTCCAGTTTCTTGCCGGATTGCGAATCGGTTGCCGTCCAGTGATTCCGCACCACTACTTTGTCGTCTTCGGCGATCAAGTCTTCGATGGTTACGTGAAGATCCGGAAATCGCTTTAACGCGCCGGTAACATAAGAAATTGCTCCCGCCGGACCGGGCGGCATTCCTGGCGGGACATCCGCGCCATGATCCACAAAATTTGCGGCGAAATTCACGTTTCCGATTTGAGTGTTCTTTTTGTTTACGAATTCCTCGAAGTGATTACGAATAAATTCCCGCGCTTCGCTGTGAGTCATTCCACTCTTGCTGTTTACCAGTTCCATTACGTTCGCCTCACGCGCTGGCGGCTTGCGAACGGAATTCATTCGCAAATTCCGCCAGGAATTGATCCATGGTTATTGGAGCGCGCCCGAGCAACTTTTGCACCAGGCCGTCAATCTCGCCGCCTTTTCCGCTCAAGTAATATTCCTGCAATTCCAGCAGTGCGCTTACCTGCCATTCCGGCATGTGCTGATCGAGCATCGCTTTTTTCTGCGCTTCCATCGGGATGTCCACATATTTCACTTCGCGCCCCGCTATTTTGGAAATTCGCCGCGCCAGTTCCGTATATTCGAGGGCTTCCGGCCCGTTCAATTCGTAGGTTTTTCCGGAGTGCTCTCCGCCTGGCAAAGCCTTGGAAGCAATGGCCGCGATGTCCCGCACATCAATAAAACTATTGCGGGCGTTTTGCATCGAGCCATAAAAAACGCCCTGGGTGCGAATGGTCGGCGCAAAAAATGCCGTCACATTTTGGTGAAACGAATTGGGCCGCAAAATTGTGTACGAAAGTCTGGTGTCTCTCAATTTGTCCTCCACTTTGCGATGCCAGCTGGGAAACGATTTTGCATAGTCGCCGGCGCCCATCGCCGAATTCAGCACCACATGGTTTACTCCCGCCGCCACGCACGCATCAATCATGTTCGATTCCAGTTGCACCAGTTCGGGAACAGGCGAACAAACCAAGTAGACGCTCTCCACATTTTTCAATGCTGCGGCAAGCGTGGCCGGATTTGCGAAATCCGCAATCACCGTCTCGGTTCCCGCGGGAGCTTTCGCGGCTTCCTCCGCCGAGCGGTACATTGCGCGGTGTTTTGCTCCACTCTTGCGAACTTCCTGCAGAACAGCTTTGCCTACGCTGCCACTCGCGCCAGTAATCAGAATCATGTTCGATCTCCTGAATTGCCCGATTCCCTTTGGGCCAATCTTCCAGCGAAAATGGTATAACTCTGGTGCGCCCTCAGGAAGTACGCACAATTAGGTAAGCCCGGAGCGCGTCATGAAAAACAATTTCGGCTGCCCGGTTCAGGGCACCATCAATGTTCTGAGCGGCAAGTGGAAAGTGCTGGTGGTGTGGCACCTGGGGTTCCAGCCTCGGCGATTTGCTGAGCTTCGCGACCTGCTGTCCGGGGTCAGCGAAAAAGTTCTGACCGCGCAATTGCGCGAACTGGAAACCGACGGCGTCATCCAGCGTAAAATCAAATCTTCCATTCCGCCGCAGGTGACCTATCACCTCAGCAAAGCCGGCGCAGAACTCATTCCGATGATGACCGAGCTTTGCCACTGGGGAACGCGGCATCTCGGCATTCCGCCGAATCTTCCGATGATCCGCCGTGCGGGCAGCCGCAATGTGAAATCTCGTCCGCGCAAATCCATCGCCGCATAACCTGCGTCGCGTTAAGTCCGCGTTTCGATTACACTGAGTGCCCTTCACGGAATCTTGAATACCCTTGACATAGAAAGGCTTGGATAAATTATGACTACCCATGGAGACTTGCTGGGAAAAGTGGCGCTCATTACCGGCGGAACTTCCGGTATCGGTCGCGACACGGCTGTTCTTTTTGCCAAGCAGGGAGCCAAAGTGGTGATCACTGGCCGGCGCGAAGCGGAAGGCAACGAGACCATCGCGTTGGTAAAGGCTGCGGGCGGAGAAGGAATTTTTGTTAAAGGCGATGTTTCCAAATCCGCGGACGTTCAGGCATTCGTGCAAAAGACGGTGGAAAAATTTGGGCGGCTGGATATGGCGTTCAACAATGCGGGGATCGAAGGCAACTGGAAGCCGATCATCGAACAGACTGAAGAAGATTGGGACACCGTGATTGACATCAATCTGAAAGGGACGTGGCTGTGCCTGAAATTGGAAATTCAGCAGATGCTGAAGCAAGGCGGCGGCGCGATCGTGAACATGTCTTCGGTCGCGGGACTGATGGGCGCGGGCGGAGCTGGAATTTATGTCGCCAGCAAACACGGCGTGATCGGACTTACGCGGACCGCAGCGCTGGAGTATGCGACCAAGGGCATCCGCGTGAACGCGGTGTGTCCCGCAGTGATTGAAACCGCTATGGCCGAGCGGGCGTTTGGTGCGCCGGAAGTCAATAAGCGGGTGCTCGCGCAGCATCCGATCGGACGCTTTGGCAAACCGATGGAGATCGCCGAAGCGGTGCTGTGGCTTTGCTCGGGTAAGTCTTCCTTTATGACCGGCCATTACATTGTCCTCGACGGCGGAATGCTGGCCGGACCGAACCCTAACGTATAGTGAAATTCCGCAGTTGTTAGGGCAGCGGAGCTCCCGTCGACGGCATTCATGGTCGCCATGTGATTCCCGTTTTGGTACCCATGCGTGCAGGCTCCGCGCAACTTTGAACTGAAATCCCTTCCGGTTGGAAATTTGGAGGCAGGGGGTGTGTACCCCGGGGTACTTTTGCTAAGAGTGGCAAATACAGGACTTATTTGTTTAAGAGTGACAAAGAGTGAGGAAGAGTGAGAGAGCCTTGTTGAAAATAAAAGAGTTACGCGATCACTCTTCTTGCCTTTTTGCGGATTTCCCGTAAGAGTGGCAAACAAAGGACTTAGCTTGGAGAAGTTAGGGGCGGAGGGAAAGTGGGGCGGGCGGTAGAGCGCCAGAAGAGACCAACCGGCGGTCAACATGAAGTATAGTAGCACGGTAGTTACTGGATTGCAAGAAAAATCGGCGTGGAATGGGAAAGTGCGGCGACATTTTTGAGGGGCGGCGGATTGCGAGTGGCCGGGGAGTGGGAGGGCTCCGTTCCATTTTGGAACGGGGTACGGTGAGCGGCGACCGACTGTTGAAGTTGTGCTAGTCGTGAAGTTGAGATTCTTCGCCCGCCTACGGCGGGCTCAGAATGACAGCGCTTTTTTAGTGTTGGGCGAGGACGTAGTAGGTCTTGGGACTGAAGACGTTGTAGGTTTGGAATTGGGACGACTCAGAATGTGGCGCACCTCCGGCGCTCCGGTTCTTTTCGGTTATCCACCACCCAGCGCTTGCGCGCTGGGCTAACTTTTGCCGCGCCTCCGGCGCTGGGTCGAGGCTAGGAAATGCTCTGGCGCTGTATAGAAAACAAGAAATAGTCTGGCGCTGGACTGTGTCTTAATTTGACTAATTCGCGAATATACGGCGGCGCGCCGCCAGCCAGCAACACTGCCCACGAGTGGCATGAGGACAGCAGAGAAATTTGGTAAACTGGTAGTGGATATGACTGCGATCACACAAATTGCTGGGTTTGACGCTACCGGGTCGCGGCACCCGCGGCGGAAGACTTATGGCGTAAATGTTGGGCACGTGCGGGTGGGCGGCGGCGCGCCGGTGGTGGTGCAGTCGATGACCAATACCGACACCGCGGATGTTGAGTCAACGTTGAAGCAGACGTTGGAATTGGCGGAAGCGGGTTCGGAAATTGTGCGTTGGACGGTGAATGTGCCGGAAGCTGCGGCGGCGGTGCCGGAAATCAAGAAGCGGCTGCTGGCGGCAGGTTGCAAAGTACCGATCATTGGGGACTTCCATTACAACGGGCACGTGCTGCTGACCAAGTATCCGGACTGCGCCACGGCGCTGGATAAGTACCGCATCAATCCGGGCAATGTTGGAGCGGGGCAGCGGCGCGATGAGCAGTTCTCCACGATTTGCAAAGTGGCGCGCGATAACGGGAAGCCGGTGCGCATCGGCGTCAACGGCGGGTCGCTGAATCAAGAGCTGGTGATGGCCAAAATGCAGGAGAATACCGACAAGAATCTTGGCCTCGAGTCCGAAGAGATCATCAACCAGTGCATGGTGCTTTCAGCGGTGCAATCAACGGAGCTAGCGCTCGAAACCGGACTGCGGCACGACCAGATTATTATTTCCTGCAAGACTTCGCGGCCGCGCGACTTGATTACCGTGTATCGCGATCTGTCCAGCAAGACCGAGCAGCCTCTGCATTTGGGATTGACGGAAGCGGGAATGGGCACCAAAGGTTTGGTTTGGTCGGCGGCTTCGCTGGGCGTGCTGCTCTATGACGGGATTGGCGACACCATTCGGATTTCGCTGACGCCGCGGCCTGGAGGGGATCGGCGCGAAGAGGTTTATGCCGCGTGCGAATTGCTGCAGTCGCTGGGGCTGCGTTCGTTTTCGCCGAGCGTTACGGCTTGTCCCGGGTGTGGGCGCACTACCAGCTCGACTTTTCAGGAGCTGGCTGAACGCACGCAGGACTACATCCGCGAAATGATGCCGACCTGGAAAATGCAGTATGACGGCGTGGAAACCATGACGCTCGCGGTGATGGGTTGCATCGTGAATGGCCCGGGCGAGTCTAAAGCCGCCAACATTGGAATTTCGTTGCCCGGAACTGGTGAGGCTCCGCGCTGCCCGGTGTACATCGACGGCAAGAAGGATATGACGCTCGAAGGCACTTACGAAGAACTCGCTGCCGCCTTTAAGAAACTGCTCGACACTTACGTCTCCACCAAGTACCCCCGCAAAACCGCAGTGGAATCCGTCCGATAGAAACCAGGCACGAAGCTGTTCATTTCCTTCCAGAGTCTTTTTGTTGGCACGAGTTATCGACGATCGCTGGCTTATCGTTTGCCACAGCATTCGTGCCCTCCGTGATTTCGTACTCCTCTTCCCAACCGCAGGACAAATCGTACTGTTCACCATCAAAATGGAACAGCCGGACAGACGATTGGTAGGCCGAGCCATGAGACCAAACAACGAGATCTCTGTATCCATTCGTTTGGTTCGATACGAAACCATAGTCACGAACCGAATGAGTCTCCAAAATTCTTATGTATTTTCCATTGGCCTTGCGAAAGATCCAGAAGTCGCAATTTCCGGTAGCGCCGCAATAGCATGAACTCCTGCCCCATACCACAATGACAAATCGGCCCTTCGGAGTCACGGCGACGCGATATGCGTCTAGTTTCTTAGATTCTCCCGGATCGGAAAAAGTGCAGTTTTCCGGATTTGCTTCAACCTGCGCCAGGATGGCGCCCGGAACCTGCAGGCGTGTCCCTTTTGCTTCAGCATTGCGGGCTTCCTGAGACACCCGCATGGCTTTCAAATCGTCGTTCTCCGAGGAAGGAGCCTGACCAAGAAAGATGATTGGGAATGCGAAGAAGCATAAAGCCTTAAGGCTGAAATACATATAGGCTCCGGCGCGCTCATGTGGTCACAGCATCGAGACACATAGATATCGGTGAACTCTAGTGACGCTATATCTAGAATGCAAGAAGGATGCCAAGCGAAATCGCTCGGGCTATCTGCCCGTGCTAAAATCACGGGGATGAAAATTTCACGAGAAGACGTGGTGCGGGTGGCGGAGCTGGCTTATCTCGATTTGAGCGAGACGGAGCTGGAGACTTATCGCGCGCAGATTGACGAAATTCTGGAATATATCGGGAAGCTGAACGAACTGGATACGGCGAATGTGGAGCCGATGGCGCAGGTGTTGACGGACGACCAGACGGCGGATGCGACGCTGCGCGAGGATGTGGTGGTGCCGTGCGGGATTGCGGCGGAGGTTTTGAAACAGGCGCCTGATCCGGAGCCGCCGTTTTTCCGGGTGCCGAAGGTGATTGAGCGGTAGTGGGTAGTGGGAGTGAGTAGTGGGTAGTCCGAAGAAGAGAAGAGAGATTCCTCGACTGCGCAGGCCGACGCGTTCGCAGGAGCGAACGCGAAGAAAAAGAGTCGGCCTGCTTCGCTCGGAATGACATTTTTGGGGATGGGGTTTGGTTGGAAGAAGCGGGTCGACCGGCGAATGGGCGTCAAAGTTAAATAAGCCAGGGCGTGGCATCAGCGGGCACGGCATGCCGTGCCCCTACGGGAAAAAGGCAAAGAGAAAACGGTAAGACGGCAGAAGGCAAGAGGCGGATAAAACTACGTGACGAAGACTTGGACGATTGACGGGGTGAAGGCGGCGCTGGCGGCGAAGAGGCTTTCGACGCGCGAGATCACTACCGATTTCTACAAAAACATCAATGCGAGGAACAAGGAGCTGAACGCGTACTTGGCGCTTTCGCCGGAGCGTGCTTATGCGCAAGCCGACAAGATTGATGCGTTGATTGCCGCCGGTAAACCGTTGCCGCCGCTGGCGGGGGTGCCGATCGCCATTAAGGATGTGCTGAGCACGCGCGGCGTGACCACTACCTGCGGCTCGAAGATTCTGGAGCATTATGTTCCGCCGTATGACGCGACGGCGGTGACGCGTCTGGAAGAGGCTGGCGCGATCATCCTGGGCAAGACCAATTGCGACGAATTCGCCATGGGCAGTTCGAATGAAAATTCGGCGTATGGCGCGGTAAAGAATCCGGTGGCGCTGGACCGGGTTCCGGGCGGCTCAAGCGGCGGCTCGGCGGCGGTGGTTGCGGCGGGGCTTGCGGTGGCTTCGCTTGGAACAGATACCGGAGGCTCGATTCGGCAGCCGGGTGCGCTGTGCGGAATTCCGGCGATGATGGGGAGCTACGGACGGGTCTCGCGGTATGGCCTGATTGCGTTTGCTTCGTCGCTGGACCGGATTGGCCCGTTCGCCAACAATGTGAAAGACGTTGCCGCGATACTGCAGACCATTGCCGGGCGCGACGGCAACGACTCGACTTCGACGACCGCGCCGGTTCCGACTTATACGGATGAGATAACCAAGCCGGTGAAGGGGCTGCGGATCGGGATCCCGCGCGATTACTTTGCCGAGGGCATGGACTCCGGCGTACGGGAAAAAGTGGAAAAAGGGATCGAGTTGCTGAAGCAACTGGGCTGCGAGCCGGTGGACATCCGCATGCCGCACACCGACTACGCAATCGCGACGTACTACATTATCGCGACGGCGGAGGCCAGCTCGAACCTGGCGCGGTATGACGGGGTGCGCTACGGGCTGCGGGTGGACGATCCGACGCTGATTGGGATGTACCGCAAGACGCGGGGCGCGGGATTTGGCGCGGAAGTGAAGCGACGGATTGTGCTGGGGACCTATGTGCTTTCGGCGGGCTACTACGACGCCTATTACCTGAAGGGGCAGAAAGTGCGGGCGCTGATTGCCAAGGATTTTGGCGACGCGTTTCAAAAAGTTGACGCGATTGTCACGCCAACGTCACCGATTCCGGCGTTCAAACTGGGTGAAAAGACGAATGACCCGCTGCAAATGTATCTGGCGGATATCTACACGGTTACAGGATCGTTGGCGGGAGTGCCGGGGATCTCGGTTCCCTGCGGGAAGATCTGCGGGACGCTGCCAGTGGGACTGCAACTGTTCGGGCCGGCGTTCGGCGAAGCGACGATTCTGCGGATTGCGCATGCATTCGAGCAGGCCGGC
>Ga0210402_10003486_pt1 | contig 14716 bp, 14 predicted proteins | sample IncBWC7MmetaG_FD_161055 | JGI IMG/M metagenome (GOLD analysis project Ga0210402, IMG submission 161055) | Forest soil microbial communities from Barre Woods Harvard Forest LTER site, Petersham, Massachusetts, United States - Inc-BW-C-7-M | ecosystem: Environmental > Terrestrial > Soil >...
CTCAGGTCATGCACCCTGACATGCGGTGATGCCTGCGGCTAATCAGCCTCGCCCCGGCATCTACTGGAGTAACGGACCCGCCGCGGCTTACGTTCAAAACCCGGGCAGGTTCCGGCGGCGGCGGCCCGCATCCTCGACCCCGCAACTGGAGCGGCCTGGGATGCCTGGCAGGCCGAGCGATACCAGCATGGCGAGATCGGCCAACGGCCCGGCTACGCCGATAACCCGTTCCGGCCCCGATGACGGCCACCCGTACCACAGCGCGCACCAGGGCCGTTCAGGAAACTGGACGCCATAGCGGTGCTGACGGGTCCATGGTTACCGGCACCCCTGTACCGATCCTCGTCACAGGCCATCCCCTACGACATCGGGGCCGAGATCTCTGCCGCCTGGGAGCTTGGCCTGCCCGGCGTCGACGCCTCCGCCCTCGAGCAGCTCGAGGGCGGTCCATCCGTGCCAGAGCGCCCGGGCCGGTGCTCCGGCAACGGGGGTGCCCTCCAGCCGGTGGTGGTTTCGATGGTGGGGCCGGATCCGGTCACCGACATGGGCTGGCCCGGTATGGTGCCGGCGGCGGATTCGGACACGCCGTTGGCCGCGGCGCGGCCGTCACTCCAATAGATGTCTGTGCGCGGCTGATAAGCCGCAGATATCGCTGCACGTCAGGGGCTGGTTCATGTGAATATGCTCACGCCCTGGCAGGGGTGCGCCGCTGAACCGCCACACTTCGCCCCGGCGTGTTAGGGGTGGGAGCACCGCGGGGCGGTGCGCGGAGCGGAGGAACGATGATGACGCAGCAAACGATGGCAGGCCGGGCGATCCCGGGCAGGGCGAGCGCACCTGGCGGCGCGCCCGAGGTGGCGGTGCGGCTGGTCGGCGCCCTGCTGGCCCTGGCGGTCGCGGCGGTGCACGTGGCCGACCAGGGCGGCATTACCGCGTTGGCCTCCCCGCACTGGATCGGCTGGGGATACCGGCTCATCGAGGTCGGCGCGGTGCTCACCGCGCTGACGCTGTTGTGCCTTCGGCCGGCCTGGCCCGTGCCGACCGGGCTGGGCTGGGCGGCCGGGGTACTGCTCGGCGCCGGGCCGTTTGCCGCCTACATCGCCTCGCGCACGGTGGGCGTGCCCGGTGATCCCGGTGACGTCGGCAACTGGGGCTACTGGCTGGGCACGGTGTCGCTGCTCGTCGAGGCCGCGCTGGTCATGCTGGGCACCGGCATGCTGCTGGCGCTGCGCCAGCGCTTGTCGTCGGCGGCATCCAGGCCGTGACCGTGCGGCCCGGCATGGCCGCGGGGAACCCGGCCCGCGCAACCGGGTGCCCGAGTGCACCCGGCAGGGACAGGTCCTGACCAATCCTGCCCGGCCGGCATGCTTCACCCAGCCCGGACCGGCCGCGGTGCTGCCGGAAGGGCCGCGGTGCTGCCGGAAGGAGGTACCGACATGACAGGATCCGGCCTTGCTGCCATCCTCATCCCGATCGCCGGGACGATCTTCCCTGCTACGTGGCTGGCCCTGGTGTTTTACGCCGGCGGCCACCCTCGGCGGGTGGGCAACCCGGCGCCCGGCCGCGAAAGCCCTAGCCCGGCCGCCCTGGCTGACCGACGCCAGTCAGGCGCCCTTTTACGGGGTGCAGCCAAGATAAGCCCAGAACCCGCCATGGGTCTTGGGTGGAGGCGGATTCCGGTCGGCCAGGGCAGGTCAGCCGGAGACCGTCGTTAGATTACAGACAGTGACTAATCGGCGCTCGCGCCACGTGCGATATCCGCCGTTCTGGACGGCTATCAGCATCCCTCCGCTGATCAACTCGGACAGGCATATCTGGTAGATCTGCGCGTGCAGCGGCTACGGCAGTTTCTCGAACACCGCGACCTGGCTGTGACCATCAGAGGTGAAAGCGGTCCTCTCCCGCTGCCCGCACCCTGGCCGCAGCACTCATCTCGCTGTTACGCACCGTGACCAGCCGCGCGAGCTAGCCCGGGCCGTCGTCTAACGCTGTCGTGGGCCGATCGGGCCAAAGGTCACATGCGCCGGGGCGCCCGCTACCTGGAGCCTGCCCTCCCGCAGATCACGGCCACGATGCGCCGCTACCTGACCCAGATCGGCTGCGTGCTGCGGCCGGGCAGCGTCGGCGGCGCCGACCTCGCGCTGCGAGCTCTCGCGGGCTTCCTCGCCGAGACCGCACCCGGGGTGACCAGCACCGCGTGGGTCACCCGCCGGCGCATCGAGGGCTACAAGCCCTGGCTCGCCGCCCGGCCCGGGCAGAACAAGCCACGGCCCACACCGGCGCACTTGTCATGCCGTGAGCGGGTGAGCCGGCCTAGGTCGTAGCCGGCACGGCTTCGGCCGCCGTCTTGATGAGCTGGGCCACGTCACCGGGATGGGAGACCATCGCGACGTGGCTGGCGGGGATTTCGACGGTGGTGGCGCCCATGCGGCTGGCGAAGATGCGCTCGGCATCGGGCGGGATCGCCTGGTCAGCGGTGGCGACCAGGTACCAGGACGGCAGCGTTTTCCAGGCCGGGATGCCCATCACGTCGCCGAAGGCGGAGGTGGTCAGGGCCTGCTGCACGGCGTACATCACCCTTGCCTTGACCGGGTCGACGTCGGCGGCGAAGTGGCTGACGAAGTCGTCCTCGGACAGCCAGGTAAAGCCCTGGCTATCGGTGAACAGGTGCGCCAGCGCCGGGGTCACCGGTCCCTGCGCCAGCAGCCCGCCGAGTGATTCGCCCTGGTCAAGCCCGAACGCGGCGATGTAGACCAGGCCGACGACGTTCGGGGCGTCCGGGCCCAGGGCGGTCATGATCTGGCCGCCGTAGGAGTGTCCAGCGACGATCACCGGGCCGTCCTGGAGGTCCAGTACCTGGCGCAGCCGGGCGACGTCATCGGCCAGCGTAGTCAGCGGGAACTGGGGTGCGGTGACGTGGTAGCCGTCGGCCTGCAAGCGTTCGATGACGCCGCTCCAGCTGGAGCCGTCGGCGTAGGCGCCGTGGATAAGAACGATGTTCGGTCGAGTATTCATTTCGGTGATCCCTTCGCGGTCGGGTCTTATTGCCATCGTGCGAAGCGAGACCGAGGCGGGGTATACGTAACGTGACTTCACCTTGCGGATGCCAGTTGCGCGGTCAGCGGGCGATGTCGCCGGTCCCGGCGGCCGGGGAAGACCGTGTAACTCCGGCACGGCAGGAGTGCAGTCAGGTTACGTATACCCCGGTACCCGTCCCGGAGGGACGCTGGCATCATGACTTCGTTCACGCATGATACGGCCCCCACCAAGTACGCTGAAGGCGGCGGAATCCGCTTCGCCTACCGCCGTTTCGGGATGCCTGAACGTCCGCCGCTGGTGTTCTTCCAGCACTTCATGGGCACCCTGGATGACCACGACCCTGCCCTGAGCGACGCCTTCGCCAGCGACCGCGAGGTCATCTTGTTCAACAACACCGGCGTGGCGTCCTCCAGCGGGACCGTGCCCGACACCGTTGAGGCGATGGCCCGCGACACGGTCACCTTCATCGACGCGCTCGGGCTGACCACGATCGACCTCGTCGGCCACTCGATGGGCGGCCTGGTCGCCCAGGAGGTCGCCCTCGCCCGCCCGGACCTGGTGCGCCGTCTGGTGCTGGTCGGCACCGGACCGCGCGGTGGCGAGGGCATCGGCGCACTCCCGCCCTGGGTCGCCGAATTGTTCACCCGCAAGTACGAGCGGCAGGAAGAAATGTGGCTGCCGATCATGTTTGCGCCGACTCAGACCAGCCAAGCGGTCGGCCGCGCCTACATCGAGCGCATTACCGCCCGTACCGACCGCGACACGCCCGTCTCCGACCAGTCCATCGCCGCGCAGCGCGCCGCGCTCGCCGCTTACGGCGCCGCCAAGGACCCCAGCTACGCCCACCTCAAGGGCCTGGAGATGCCCGTTCTCGTCGTCAACGGCACAAACGACATCGTCATCCCGACGATAAATTCCTACATCCTGCAGCAGTTCCTTCCGAACGCCGAGCTGATCCTGTATCCGGACGCCAATCACGGCTCGCATTTCCAGTACCCCGAACTGTTCGTCCGCCACGCGCGGATATTCCTCGACGATTAGTTAGCTCCGGTTAGCCCTACAGGCCTGGCCAGGGCAGCAGGGAGGCTCTCAATGCCTGTTACCGGCCCGTGCGAGGTCACGGCCAGGAAAAGTCGCCAAGGGCACTGGCGAAGGACTTCCTTCGCACCCTGCGGACCGCCGGTGCCACGGAGGAAACAATCAAAGCGACAAATGAGCAGCTCCGGGACCCGATCGACCTGAAAAGAGGCGCGGTATTTCTGGTAAGGCACGGCCTGGACAGAGACCAGCTCATGAACCGAATGGGAGGCAGCTCGTGAGCACACCGGCGGCCTGCGGCATGAGGGCCCGCCCGCTGGTACTCGCGCGACGACGAACTCGTCACACCAGAGGGGGAGCCAGTCAATGAGTCGGCCTGCGTCTGTACGGGTGGGACGCCCCGCAGCCTGGCGTACCGCAGGTGCAGCCGGTGGTCATGGCGGATCCCGGCGAAGTTGCAGCGCCTTGACGGCACTGATCGCCATGTCCACCGTCACCGGGCTGAAGCCTGCGAGGCACTGCAGTACCTGCTGGCTCGCCGCGTCGGTCAGGGCTGCCACCCGCGCGGTCGCAGCCTCGGGATCACCGGCGCTCGCAAGATCGTACGAACGCTGGAGTCCGGTGAGTCATCAGGAACCTGCCTCGATCCAGCCTGCACAGCGGGCGCGCCCTGGGGCGTCGGCGCGACGAGGGATGCCGGGCAGTGCGGCGACGATCGACGGCTGCTTCGACGCGCTCACGCTGGCGCTGCCGAGTTCCCCGTGATCTCGATAGCCATGTCAGGCGCTCGACTGAATGTCGACCCGGTGCGCCGGCGAGTCTGTTTCGGCCGTGGCGCCTTGGGGCCCGGTGTCACTGCCGGTGCGGCTGGCCCGCCTGCCGACAAGGGGAGGCTCTGCGGTCGGCTGGCGCGCCGTGGGCGGCTTCGGGGGGCGGTGTACTAGGAGGTCGGCGAGGGCCAGGGCAGCCAGCACGACGACGGCCGTCCCGTACTCGCGGGCGGTCGCCAGCAGGCCGTTCACTTCGGTGACGAGGACACCGCCGATGACGGCGGGCACGCCTAGGCCGAGATAGACGACGACGTACAGCACCGACAGCACCCCGGCCCGGTCCTGCTTTCCGACAACCGGAACAACGAGGCGGATGCTGCCCTGGAAGCCGCTGCCAAAGCCCACACCCGCAATGGCGGTGCCGGTGAAGAAGCCCGCCGCTGAGTCCGTCGACGCTGCCGCCAATGTCACCGCGATGCCCGCGATGAGCGCGGCGATGCCCAGGTAGAGGACGGACCGGGCCGTGGCGCGGTTGAAGACGAGAGCGGAAACTGAGGCCATCCCGGCGAGGATGAACAGGCTCAGCCCGCCGTACACGACGGACGAGGAGTGTAGGACGGTCGAGGCGAGGGCGGGGCCGAGGGAGCCGTAGAAGCCCGCCAGCGCCCACACGGCGAACAGCACCGGCGCCGCGATGGCAACCTCGCTGCGCACCGCCCGCGGCAGCCGGAGGTCGGGTACGAGGCTGCGCAGGGCGCCGGGCCGTGGCGGCGCCGTCTCGGCCATGCCCAGGACGCCGGCCGCCTGAGCCGCGAACACGCCCAGAAGGACAAGGTAAATAAGGTGCGTCGGCGCGGGGAGGTACTGGACCGCGAGGGCCGAGATCAGCGCGCCCGCTGCTGTGCCGGCGCCGGGCGCGGAGGAGTTGGCCAGCGCTCCGCGCCGTCGGTCCAGATCGAGCATCGCGGCGCCGGCCGCCGCCAGCAGCGCTCCGGTCGCAACGCCCTGCACGATCCTGGCGCCAGCAGCGCTCCGAGTCCTCCGGCGGCCGCGAACTGCACCATGGCCACGGCCTGCAAGACCAGCGCGGTCAGAATAACCGGGCGCCGGCCGACGTGGTCGGACAGCTTCCCGAACGTCAGCAGGCTGGCCAGCACCGCGAGCGCGTAGGCGCCGAACACGACCGTCGTCGCGAGCGGCGAGAAGCCCCAGCGCGCCGCGTAGAGCGCATACAGCGGGGTTGGGGCGCTCGAGGCGGCGAGGAACGAAACGATGATCGAGGCCAGGAACAGCAGTATCAGGCCGCGCCGTCGCGGGCATCCGGCGCCCTGCGGCGTGCTGGCGAACTGGGGCGCGGTCACGTGGAACACCCGGCCACGGTCTCGGGCGTGCCGCAAACGTCAGGTTCGAGCAACGCGCGGCACACGTCGGTGATGTCGACGATTCCGGCCAGGCCGGCGTCGCCGACCACCGGCAGGTGTCGGAAACGGCCGCTCGTCATGATCTTGGCCGCGTCACGGACGTTTGTCGTGGTCGTGATGACAGTTGGGCGGGTGGTCATCAGTTCATAGACCCGGACACTGTTCACGTCCGTTCCATCGGCGACCGCGTGGGCAATGTCCGCCTCGGTGATGATGCCGACCGGCTGACTGGTCCAGGCGTCCAGGACCATGAGGGCGGTCGCACCCGCGTGCTTCATCAGATAAGCGGCCGCAGCCCCGTGACCTTGCTGTTCTACCGTCGTCAGCGGCGGCCGCATTACGTCCGCAGCGGTGGCCAGGGCGGCGACGTTGGCCTGCTGGGGCATCTGTTCTGCCTCTGTTTTTCGCTGGGATCGGGAGCGTGCCGTGTCGTCGGTGTAGGTGGGCATCTTCGTTCTCCTCGCTGCGTGGTTTCACCTGGTGACCAGGTCGAACTCGTTGCCCTCCGGGTCGGCGAAGGTGGTCCACCGGCGGCGGCCGTTCTCCTCGAACACGCGCACGACGGTGGCGCCCAGCCCCAGCAGCCGCCGGGTCTCCACCTCGGTCTGCTGGGTGACCAGGTCCAGGTGCAGCCGGTTTTTGACTGTCTTGGGCTCCGGCACCTGGTGGAACACCAACAGCGGCCCGGTACTGGGCACGTCGCCGGCCTCGATGGTGGCCGACTCGGCCGTGGCGCCGGGACGAACTTGGCGCCCCAGGGCAGCTGACCAGAAGCCGGCCAGCTTCTCCGCGTCCGCGCAGTCGATGCTCAGGGCGTAAAAGGCGAGGGTCATCAGTACTCCTTTAGCTAAGCCGCCGGCTGGGTTAGATGGCCGTGCGGCCGGCCGCGTCCGGGATCAGATGGCGGTGCGGCCACCGTCGGCGGCGAAGACCGCGCCGGTGATATAGCTGGCCTTGGGTGAGGCGAGGAAGACGATCACGTTGGCGATCTCGACCGGCTGGGCGACCCGGGCCATGATGGTGGTAGCGCCGACGGCCTCGGCTTGCTCGGGTGACTGGATCGCGGTGTACACCGGCCCGGCGGCGACGGCGTTGATCCGGACGCCAGCGGGGCTGAACTCAGCGGCCCAGGAACGGGTCATCGCCGCCAGCGCGGCCTTGGTGGCGCCGTAGGCGGCGCCACCGGGCATGCCGACCTGCCCGGCCATGCTGCCGATACTGACGATACTGCCGCTGCCCCGGGCGGCCATCTTAGGGGCCAGCGCGGCGACGAGGAAGTACGGTGCCCGGGCGTTGGCGTCAAAGAGCCGGTCAAAGGTCGCCACGTCGAGCTGTGGTGTCGGTCCGAACCAGGAGATCCCGGCGTTGTTGACGAGAATGTCGGCTGTGCCGGCCTGCTCGGCGAGCTCGTCCAGCTGGGCAAGGTCGCTGAGGTCGGCGGCGGCGAAGCGGGCCTTCCCGCCCTCGGCAGTGATACGGTCGACCACCTCCGCGCCGCGCGCGCCGTCCCGCCCGTGCACGACGACTTCCGCTCCGTGTCGGCCCAGCTCGTGCGCGGCTGCCCGCCCGATGCCCGAGGTCGCGCCGGTGACCAGTGCGCTGAGGCCTTCGAGGTCTCGCTTCTCGTTCATGCCTTGTCCTTTCATTGGCCCGGCCGGGACAGCTGCCAGCTGAAGCCGGCTCTGCGTGATGGCGGCTTCCGCGGCCGCCGATGACTTCAACGATGGTCTGCGCGGTTTCGGCTGGGTATTCGTAACATGACGTCACCTTGGGGGAGGCCGGAGAATGCGGTCACCTCAGCGAGCTGGTCAGGCTCTGCGGCACGGTCCAGCACTGCCGTCAAGCCGCGCTGGCTGAGCGCTCGGCGCTTCGATCTGGCTGGTCGTGCACGGTCTCAGCGCGCTGGCGGTGCGGTGCGGCAGGTCGCGCGAAGGACGTCTGGGACACTGGTAACCGAGTAACGAGCCGGTCGGCCTGGCCCCGAAGGGAGGGCCAGATGAACTTCAGGCCCGAGTGTCCCGGCGGCGCAGACACGCCGCCGGGTTCCCCGCGCCCTGGCCCCATAGTGGGCCGTGAAGCCCAGCTCTCGCGGCTTCGGACCGTCGTCGATGCAGTCCGGGCGCAAGGCCAGGTGCTCGTGGTGCTTGGCGACGCGGGCACGGGCAAGACCGTGTTGCTGGCGGATGCGGCGCAACGGGCGCGGGCTGCTGGCCTGCGGGTGCTGTGGGCCACCGGCAGGGAGTCGGAGGCGAACCTCGCGTTCGCCGGCTTGCATCAGCTGCTGTCGCCGGTGCTCGACGGCGCCGCCGACCTTCCGCAGCGCCAGGGACAGGCACTGCGGGGGGCGCTCGGCCTGGCCGCGGAGCCGGCCGCTGACCGGCTCCTGACGGGGATCGCCGCGCTGACCCTCCTGTCTGACGCGTCAGAGCGCGTCCCACTGCTTGCAGTCGTCGATGACGCCCACTGGCTCGACCGCAGCTCGCTGGATGTACTGGCCTTCATCAGCTACCGTCTGCGCGCTGAGCGCATCGTGTTGCTGCTCGGCGCCCGGGGGCAGGCCCCGCCTCCCGGCTTTGACCGGGGCTTCGCGGAGCTGCGCCTTGAACCGCTGTCAGCAGCGGACGCCGGCATCCTGCTCGACATGCAGCCTCGACCGCCCCGCGGGCGGGACCGGACGCCGGTGCTCGCCCAGGCAGAGGGTAATCCCATGGCGCTGATCGAGCTGGCAAAGGTGATCGCCGACGATCCCGCCGCTGGCCGCCGCTGGGCCGCCGAGCCACTGCCGCCCAGCGATCGGCTAACCGCCGTCATCACCTCCCGGTTCACTGGCCTGCCAGAGCCGGCGCAAGCCGCACTGCTGCGGGCCGCGGTGGCCGACGGCCCGGACCTGGGCGCGGCAGCCAGCCGCGGTGCCGGGCCAGATGCCCGGGCCCTCGCGCCGGCCGAGCAGCTGGGCCTGGTCAAGGTAGACCGGACCGGCCTGCAGTTTTCCCATCCCCTCGTCCGTTCCGCCATCTACCACTCCGCGCCCTTCGTGCAACGCGCCGCAGCACACCGCCAGCTCGCCGAGACCCTGCACGACCAGCCAGACCGGCGAGCCTGGCACCTGGCAGCCGCGGCACTGCAACCGGACGAACAGGTGGCGTCGCTGCTCGAGGCCACAGCTGACCAGGCGCAACACCGTGGCGGTGCGGCCGCCGCGGCGCTGGCGATGGAACGCGCGGCCGAACTCAGCCCTGACCGCGCAGAAAAGGCACGCAGGCTGGTAGCCGCCGCGTCGGACGCCATCTCCACCGGCCAGGCGGACTGGGTCCAGGATCTCTCCACCCGCGCTCTGGCGGTTGCGGCGGACCCGGAACTGCGGCTGACCGCGCGCCGCGACGCCGGGTGGGCGCTGGCCTACTCTGGCCGGCGCTCCGCCGCGCTGTCCGCGCTCCTCTCCGTCGCCGACGAGGCCTCGCGTGACCTGCCGGCCCTCGCCTGGGACGCCCTCGCGGATGCAGCCACCGTCGGCTACTTCTCAGGCACGCCCGCCAGCCGCCAGGCCGTGACCCGCATTCTCGATCTCCTGGAGAACAGCGGGCCCCCGCAGTCCCCCGGCCGTGGCCCGCGCGTTGATGCCGGCCCGCAGGGGCTCTGGATACGGGCCTGCACCGACCCGTTCAGAAGCAGAAACCAGCTCGTCCCGTACCTGCGCCGCATCGCCCGCACTGCCCTTGACGAGCCAGCTTTGTGGCGAGCCGGGTCCGCCGCATGGCTCCTGGACGAATCCGACCTGGCGATCGAAATGCTGCAGGACGCCATGCACCGGCTCCAGGCCCCCGGCATGCGAGGTACCAGCGGCCCAGGCCTGACCGCGCTCGGGTGGGCATACATCGACACAGGACGCTGGGACGAGGCCCTGGAAGCTGCCGCCGAAGCCGCCGATCTGGCAGAGGCAAACCATATGGACATGGTTGCCGCATCCGCTGACGTGATCACCGCCACCGTCCTGGCCATGCGCGCCGACTCCGCCGCGGCACGCAGGCATGCTGGCCGGGCGCTCGCCAGCGTCGATCCTGCCGAAAACGGACTGATAGCCGCCTGGGCCCGGCGCGCCCTCGGCGTCGCGGCTCTCGCCGACGGCAACTACTCCCACGCGTTCACCCAGCTCCGCGGACTGTTCAGCCAGAATGACACGCCCCTGCACAACTACGCCTCCTACCTGGGTGTGGCAGATCTCGCCGCAGCCGCGCTCCGCGCCGACCGGCGGATGGAAGGACGCGACGTCATCGAGCGCGCGCTCAGCCATCTAAACAGAACAGCCTCTCCCCGGATGGAGCAGCTCATCGCCCGGGCCCGCGGCACCCTCGCCGACCCCGCCAGGGCCGAAGCCTATTTCGACCAGGCGCTCGCCGACCCCGCCGGGGACCAATGGCCATTCGAGCGGGCACAGCTTCGCCTCGACTACGCCGAATGGCTGCGGCGGCGGCGCCGGATCAACGACGCCAAGTCCGTACTGACCGAAGCCCTGGAAACCTTCCGGCGGCTGCGGGCCCGGTCATGGGCGCAGCGGGCCGAAGCAGAGCTGAGAGCGTGCGGGGTGGCGATCGCCGCCCCGCACAGCGCGCGCGACGCCCTGTCGGAGCTAACCCCCCAGCAGCGCCAGATCGTCCGGCTGGCCAGCGACGGCCTGACCAACCGCCAGATTGGCGACCGGCTCTTCCTCTCACCGCGCACCGTCAGCACACACCTTTACAGGTCCTACCCCAAGCTCGGGGTCGCCGGCCGAAACCAGCTACGCGACGTGATTGCCCGCGACGGGGTGCCGCCGGCCGCACACGAAAAAGCCAAAGGCGAAACTCTCCCTTAAGGGATTCCCTCAACGAAACAAACAAGCCGCCGAGACAAGGGCAGCGGACGCGGGCCGTGGTGGTCAGCGGACACTTCGGCAGCCGGGCATAGACTTGGAGGCTGGCCAGCCGCCGGCCTAAGCCCGGTCACGGGAATCCTCATCGTGACGGTTCCTTTGCCGGGGGAGGGGGACAGCGCCGGCTAGGGATGTGCAACGGCCGTCGGTCAGGCCTCGGGCGATCCGGGGGCGCGGGTCCGGCCCGGGCGGCCGCCGCGCCGTGACCCTCGAGGGAATCGCACAGAACTGGTTAATATGCCTATAGCCATTGCGCATGATAAGCCCGAATGCCAGCGCGCCGATTCGGCGATCTGATTTCCTACTGGGACGAAGGAAACGCTGCTCGGCGATCGCCGGCAAGGTCGAGAGAGCGTGATTGAGTATTCCAGTTCATGCATAGATATGAGCGCGGATAAAGTACTCATTTCGGTATGAGATTGGGATTCCGCCCTGGCCGAGCGTACCGGGGCCCTGTTCAGTGAGACGCCGTCGTGGCCTCGCCGTTTCGCCACCCGCCCGTTACGCTGCACTTCATGAACGTGGGTCGTCTCAGCAGCGCAGCCCTGATGCTGTCCGGCGTGGCGGCGGCCGTGGACCCGAAGGGGGTCGTGGCCGCGCTCCATCTCACCGCCGACGACGCGCGCGGTGTCACCGAGACCCGTGCCGGGCTCGGCGGGACGTACGCGGCGCTGGGCGGGTGGGCGCTGGTCAGCCGCGAGCCCGCCGCAGACGCGGCAGTGGGAGTAACGTGGCTCGGCGCGGCGGCGGTGCGGATCGCCACGCGCAAGATCGACCGGCCACCTGTCACCGCGAGCTACTGGGTCTATCTCGGGCTGGAGATCTCCTGCGGGGTAATGTCGCTGGCTTCGGCGACCGCACGGCGGCGCGGTGTGAAGAAAGCGGCCGGGCAGGTGCCGGCACGCTAGGAAGAGCCGGTGCACTCTGCTCCGACAGGACAGTAGCCGGCCGGTACCGGCAGGCCGGGTGCCCGCCTCCCACCTCGCCGATCGGCACGCCAGGCCTGTCAGAAACGAAGAGTGAGCGTGCATGCCAGGAACTGTCCCCGACACTGTCCGCGGCACCCATAAGGGCCAGTGGCGTCCTGCTGAATATTTTGCGATCCTCTGTGGTGAACCTTGGCTGCGCGCAGACCAGCGCGTTATGGGCGGCCAGCGGATTGTTGACGCTCCCTTGCGGGATCTTCCGGAACGGCGGCGGACGGTCGGCTGCGGTCGGCGATCAGCGTGCTACTGCCGTGGGTGACACCAGGCAATGGGCAATCGGTACACGTCATGGCGATTCACGAAGCAGATAACCCCTCCGCCGACAACGGCGATCAAGTGAACCTCCTGCTCCCGGCCGGGACGTTCGGCCTGTACGTCCTATCCGGTGGCAAAGCGCCCTGATCGGTTCACCATAAGAACCCGCAGCCAGACCGTCACCATATGAATAATCCGAAAATATGGCTAATATGATCGCCATTTTTGTACTATTCATACATGTACGTTGATCGCGACTCCCCAGCACTCACTCCGGAGCTCGCCCAGCAGATCGCCATCGATATCGGCCGGATTACCGGCTTCAACGTGCTGATAACCGACCAGCAGGCGGTCGTCATCGGCTGCGGGGACCAGAGCCGGATCGGCACCCTGCACGAGGCCTCCCACGAGGTGCTGAGCACCCGGCAGGCGAAGACCCACACCGCCGGGCAGGCCCAGCGACTGCGCGGCGTCAAGCCCGGCATCAGCCTGCCGATCATCGTCGGCGCGGAGGCCATCGGGACGGTCTGCCTCACCGGCAGCCCCGAGGAAGTGCGCCGGTTCGGCCTGGTCGTGCAGCGGCAGACCGAGCTCCTGCTCGAGGAGGCCGCGCTGCTCCGCTCGCGGCTGCTGCACGAGCAGGCGGTCGACGACTTCCTCAGGGACATAGCCCTGTACGACTCCGAGGTGATGGACCCGGACACCCTGCAGGCGCGGGCGGCCGAGCTGGGACTCACCCGCGCTCTGGCGCGCACAGCCGTAGTCCTCGACGTGCGCGCCGGACAGGACCGCACCGCCGCGGTATTCCGGATCTCGCTGCTGCGCACGGTCCGGGAGTTTTTCGGCGGCAGCCAGGATCTGGCCGGCGAAATCACCGCCGGGCGGTACGCGGTGCTGCACGCCATGGACACCGTGTCTGGCGACCTGACCGGCCGCTGCCAGCTGCTGGCCGATCTGATCCGGCAGCGGCACGGCCTGGATACCTGGATCGCGGTCGGCGAGCCGGCGACCGGCCTGGCCGGCATGCACAGCTCGTACCGGCATGCGGCGGCGGCGCTCCGGATCGGTCCCATGCTGGACCCGGACGCCAGGGTCTTCGCCGTCGCCGATCTCCGGGTCCCGCAACTGGTGGCCGCGGCGGTAGGGCAAGAGCGGTCGGAATACGCCGCGTCGGTACTTGGCGGGCTGCGCGACCGGGCCGACTGGCCCACCCTGCGCGAGACGCTGATCGCCTGGAGCGAGGGCGGGTTCAACCTGCTCAGAGCGGCCGAGCGGCTCCATGTCCACCGCAACACGCTGCTCTACCGCCTGGGGAAGATCGAGCAACTGTCGGCACGACAGATGCGTGAGCCCACGCAGGCGATCGCCATGTACCTGGCCGCCCTGGCCGACCTGCTGGACTCACCCCCAGTGAAGATCCGCACCACGTCCTGAACGGCCCGTGAAAACGGATGCCCCCCAGACAGTGCGGGCCGACGGCTACCTGAGCAGCTGCCGGGCCATCACCATGCGCTGGATGTGGCCAGTGCCCCCGCAGATCCGGGTGACGGCAAAGCCGCGGCCAGTTTCCGCGGGTAGATGACACACCAGCCGCACCGGCGTCAGCACATTCAGCACCTGGACCTGGACGGCTGCAAACAGGCCGACCGGGTCGGACGCGTACCAGCGGTAGAAAGCCAACTCTCCGCTACGGCGGTGGCGGCGGAGCAGCACCCACCGGTGCCCGGCGGGCCTCCGGTTCCTGCCGTGGAGCCCGGCGTCTCTCCCGCCTCACCCTCGCGGGCGACCGGGCGAGCTCTGTCGGCCCGGACACGATTTCCCTGCGGACAGCCGTTAGTCCCCACCGGCCCTCAGAGGACCGTCCAGATTTTTTCGAATCATATCGTTCTAGCTGGAGCCCCGTTACGGAATCGAACCATAGACCTTCTCCTTACCTTGCATGCCGGTTCCGTCGGATGGCGTCGCGTTGGGTCGGATTACCGCAGGTCGGAAGGATTGGCGTGTCTGGGTGCGTTGCGCTCCGTCTGCCATTGCCTGAGGCCGTTGTCACTTACTTCGTCACTGGCTCCAGGACCCTCCTTCCCTCGGAATGCACGATCGTCGGCGCTGGCGAATCCAAAGGCGCGGCAATGCTCATGGTGGCACGACCGGTGAATTGGACGCCGCCCTGCGATCGGCAGACAAGCTCATTGGCTGTCCGGCGACTGGCAGAGATGTTGGTGATCCGATTGCAGTGTCGGGTGGTGACTTCGTACCGCATGACCCAGTACGATCACGATGCTCGCGCTCACCACTAGG
>Ga0210402_10003491_pt1 | contig 14705 bp, 8 predicted proteins | sample IncBWC7MmetaG_FD_161055 | JGI IMG/M metagenome (GOLD analysis project Ga0210402, IMG submission 161055) | Forest soil microbial communities from Barre Woods Harvard Forest LTER site, Petersham, Massachusetts, United States - Inc-BW-C-7-M | ecosystem: Environmental > Terrestrial > Soil >...
GGATCTGGCCTACGGTTTTTACGGCCAGACGAATTTTTACATCACGGCGCATCTGTTGATTCCGAACTACAAATTAAATCGTCGCGCGGCGGAGCGGGTTGTGGAATTATTTTTGGTCGGCGCGGGCGCAAAGAAAAAATGAGATCAAAAAAAATCATGAAAAAGAAAATATTCATCGCGATCGGAATTGTCGCGGCCATTTTTATCGGCCTGGCCGGGATCAAATTTTTGCAAATCCACAAGATGATCGCATTCGGCAATACGTTTGTGCCGCCGCCGGACGCGGTTTCGTCTGCGGTCGCGCACGAGGAAAAATGGCAGGACACGCTCACCGCCGTCGGCTCGATTGACCCGCAGAACGGCGTGACGCTGGCCTCGGAAGTCGCGGGGACGGTCGCGGAAATCGCGGTCGCGGACGGATCGGTGGTGGCGAAGGGCGATTTGCTGTTGCGGCTGGACACTTCGTCCGAGGAGGCGCAATTGCGTTCCGCCGAGGCGCAGACGGAAATGGCGAAGCTCAACGCCGAGCGGACGCGGAGTTTGCGCGCAGGCAACACCGTTTCCCAATCGGAGCTGGATCAGGCGGAGGCGACGTTGAAACAAAATCAGGCGAACGCCGACGTCATCAGTGCGGCCATCGAAAAGAAAACCATTCGCGCGCCGTTCGCCGGGCGGCTGGGCATCTGGCAGGTGAACGTCGGCGCCTCGGTGGACGCGCGTCGTGCACTCGTCTCGCTGCAATCGCTCACGCCGGTGTATGCGGATTTTTCGATGCCGCAGCAAAATTTGTCGCAGCTCAAAACGGGCCAGGCGGTGCAAGTCACCTGCGACGCTTATCCGGGCCAGAAATTTGATGGTGTGCTGACCGCCATCAATCCCGATCTGGACGCGGCGACGCGCAGCGTGCCGTTGCGCGCGACGTTTGAAAATACCAACCAACTGTTGCGTCCGGGCATGTTCGTGCGCGTGGCGGTGGTTTTGCCGCAGGCGCAAGCCGTGCTGGCAATTCCGGCGACGGCGGTTTTAAGCGCGCCGTTTGGCGACTCGGTTTATGTGATTGAGCAATCCACCAATTCAAACGGCGGATTGGTCGCGCGGCAGCAATTTGTCCGCACGGGCGCATCACACGGCGATTCAGTGAGCGTGCTGACGGGATTGAAGCCCGGCGACAAAGTGGTGAGTGCGGGGCTTTTCAAATTGCGCAATGGCGCGCCGGTGACGGTGAACAATGACATCGTGCCCGCGCCGGTGAAAAATCCGTCGGACAGTTGATCTTAATTTCAGGAGCGAATGAAATCCTTCACCGATTTATTTATCCGGCGGCCTGTTCTGGCCATCGTGGTCAATCTCGTGATTTTGATCGCGGGATTTTCGGCGATGCGTTCGCTGACCGTCCGGCAATATCCGCGCAGCGAAAACGCCACGGTCACGGTCACGACCGTTTATGTCGGCGCGAGCGCGGATCTGGTGCGCGGTTTCGTGACGCAGCCGCTCGAACGCGCCATCGCCGCCGCCGACGGCATCGAGTATCTGCAATCGAGCAGCGCGCTCGGCCTCTCGACCATCACCGCGCGGTTGAAGTTAAATTACGACGCGAACAAGGCGCTTTCCGAAATCAACTCGAAGGTGAACCAGGTCCGCAATGATCTGCCGCCGGAGGCCGAAGTGCCGGTCATCAACATCGAGTCCGCCGATTCGCAGTTCGCCTCGGCCTACTTGAGCTTCACGTCGGACATCCTGGAGCCGAACCAGATCACGGATTATCTCGTGCGCATCGTGCAGCCGCGCCTGACCGCGCTCGAAGGCGTGCAGCGCGCGGACATTTTGGGCGGACGCACGCTCGCGATGCGCATCTGGCTGAAGCCCGACCGGCTCGCGGCGTTCAACATCAGCCCGAACCAAATCCGCCAGCAGCTCGCGGCGAACAATTTTCTGGCCGCCGTCGGCCACACAAAAGGCTCGCTCATCCAGGTCAACCTCACGGCGAACACCGATTTGCGCTCCGTGGACGAATTCAAAAACCTCGTCATCCGCCAGTCCGGCAGCACGCTCGTGCGGTTGAGCGACGTGGCCGACGTTTCGCTTGGCGCGGAAGATTACGACACGGAAGTGCGCTTCAGCGGCGAGCACGCGGTCTTCATGGGCATCTGGGCTTTGCCGAACGCGAACTCGCTCGACGTCATCAAACGCGTGCGCAAGGAAATGGTGTCCATCCAAAAGGATCTGCCGAGTGGACTTCAGGGCAAAATCGCCTACGACGCGACGAAATACATCAGCGACGCAGTTCACGAAGTCATCAAGACGCTCGTCAAGACGCTGCTGATTGTGAGCATCGTGATTTTTTTATTTCTCGGCTCGCTGCGTTCCGTTTTGATTCCGCTGCTCGCGATTCCCATTTCGCTCATCGGCGCGGTTTTTCTGATGCAAGTTTTGGGTTTCACGCTGAATTTGCTGACGCTGCTGGCGATTGTTCTCGCCGTCGGTCTCGTCGTGGACGACGCGATTGTCATTGTTGAAAATGTGGAGCGCCACATCCGCGAAGGACTGACGCCGGTGAACGCGGCATTGCTCGGCGCGCGCGAATTGGTTGGCCCGATCATCGCGATGACCATCACGCTCGCGGCGGTTTATGCGCCCATCGCGTTTCAAGGCGGGCTGACCGGCTCGCTGTTCCGCGAATTTGCGCTGACGCTCGCCGGCGCGGTTTTTATTTCAGGAATTGTCGCGCTGACGCTGTCGCCGTGGCTGTCGTCGCGATTGCTTGATGCCGGCCACGAAAATCAGGGATTTACCGGCCATATCAACCGTCAGTTTGACCGCGCGAAAAATTTTTACGCGCGCATCCTGGACATGACGCTTTCCGCGCGTCCGGCGGTTTATGTCATCTGGCTCGTCTTGAGTTTGCTCGCGCTGGTTCTGTATTCCATGTCGCCCGGCGAACTCGCGCCGGCGGAGGATCAAGGCGTGATTTTCGGCATCGTGGAAGCGAGCGCGGACGCGACGATTGACCAGACTTCATTTTACGCCGATGCCGTCGGCAAAATGTTCAAGTCCATTCCCGAAACGGACCAGTCGTTTCAACTCACGCAACCGAACAGTGGTTTCGGCGGCATGGTGCTAAAACCGTGGGGCGAGCGCAAACGCACCGCCGCCCAGATCGTCCCCGAGGCGCAGGCGATGGTGAACAAAGTTCCCGGCATCCGCCTGTTCATGGTCACGCCCTCGCCGATTCCCGGCGGCGATAATTTCCCGGTGAATTTTGTCATTTCCTCGACCGCCGAGCCAGAACAGATTTTGGAGGTTGCGACAAAATTGCAACAGATCGCCGCGACGAACGGGATGTTCGCGTTCCCGCCGCAGATTGACACGAAGATTGACCAGCCGGAAATGGAACTGGTCATTGACCGCGACAAAATTGCTGCGCTCGGCCTTAATTTACAGCAGGTCGGCTCCGACCTCGCCGCGCTCGTCGGCGGGAATTTTGTGAACCGCTTCAGCCTCGCAGGCCGGAGCTACAAGGTGATTCCGCAATTGAAGCGCATCGAGCGTTTGAATCCCGATCAGCTTGGAAACAATTATGTGCAGGGACCAAACGGGAAATTGATTCCCGTCAGCACGTTCGCGCATTTTGAAAAGCATGTCACGCCGCGCACGCTCAACCGTTTCCAGCAGTTGAATTCTGTGATGATCAGTGGCGTGGCCATCGTGCCGCTCGACACCGCGCTAAAATTTTTCGAGTCCCAGCCGCTGCCGGAAGGCTACAAGGTTGATTACACCGGCGAATCGCGCCAGTTGCGGACGGAGGGAAACAAGTTCCTGCCCGCGTTCACGCTGGCGGTCATCATGATTTTCCTCGTGCTGGCCGCGCAATTCAACAGTTTCCGCGATCCGTTCATCATCATCCTCGGCTCGATGCCGCTGGCGATGTTCGGCGCGCTGATCTTCTGCTTTCTGAAAATGCCGAGCCCCGCCATCCCGTTCTGGACGAACGGCTGGACGACGACGCTGAACATTTATTCGCAGGTCGGCCTCGTCACGCTGATCGGCCTCGTGACCAAAAACGGAATTTTGATCGTGCAGTTCGCGAATGAACTTCAACGGCAAGGCCGTACAAAACTTCAAGCCGTGCGCGAGGCGGCGCTGCTGCGGCTGCGCCCGATTTTGATGACCAGCGTCGCGACCGTCGCGGGAAACATTCCGCTCGTGCTCGTCACCGGCGCGGGCGCGGCGGCGCGCAACTCGATCGGCATCGTGATCGTCGCGGGCATGACCTTCGGCACGTTTTTCACACTGCTGGTGATTCCGAGCATCTATATTTTGATCGCCAAGGATCACACGGGCGAAAAAGCTGCGCCGGCGGCAAAAATTTAAATTTGTCGTATGAGTGAGAATCCAAATCAACCCGCGCCAGAGCCGCCGCGAAATCAGCCGGTCCAACCGGCGCCAGAGAAAAAAAACAACGGCGAGACGCTGCAGAAATTAAATTCACCGCTGTTCATCTGGTCGTCGGCAATCATTTTCGCCGTGCTTCTATTTTTCGGACTGACGCTGCTCACCGACAAGCTGACGCACGAGTCCACCGACGACGCGTTCATCGCCGGGCACATCGTTTCCATCGCGCCGCGGATTGACGGGCAGGTTTCCGCCGTTCATGTTTTGGACAATCAGGTGGTTCGCTCAAACGATTTGCTCATCGAAATTGATCCGTCGGATTACGCGATCACCGTCGCGCAAAAGCAGGCCGCCGCCGCGTCGCAGGACGCGAATTTCCGCACCGTCATCGCCGCTTACGAATTGATGCGCGCCAAAGTCACCACCGCCAAGGCTTCCGCGCTCAAAGCCCAAGCCGATGCGAATTCCGCCGAATCCACCGCCAAAAAAACGCAGTCCGATTTTGCGCGCGCGCAGGATTTGTTGAAGCAAAACACCATCTCGCAGCAGGAATATGATTCCCAACTCGCCGCCAACACCAAGGCGCAGGCGGATTTGCAGTCCGCGCGGGAAAATGTGGACGAGGAGACCTCCAAGGTGGACGAGGCAAATAAGCAGCTTGCCGCCGTGTTCGCGGAAAAGGACATGGCGTTCTCGCAGTTCAACGAAGCGCAGACCAACGTCGCGTCGGCGCGATTGAATCTGTCCTACACAAAAATTTTCGCGCCATGCGACGGGCGCGTGACGCGGAAACAAGTTGAAGCCGGCGATTATCTGCAAACCGGGCAGCAAATCATGTCCATCGTGCCAACGGAAGTCTGGGTCGTGGCGAATTTCAAAGAATCGCAATTGCGAAAAATGTCGCCTGGCCAAAGCGCGTCCGTGGAAATTGACGCGTTGGGCGGCAGAAAATTCCGCGCGCATGTTGACAGCGTTCAAGCGGGCAGCGGCGCGGCGTTCAGCCTGCTGCCGCCGGAAAATGCGACGGGCAATTTCGTGAAGGTTATCCAGCGCGTGCCGGTGAAAATTCTTTTCGACGACCCGCTGCCGGCTGATCACACGATTGGGCCGGGCCTTTCCGTGACGCCGAGCGTTCAAGTCAGCAAGTTTAGCGTGCCGGTTTTTGTGACGGCGATTCTCGCCATCATTCTGGCAATCGTGTCAGCAATTGGCTTCCAAAAATTTCTGAACCGGAAAGCGGCGGCATAAAATTTTATGGCTGACGCGCCGCAACAGATCTGGCATCCGCGCCACAATCCGTGGCTCATCACCCTCAGCGTGATGATGGCGGTGTTCATGGAGGTGCTCGACACATCCATCGCCAACATCGCGCTGCCGCACATCGCCGGAAGCTTATCGGCAACGCCCGAAGAAGCGACATGGGTGCTGACAAGTTATTTGGTCTCGAACGCGATTGTTTTGCCAATGACCGGCTGGCTGGGAAATTATTTTGGCCGCAAGCGCGTTTTGATTTCGTGCATCGTGATGTTCACGTTTGCCTCGGCGTTGTGCGGACTGGCGTGGAGTCTGCCGACGCTGGTCATTGCGCGGGTTCTTCAAGGTGTCGGCGGCGGCGCGATGGTGCCGATCGCGCAGGCGATCATGCTCGAAAGTTTTCCGCCGCAAAAACGCGGCGCGGCGATGGCGGTGTTCGCGCAGGGCGTGGTCGTCGCGCCGATTTTGGGTCCGGTGATCGGCGGCTGGATCACGGACAGTTATTCCTGGCGCTGGATTTTTTACATTAACCTGCCGGTGGGAATTCTCGCGGCGCTGATGGCAAAATGGTCCGTCGAAGACCCGCCTTACATCCAGCGCAACAAAAAGGCGGACATTGATTTCATCGGCCTCGGCCTGCTGGCGGTCTGGCTAGCGACGATGCAGATCGTTTTGGACAAGGGGCAGGAGGCCGACTGGTTTGGCGCGGAATGGATTCAATGGTTCACGTTGATTTCCATCGCGGCGTTTGCCGGCTTCGTCGCGTGGGAATTTTACGTTGAGCATCCGCTGGTGGATTTGCGCGTTTTTAAAAACCGGAATTTCACCGTCGGCTTGATCTTGATGACGTCGCTCGCGGCGATCCTTTACGGCACGACGGCGCAACTGCCGCTATTTCTGCAAACGTTGATGGGTTATCCCGCGCTGCAAAGCGGCTACGCGCTCGCGCCGCGCGGCGTCGCGGCGTTTTTCACGACGTGGTGCGTCGGGCGGCTCGTCGGCAAAATCCGGCTGCGTTGGATGCTCATTTTCGGCTTCGTCATGCTGGCCTGGTCGTCGTTCACGTTGAGCGACATCAACCTGCAAGTGAGCAAAATGAGCGTCATCTGGCCGAGCGTTTTGAACGGCATCGCCATCAGTTTTATTTTCGTGCCGCTAACCACGGCGACGATGAGCCAGCTCGGCCAGGCACAAATTGGAAACGCCAGCGGCCTTTACAATCTGATGCGCAATCTCGGCGGCAGCATCGGCATCGCGTTCGTGACGACGATGCTTGCACGCGGCGCGCAAGCGCATCAGGCTCTGATGGTCGGGCATTTGACGGCGAGCGATCCGGCGTTCGCGCGGCAATTTGACGCCGCCAAAAGCGTGCTCCGCCATCAAACCGATCCCGTGACGGCGACCAGGCAGGCTTACAACGCCGTGTATTCGCTGCTCGACCAGCAGGCGCATCTATGGGCGTTCATAGACAATTTTTACCTCTTCGGCCTGCTCGCGCTCGCGGGCATTCCGCTGGTTTTTCTGTTCAAGCGGATTCAAACCGTGAAGAAACGAGCGGAAGCGGCGCATTGATTTTGAAATTAAGCGACGACCAAGCTACGTGCCACGTTCCGCTCACAAAAATTTCAATTTTCGACAAAACATGGAACGGCAGAATTTTATGTCATATAAAAGTCACAACTTTGCTATTGACACGCAACAAGCTTGTGAAATAATCGGTCTAACCTCGGATTAAAAGCTGAAAAACCATGAAGGTCATCATGGAATTGAGTCAGCACCCGAAATCAAGCTTCACGAGGGCGCTGCCGATAACGGAGTCAAAAGATTCGCCCAACTCCGAAGGGGGGAAAGCAACTTCAACCGCGACAATGCGTTCGCATTCCACAAAGGGAAAACTATGAAAACAATAAATCCAACCAAAATCTCCATGTTCAGTATTGGCCTGGCTGCGCTGTATTTCCTAGCCACGATAGCAAGCTCGCAAGCCCAAACTTTGCAATGCATCGAAACCAACGGCACCAAGTTCATCCAATTGCCTAATCTTAGCGGCGGAAACGGCGGAATGGATGTCAAAGACAGCCGAAATGGGATCGTTCTTGCGGACGATTTTTATTGCAACACAACCGGCCCCATCACGGACATCCACCTTTGGGGTTCGTGGCTCTCCGACAACCACGGATTGATCACCAATTTTTGGATTGGCATCTACAGCGACGTGCCGGCCGTGATCGGTCCCGTAGGGCAAATTCCCAGCCATCCCGGCACACTGCTGTGGTGGACGAATTTCCCGCAGGGACAATACGCAGAAACTATAAATGAACCCCCAGGATCAGAATATTTTTACAATCCTACAAACAATGTAATCGTGGGCGGCGATAACCAAGCTTGGTATTATTGTTTTTATCCCGCCAATCCGTTCAAACAGCAAGGCACGGCCAACAACCCGACCAATTACTGGCTGGCAGTGCGTGCAGAGATTTACGATCCGACGAACCTCTTCGGATGGAAAACTTCCATTTCCAAATACAACGATGCCGCCGTATGGGGCACCGTTGACGCAACCGGTCTGCCATCTGGAAATTGGCAGTCAATGACCAATCCCATCACCCAACAGCAAATTGATCTTTCGTTCAAGCTGACGACGCCAACCAATTCGACGCCACCTCCAACGCAGTGCGTCGAAACCAACGGTGTCAAATACGCCCAGTTACCCAATCTCGATGGCGGCCTGGATGTCTGGAACGACGGCCCCTGGATGCTGGGGGATGACTTCGTTTGCACCAACAGCGGTCCGATTACGGACATCCACATCTGGGGATCATGGCTCAACAATCAGGTTGGCACGAACACGCTGACCTTTTGGCTGGCCATTTATGATGACGTGCCGATCAACGCCACCAACAACTTTAGCCACCCCGGCAACTTGCTTTGGCAGCAATGGTTCGCGCCTGGTCAATACGCCGAAAATTTATACGGCTCCGGCTCGGAACAGTTTCTTGACCCCGGCCCACCGGCAATCATCGGGTCTGATCAGCAGGCATGGTATTACTGCTTTTATCCGACAAATCCCCTCGTTCAACTAGGAACGGCGGCCGCCCCGAAAACCTACTGGCTCGCAGCTTATGCCCAGTCGCCGGCCGGCTCTAGTTTCCAATATGGCTGGAAAACCACGCAATTTGTGAAGAATGATGTCAGCGTTCATGCGCCTTGGCCCGGCACCCCGCCGGCGGGCAATCCCGGCTGGTCGACGACATTGCAAACGCCCAGCGGCCCGCCGCTGGATCTGGCATTCAAAATCACGACACCGACCAATACACAACCACCCACACAATGTATTGAAACCAATGGCGTCAAAACTATCCAAGGGCCAAACACTTTGGGCGGCTATGACGTGTGGAATACTCCGTATGTGCTGGCCGACGACTTCGTGTGCAATTTCAGGGGCCCGGTTACCGACATTCACCTTTGGGGTTCGTGGCTGTCCGACCAAGCGCTCACGGGCAGCATCATCTTCTGGCTCGGAATATATGATGACGTGCGGCAACACCTTCAGTCATCCTGGCACGAACTTGCTGTGGCAGCAGTGGTTCGCTCCGGGACAATACGCCGAAACGATCTGGACGGCCAACGCTCAGGAACAATTCCTTGACCCCGGCCAGCCGCCAACCAGTGGGCCGAGCATCATCGGCAGTGATTCCGTGGTTTGGTATTATTGTTTTTATCCGACCAACCCTTTTGCCCAGTTGGGAACTGCAACAGCGCCTAAAACCTACTGGCTGGCCGCGTATGCACAGTTGCCAGTGGGAATAGCCGACAGGTATGGCTGGAAAACCACGACCAATGTGTTGCACGACATCAGTGTCCACGCTCCATGGCCGGGAATTGCGCCAACCAACAATCCAGGCTGGACACCTACCATGCTTCCAACGGGTGCCCCGCTTGATCTGGCCTTCAAGTTGACAACGCCGACAAATATTTGTGGTGGTCCCACAATCACTTATCTTTCCACCAACGCGGAAGTGCTGACATGGTCGAGTGGATATCTACAGTCTTCCACCAATGTCATCGGACCCTACGCGGATGTGCCCGGTGCCACTTCGCCCTATACTAACACGGCCGTGGTGCCGCCATACCAGTTCTATCGGCTGCGGTGTTACTAGCCATAGTTTGCTGCAAAGACATTAAGCGTTTCATTCCAAGCGCAGAAGCGCGATGGCATAACGAACGGCGGAAGCCTTCACAGAAACGCCATAACATGCTGCCTAATGAAAATTAGTCGGGGTAGTCACGATAACGAAAATGGCGGGAGTGGCGGGGCTCGAACCCGTAACCTCTGCCGTGACAGGGCAGCGCTCTAACCAATTGAGCTACACCCCCGCAAAAGGGGGACGCGCAGACTAAAAGAAGATTCTTGGAGCGTCAAGTTTTGCTTCGGGCTTTGGTGGTTTGAAAATCCGGGCAGCAGACGCCAAGGAGGTGGGGGTGGGGAACCCCGCTGAAGAAACGTGCTGCTACCCGAATGGAACCAATGTGACGTTTCCGTAACTTTTTGTCAACAAGTTATCGTTCGTCGTTCTTTGTCCGGCACGGGCGGACATTTTCATCTCTTGGCTTTACGCGGCAAGTATTTCCAATAGATTGAATTTATGGTTGGGCTTGAATCCATCACCTTGTTCCGCAGCCTCAATGGCGAGGACTTACAGGCATTGCGGTCCATCACGCAAGAACGTCCGTTCACTACTGGCAATGAAATTTTTCAGGAAGGCGCGCCCGGCGACGGCGTTTATTTTGTCAAAGACGGATTGGTGGAAATTTCCGGGCTGGTCGGCGGCAACACCCGCCGTGCTTTCTCACAGCTCGGTCCCGGTGAAATTTTCGGTGAAATGGCCGTCATCGAAGACCGCCCGCGCTCGGCCACCGCGACGGCGCTCAAGGACACGGAAGTTTATTTCATCCCGCGCGGCGAAATGCTTTCGCTCATCGAACGCTCGCCCGCGCTGGCGTTCGGTTTGTTGCAGCAGATCAGCCATCGTCTTCGCGAATTCAACCAGCTTCACTTGCGCGAAATGGTTCAGGCCGAAAGCCTCGCGATCATCGGCCGCTTCGCGCAATCCATCGTCCACGACCTGAAAAATCCGTTGAGCATCATCGGGCTTTCCGCCGAAACTTTCGACATGCCCGGCATCGGCCCCGAAATACGCGCGCGGACCCAATTACGCATCCGCAAACAAATCGTCCGCATCAATGATTTGATCTGCGACATTCTCATCTTCACCGAAGGCAAGCGCACCAATGCCGAGCTTAAACCCGCCGATTATGGCGCCTTCGTCCTCGAATTGATCGCCAACCTCCGCGCCGAGGCCGAACTCAAGGACGCGCACATCGAAATGCCCGTTCCCCCGCCCGCCATCCTTGTGCGGCTTGATGCGCGCCGGTTGAGCCGCGTTTTTTACAACCTCGTCCACAACGCCACCGACGTCATGCTCAACGGCGGGAAAATTTTCCTGCGCTTCTACGCGGACGAAAATGAAATTGTGACTGAAATCGAAGACACCGGCCCCGGCATCGCGCCCGAAATCGCCGACAAAATTTTCCAAACCTTCGTCACGTTCGGAAAATCACATGGCACCGGCCTCGGCCTCTCCATCTGCAAAAAAATTGTCGAGGATCACGGCGGGAAGATTTCCGTCCGCAGCGAGGCCGGACATGGTGCGATATTTTACTTCACGCTGCCGCTGGCAAAATAATCGTTGCTCCGTGAATCGTGAATGGTTGCATCGGAGGCAAACTGGCGACAAACTCACCCGACGATGCAACGGTTTAACGATTCAACGATTCACGAACCATGAATCGAATCAGGCTTCTTTCCGAGCAGGTCGCCAACCAGATCGCCGCCGGCGAAGTGGTTGAGCGTCCCGCCAGCGTCGTGAAGGAGCTGGTCGAAAACTCCCTCGACGCCGATGCGCGAAAAATCACCGTCGAGATTGGCGCGGGCGGGCGTAGTCTCGTTCGCGTGACCGACGACGGTTTCGGGATGAGCCGCGACGATGCGCTGCTTTCGCTCGAACGCCACGCCACCAGCAAAATTGTCCGCGCCGAAGATTTGGCCTCAATTGCCACGATGGGATTTCGCGGTGAAGCGTTGCCGAGTATCGCCAGCGTCAGCCGCTTCACGCTCACCACGCGCGAACGCGAAGGCAATTCACTGGAAGGAACGCAGATCATCATCGCCGGCGGGAAAATTTCCGAGGTCAAGGCCGCCGGCAGCGCGACCGGCACGAGCATCGAAGTCCGGCAATTATTTTTCAACCTGCCTGCGCGCCGGAAATTTCTGCGCACGGAAGAAACCGAGGCCGCGCACATCCAGCATTACCTCACGCTCGCCGCGCTGGCGTTTCCTGAAGTAGCTTTCACGTTTGTCAAAGACGGACGCAACGTCTGGCAACTGCCCGCCGTGAAATCCGGCGCGGCAACTTCAAGCCGCATTGAGGCTTTACGCGAACGTTTTCGCGCCCTGCTCGGCGACGAGAAGCTTCTGCCCGTGAATTTTACCGCGTCGCTCGAAGAAGATTTTCGACCTGAAGAAGCCGAAATTTCATTCGAGGCCGCCCTGCCGGAAAAATCCGAAATCGTAAATCATAAATCACAAATTCAAATCTGGGGTTTGATTGGTTCGCCCGGCGTCTCTCGCGCGACGCGCGATGGCCAGTTTATTTTCGTCAATCGCCGCCCGGTGGAAAATCGCGGCATCAATTACGCGCTCATCGAAGGTTATCATAATTCACTGATGAAAGGCCGTTATCCGGTCTGCTGCCTGTTTCTGGAAATTGATCCTGCCGCCGTGGACGTGAACATCCATCCCGCCAAACGCGAGGTGAAATTTCACCGCGAATTTGAAATCCGAAAATTCGTCGCGCAAGCCGTGAAAGAAACGTTGCTCGCGTTTCATGGCGAACCGGAAAATTTTGGAGTGCGCCGACATGTCGGCGCTTTGGAAAGCGGTGACACGTCACCGCACTCTAAACCCGCCGAGCCGGAAACTTACGCGCTGCCGAATTTTCCCGAGAAATTAAAACCATCGCCAGCAATTCCGCCGCAAATTTCTCCCGCCGCGCAAACGCCTTTGAAAATGGGCTTTTCGTCTACGTCCGCGCCTATCACTTCGCCGCAATCGCAAATCGAAAATCCAAAATTGGGAATTTCAAAATCTGCGGATGTTTCCCCAACTCCCATCTCCAATCTCCCATCTTCTGCGGTGACACCTTTGCTGAACGTCCCGCTGCGCCTCGTCGGCGTCGTCGGCAGACTTTATGTGCTGCTGGAATCTGATCGCGGACTCGTGCTGCTCGACCAGCACGCGGCGCACGAACGGATTTTGTTCGAGCAGATGCTCAACCGCATCGAATCCGGCGGCGTTGCGCCGTCGCAAAAATTATTGCTGCCGGAGACCATCGAGTTGCCGCCGCGCGATGCGAATTTTTTGCGCGAACAATTGACCGCGCTCACGCGGCTCGGCGTCGGGCTGGGCGAATTTGGCGAGCGCACCTTTTTGCTCGATGCGCTGCCGCCGTTCGTCAAGGTCGGCGACGCGCGGCGTTTCGTGCTCGATCTCGTGGACGAGTTGAAGGCGGCGGGTCGCGCGGTGAATCTCGCGCGGCTGGGCGAGCACACGATCGCCAAGACCGTTTGCCGCCACGCGGTGAAGGCCAACGACCCGCTCGGCGGCGCGGAACTGGAAAATCTCGTCGAGGATTTGCGCCGCTGCGCGATGCCCTACACCTGTCCGCACGGCCGCCCGACGCTGATTGAAATGAATTACCGCGAACTGGAGAAAAAATTTGGAAGGACGCAGTAAAATCGTATCATGAAAAAATTTCCTTCAGAAGTTTCTGCGCAGTTAAAATCCTATGTCTATCTTTATTCCGACCCTCGCGATGGGAAACCGTTCTACCTTGGCAAAGGAATTGGTAATCGCGTTTTCAATCATTTGGACGATGAAAGTGATACCCAGAAAGTTCAAAAAATAAAACAGATTCGAGATGCAGGTTTTGAACCGAGAATTGAAATACTCCGATACGGATTGAGTAACGATCAAGCTTCGCTTTTAGAAGCTGGCGTAATTGATTTGCTTGGACTTGCTGATTTAACAAACGCAATTCGTGGCCAACATGCTTCTTCGTTTGGACGTGTAAGAGTTGAAGATTTGCTTTTGAAGCTGACTGCTAAACCAGCACAAATTACTCATCGCGCTTTATTGATAACAATCAACCAGCTCTATCGAAGCGACATGAACGATCTGGAATTATTGGAAGCAACTCGTGGAATTTGGAAACTTGGAAAGCATCGTGAAAAAGCCGAAATCGCAATGGCTGTTTATCAAGGCATCGTGCGCGAGATTTATCGAATCAAGAAATGGCTTCCGGCAGGAACTTTAACTTATCAAACCAGAACCGATGAAGATTTCAAAAATTCAGGCCGTTGGGAATTCGATGGCGAAGTTGCCGAAGATTTAAGAGAGCCATACTTGCATAAATCTGTTGGCAAAAGCGGTCAAAATCCAATTCGATATGTCAATTGCTGACGACGGCAAAATAAATCGAGAGACGGCTGCAACTTGTCCCGCGCCACCGTCTCAAAATATTTTCGGCGAGCACTGGCGTTATTGCCTGCAATGCGGGCATGAGTTGATCAACGAGAAGTGCAAGCTGCGTTGTCCGCGCTGCCATTATTTCATGAGCTGCTCGGATTTCGATTTCGCAAACTAGACACGAATTGCACTAATTAACACGAATTCAATAAAACAATTTTCATTCGTGCCAATTCGTGAAATTCGTGTAAAGATTTTCTGCCCATGAACGAATGGAACATCCAGTCCCGCGCCCACGCCTGCGAGGCGTGCGCCCAGCCGTTCGCCGACCGGCAGCCGCTGCACACGCTGCTCTTCGACGAACGCGCGGAAGATTTGCGCCGCTCGGACATCTGCGAGGCGTGCTGGCAGAACCAATTCAGCGACGGCGCGCGCGAACGCAAGGGCTTCATCTCGCACTGGCAGGGAATTT
>Ga0210402_10003492_pt1 | contig 14704 bp, 12 predicted proteins | sample IncBWC7MmetaG_FD_161055 | JGI IMG/M metagenome (GOLD analysis project Ga0210402, IMG submission 161055) | Forest soil microbial communities from Barre Woods Harvard Forest LTER site, Petersham, Massachusetts, United States - Inc-BW-C-7-M | ecosystem: Environmental > Terrestrial > Soil >...
GCGAACCGCTCCGTAAGAGCGAACGTCTTGCCGGCGGACATCGAGAAGGTCCTCGTGCCGGGGCCCCCGAGAATGCCAACGCCGCAGTTTCCGAACCGGCCGATGTTCGAGGCGGGGACGGAGAAGGCGCTCACGTCGAAGTACTGACTGGTGGTCGGGTTCGAGAGGTAACCGGTCTTGCCGCCGACGCAATCCGGACGCTGTTGACTCACGGAGCGGGACGATGGAAAGGTGCCCGAGGGATCGGCGAGGCTGCTGGGGAAAAACGGCGTCAGCCACGGACCGGTCTGAATGAGGGTCACGCCGGTGACGCGCCATCCGCCTACAGCCAGATTCGCCACACGGCTCACGCCGCCGAAGTACTTCTTACCGCGGCCGATGGGCAGGTCGTAGACAAAAGTGCTCACGAACCGGTGGCGGCGCGTGTAGTAGGCGTTGCCCACGTCCGAAGCGATGTTGTAGTAATTGGCCACGTTGCCGCCGTTATCGCCCTGGCCGCCGGTCGGAATGGCCGAACCGGGGGCGGCGCCAAGCGCGTTGGTCTGGTTGTCGGCGAGCGTGTAGTTGTTTGAGAAGGTCAGGTCGCGAGAAAATCGGCGGTTCAGTTCCAGCGTCAAGGCGTTATATCGGGCGCTCGGGCCGTTGTCGCGAGTCAGCACTTCGCGGAAGTTCGGGAACTTCAGGTTCTGCTGGCGGAGCGCCGGGGTGGCGACCAAAGCCGCGTAGCCGAACGTGTTCGGCGCAACTTGATTCAGGTCCGGACTGTAGATCAGATTATAGGTGTGAGACCCGGTGTAGCTGGCCCGCGCTACCGTGCTAAAACCAATGCTGCGGTCGATGGAAAGGTTCCACTGGATAACTCTTGGATCCTTCAGGTTGTAATCGTTGGCGCGGCGGTAACCGGGGAACGCCGCGGCGCTGCCCGAACCCTTCGGAAAAGCGTTGGGGAACGTCGTGCTGCCGTAGTCCGCGTAGTAGCTGGTGTCTACGCCCAGAAGCGAGTAGAGCACCGCGCCCAAAACGGGAACCGAATACATCCCGCCGGAAGCGCGAACCGTCGTCTTGTTATCGCTGCCCGGACTCCAGGAGAGGCCAAGCCGCGGCTGAATGTTCCTCTTATAGGTGTTGCGGAGCGTGTCGGGAAGGCCAACGCTGCTGGCGGTCACGAACGGCGTATTGCCCACGGCGCCTTTCCATAGCGGGTTGATCAAGGAGGTTTCTTCGTTCTGGATGACCAGGCGGCCGCCTGGGTAATTGCGGTCGAAGTTGCCGAGCTGATGGGTGCCGTCGTCAAACGGAGTATTGATTTCGTACCGCAGTCCGGCCGTCAGCGTGAGGTTCGGGCGCACTCGAAACTCGTCCTGCGCAAAGCCGCCATAGTGATAGCCGAATGGCTTGCCATCCGGACCGTTTTGCGCCTGCACCGCATCGTCGATGTTGCCGAGCAAGAAAGTTGAGAAGCCGGTGGCATCGTTGCCGTTGAAAAAATAATCGCCATATTCGTCGCCCAGATTGAACGTGATGTTGTCCTGGTAGCTCAGGCGGCGGAACTCGAAGCCGAACTTCAGGCTGTGGCGGCCCCTGGTCCAGGAGACGTTGTCACCCACCTCATATGTGGTGTTCTTGTTCAATCGCGGATGGCCGTAAGGGTTGGTCTGGCCGCCCAGAAAATCGCCGATATAGAAGACCGGAACGCCGCCGAGGCCGTTGCTGGGCGAGCCCGGCAAACCCTGAATCCCAAGGCCTTGGACGATCGAGTTGCCCTGCGCCGCCTGCGGGTAACTGAAGGAGAAATTGGCGCGCGTATAACCGAATCGAAGATCGTTGATGAGGTTCGGCTTGATAATCCAGTTGTAGGAAGCGGCGAGATTGGTCAGGTCCGATTCGGTCGAAAACGAGCCCATCAGCGGGTTGTAACTCGCATCGCCGGCGCCGCCCGCGCCTAGCGCGGCGTCGGTTCCGATCCCTGAAATCGTTTTCTGCGTGACGCGGCCCCAAACGCGATGATTCTGGCCGATGCTCTGATCCAGGCGGCCGTCGAATCCGTCCGAGGTGTAGTTGCCGGGGAAGGTCGTAACCAGATTCGGATTCGCCAGCGACACGTCGCTGTTCGTCGGTGCCGGGAAGAAGAGCGGGATTGCCTTCGCCGACACCTGGTTGATGCGGCTCGAAGGGATGGCGTTGCCGGGGAACGGCGAATTGTTGGTGGGATCGATAATGTTCGTGCCCGAGCCGGCGAAGTTGCCGGTGCGCCACTGAATGGGCGCCGTGTTCGTGCTGATCAGCGTGTTCGAGTCGAGACGGACACCCTCGTAGTCGAAGAAGAAGAAGGTCTTGTCCTTGCCGTTGTAGACATGGGGAATGCTCACCGGTCCGCCGAGCGAAGCGCCGTAGGTGTTGGCGTCGCCTGTCGGGATCACCTTGCTGATCTGGTCGCCGGCGTTGAAGTCCTTGCGCTGCCCGTACCAGTAACCGCCGCCATGGAATTCGTTGGTGCCGCTCCGGCTGATCACGGTTAGATCGGTTGGCTGGGAGAACTCGGCGCTATTGCCCGCAGTGTTGACGCGGAACTCCGAAATGCCTTCCACCGATGGGAATAAGTCGCGCGTCGGACCGCCGTAGCGCGGGAGTTGCGTCGAAACGCCATCGAGCGAAAAGGAGGTCGCTGTCGGCAGTTGCCCGGCGATGGTGATATTGCCGCTGGTGTCGGATTGAACGCCTGGGGCCAGATTGGCGATCACGATCGGACTCGGGCTGGCGGTAGCGCGGAAGTTCAGCGCCAATGAGTTGATGGCATCACCCGACTTGGAGTCGGAGCGCGTGAGCGCTTCAGAAACGGCCGGCGTGCCGACAACTTCCACGGTTGTGCTGGCAGCGCTGCCCACAGCGAGTTGAAGATTGATCGAGATCTCTTCCCGAGCCGGCAGTTGTACATCCTTCTGCTCACTTCGGCCGAAGTTCGGGGCGACGGCGGATATGGTATATACCCCAGGATCGAGATTCACCAGGCGGTACCGGCCGGCGTCGTCGGTTACGACGCTGCGGGTGATCTTCGTCTCCTGATTCAGGGCCTCAACCTTGGCGGCTCGGATGACCGCGGAAGTCTGGTCGGTGATGGCTCCGGCGATGGTGCCGTAGGTTGACTGACCGAGCACGGCGCTCGAAGCCAGCAATCCAGTGACAACCACGCGAACTACTCGCCGTGAAAAGACCTTGTTGTTATTTGCAAAGAACAAATTCCCCTCCTCAGACTAAGGTTTTTCGAGCACAGTGGGAGAACGCAAATCCCGTGTTTTCGTTCCCGCTAGCGTATCGGCCGAAGGTTTCATCCAGACGATAGATCGCTGACTACTGCGTTACAATTTCCGATTTCCACAAAACTTTGTAGTGAGAGCCCCACCGGTAACCGGATTGTCACGCAAAATGGCGATTGATCCGACTATCCTGAACCAATGACTCGTAGAGCGGACGTCGCCGTAATCGGCGGCGGCATCCTGGGACTTGCCCATGCGTACGTTCTCGCACGAAGCGGTAAGCGCGTCGTCCTATTCGAGAGGAATCTACGAGCCAGCGGCGCCTCGATACGGAACTTCGGCATGATCTGGCCCATTGGCCAACCGGCGGGCGAAATGCATGCGTTGGCGCTTCGCAGCCGTGAGATCTGGCTGGACGCTCTGCAGGCTGCAAAGCTCAACTTCCGGCCGACTGGATCTTTGCACGTCGCTCATAAGACTGACGAGGCCGAGGTGCTGCAGGAGTTCGCTGAGGTGGGTCCCGCCGCCGGTTACCGGTGCCAGTGGCTGAGCGCTGATGCGACCATGGAAAGGAGCGAAGCAGTCCAGCCTGTCGATCTTCAAGGCTCACTGTGGAGTGAGACGGAACTGACCGTCGATCCACGGGAAGTGATTGGAGAATTCCCGACGTATCTACGGGAGAGCGGTGTCGATCTCCGCTATGGGTCACTGGTGAGGCGAATTAACTTACCGCTGATCGAGACGGGTCCTGGGAACGGCGCGAAAGAAAGGTGGGAGGTCGACACGGCAATCGTCTGCGGTGGGGACGATTTTGAGACGCTTTATCCGGAGACATTCGCTGCCAGCGGCCTTACTCGCTGCAAGCTGCAGATGATGCGCACGGGCCCGCAGCCGGGCGGTTGGCAGTTGGGTCCATCTCTGGCGTCGGGCCTGACATTGCGCTTCTACAAGGCGTTCTCGATCTGCAAGACCTTACCGGCTTTGCGTGCGCGGATCGCCGCGGAGAAGCCGGAGTACGATCGCTGGGCGATCCACCTGCTCGCCTCCCAGACGGCGGACAGGGCGATCACCCTGGGCGATTCGCACGAATATGGTCTGGATGTGGACATCTTCAATAAGAGTCTGCTGGATGATTTGATTTTGCGGGAGGCGGCGCTCTTCCTGCGGATTCCGTCCTGGCTAATCGCGGAGCGCTGGCATGGAGTCTATTCGCTGCATCCCGAACGGCCGTTCTTCGAAGCCGAACCGGCGCCAGGAGTGCGGATTGTGACCGCACCCGGCGGTTCCGGGATGACGTTGTCGTTCGGGTTGGCCGACCGGACGGCCAAGGCTATGGCTTGAACAAGAAGGCTTGATCATGCACCTGACCGCAGTCATCTTTGATTGGGCTGGTACTGTTGTGGACCATGGCAGCCGCGCGCCGGTCGCCACGCTCCTCGAAGTGTTTCAGGGAGCGGGCGTGGCAATCACGGTTGAGGAGGCTCGCTTGTCCATGGGGATCGCCAAGCGGGCTCATATTGCGTCCATCCTGGCTCTGCCCCGCGTCGTCTCAAATTGGCAGCGGCAACACGGCGCCATTCCAATAGATGCGGATGTCGACCGTTTGTACGCAGCCTTCGTCCCAAAGCAACTCGCGTGCCTGGAGCGGTACTCGGATGTCATCACGGGGGTCCCCGATGCCGTCGAACGGTTGCGCGCGCGCGGTCTGAAGATTGGGTCCACCACCGGTTACACGCGCCCGATGCTCGATTTCCTGCTGGCGTTCGCGAAAGCTCAGGGGTTCTCACCCGATTGCGCCCTCTGCCCCGAGGATGTGGCCGGCGGCGGAAGGCCCGCGCCGTGGATGTGCTATCTGAACGCGATCCGGCTACAGGTGAGCCCCTTGTGGAGCATGGTCAAGATAGGCGACACTCCCAGCGACATGGCGGAAGGCCGGAGCGCTGGGATGTGGACCATCGGAATTACGCGAACGGGAAATGAGGTGGGCATGACTGCCTCGGAGTGGGAGGCCACTCCAGCGGCGCAGAGGTCCGATGCGCTGGCGAAGGCAGCCATTCGCCTGGAGGACGCCGGCGCTCATTACCTGGCGGAAAGCGTCGCCGAGTGTCTCGGCTTGCTCGATGCGGGCATTCTGGATAAGATCGACGCGCGCGTCGCGGCCGGGGAACGGCCGTGATTGTTTCGGCATCCATCAAACGGACGCCTGGCTCATTCGCCTTCTGGCAGGGATGCACGGTGGCGTTGATCGCCGTCGGCTATGCGGGTTATTACCTGTGCCGGTCCGACCTGTCGGTGGCCATGCCGTTGCTGATTCGCGAGATGTCGAGCCGCGGCGTATCGCCGGACACCGCCAAGGTGCAATTGGGAACCATCGCCTCACTGGGCGTTCTGGCTTACGCCATTGGAAAGTTCCCTAGCGGCTGGCTGGCAGATTTTCTGGGCGGCAGGCGCAATTTTCTGTTTGGCATGGCCGGGTCGATCCTGTTCACCCTGCTGTTCGGTCTGACGGGCGGAATTCCCCTTTTCACGCTGGCGTGGATGGGCAACCGCGCCGTGCAATCTAGGGGCTGGGCCGGGATGGTGAAGATCACTTCCCGTTGGTTCTCTTACTCGGCCTACGGTACCGCAATGGGCATCATCAGCCTGAGTTATCTGTTTGGCGATGCGGCGGCGCGCGAGTTCATGGCACGGTTGATCGATGCCGGAATCGGCTGGCGCGGCGTTTTCCTCGCCGCCGCCGGAACGTTAGCGATCCTGCTTCTGCTCAACGTTGTGCTCCTCAAGGAAACGCCGGTGCTCCTCGGATTTCCCGAGCCGCCCGCCAACCCCGCCAACCTCTTCGGTGAGGCGGGCGAAACCGCCCAACCAGCCAGCCTCAAACCGGCCAGTCTCGCCACCTTGCTCGGCACATTCGCTAAGAGCCCCGCATTCTGGCTGGTTTGCCTGCTCTCTCTTGGCGTGACGATCATGCGGGAGACGTTCAACCTCTGGACGCCCACTTACTTCACGCAGTCGGTGGGACTGACCGTAGCGGAAGCAGCACACAAAAGCGCGCTGTTTCCGTTCTTCGGCGGCCTCTCGGTTCTGCTCGCGGGATTCCTCAGCGACCGCCTGGGCAGCGCGGGCCGGGCCGCGATTATGTTCTGCGGACTGCTCTTAACCACGGGCGCGCTCATGGTCCTTGCGGTTGGCGATTTCGGCGGGTCGCGCGTGGCTCCAGTCGCTCTGGTTGCGCTGGTGGCATTCGCGATGATCGGACCCTACTCCTACCTCGCTGGCGCCATTTCCCTCGACTTCGGAGGCAAGCAGGGCAGCGCCACCGCATCCGGGCTCATTGACGGCGTCGGCTACCTCGGCGGCGTGCTCGCCGGGAATAGCGTTGCGGGCATCTCTGTCATCTGGGGGTGGAAGGGAGCATTCGCGGCGTTGGCCTCGGTTGCGTTGTTATCGAGCCTGGCCGCTGGTGTGTATCTTGTCCAAGTGAGGCGGCAGGCAATGGAACGGCGATGAACGTAAGTCCAACTCGAGCGGACGAAGTGTTGCGGGTGATGAAAAAACAGGACGCCCAAGCCTGTTTTGGCGAGGCCGTCTCGCAGTTGGAGCATGCCCTGCAGGCCGCCTGGGCGCAGCCCGGGTTGGCCGTCCCTGCCTTGGAAGGGTATCGCACCCTGCTGACGACGCCACCCGAAACTCCGTGACGGCCGGCGAGACGGCCGCCGTGGGCGCTATAGGTAGTGGGGCACCATTTCGCGCCAGTAACGAGCCCGATGGGGCTCGCCGGGCCAGATGTCGAGCCGGTGCGGGACGCCTTTAGCGACGAGGGCCTGGCTCAGCAGGCGGTTGCTCTCATGAAACGGATCCCGTTCGCCGACTACCAGCGTGATATCCATGCAGCGGATGGGGCCAAGGAAGCACGGGTCCTGCAGGTTGGGCAGAAAGTGGTTCGGGGTGATGAAGTAGACTTCCTGGTCGTAGTGTCCGCTGAACAAGTCCTCGAACGGACCGAACGTGCGGGTAAGATCGTATCGCCCGCTGAGTGCCACCACTTTGCAGAACAGCGTGGGATGGCGGAGCGCGAGGGTCATCGCGTGATAGGCGCCGATGCTGCAGCCGTGAACAAATGAGGGATGGGACGCCGTTTTCCGAAAGCATGAATGGGATCACTTCCCGCAGGATGTAACGCTCGTACTGGCGGTGGCGCTCGGCGCGTGCCGGCGGAGGCGCGGTCCGGCAGTACAGGCTTTCGGAATCCACGCCATGCGCGGGAAGTGCCGGTTTTCTCGCCGCAAAGCCAACGGGAAGGGTAATCAACGTGACAGATGCCTGGAAATGGCAATCATCACAGTCGCTAGTCCCGCGAGGAATATCAGGACTAGCGCCAGCACAGCGGCCGCACGCCAGAAATGGTTCTCGATGGCGCTCCACGCCAGAGCACTGAGGACTCCCCAGACAGCGAAGAGCACGCAGGCGGCGAAAATTCGAGTCAAGCATCCCGCGATGGCAATCAGAGCGTCGCCAAGGCTTAGATCCGGACTAAAAGTGTAAGGCACCGCCAGGCGGGAGAAGATGGATCGGCCCTGCGTAGCGGCGCGCGGCGTGTGATCCGGTTGCAGCCGCCGCAGCAACTTCCCGACCAAAGTTCGATGTCTCTGCATGGGCAGATATATCCATTCTCGCGCAGCCAGGAACGCAAAGCGTCCTCGAAATCAGTAGTCGAATTGTGACGCACACGTCATACCGCCGTAACTGGGGTTTCGTAGGCTTGTGATTTCGCTCTTTAATTGGAGGCGCCATGGATTTTCTCGGGGAGCACCTTTCGGTAGCCACCGTAATGTTTTTGCTGCTGGCGTTGGGTTTGGCGCTCAGCTTCGAGTTTGTGAACGGGTTCCACGACACGGCGAACGCGGTTGCAACGGTAATCTACACCCACACGTTGAAACCCACCGTCGCAGTGGTGTGGTCCGGATGCTGGAATCTGATTGGAGTGCTCAGTTCATCGGGCGGCGTGGCATTCGGCGTGATCGCGCTGCTGCCGGTGGAACTGGTGATCAACGTCGGCTCGGCGGCGGGGTTCGCCATGGTGTTCGCATTGCTGATTTCCGCCATCATCTGGAACGTGGGGACCTGGTATTTCGGGCTGCCTGCCTCCAGTTCTCACACGCTGATCGGAGCGATCATGGGTGTGGGCCTGGCCAACTCGATGATGGGCGCAGGCCACGTGTTCGGCGAGGGCGTAAACTGGGCCAAGGCGTCGGAGGTGGGCATGTCTTTGCTGATCTCACCGTTAGTGGGGTTCACCTGCTCAGCACTTCTCCTGTTATTGTCGAAGGCGCTAATCAAGCGCGAGGATCTCTACAGAGCGCCCGAAAAAGATAAGGCCCCGCCCCTGTGGATTCGGTCGCTGCTTATGGTGACATGCACGGGCGTGAGCTTCGCCCACGGTTCCAACGACGGGCAAAAGGGCATGGGACTCATCATGCTAATCCTCATTGGGATTCTGCCGGCCAGTTATGCGGTCAACCTGAGTACCAGCGACGTCTCGGTACAGGAGATTTCGCAGAGCGCGGTGGCCATCAGGGTGGAGATGAACCACCATTCGCCCGGCATTGCGCTGGCCGGTTTCCAGACCTCGGCCGATGAACTGTCGTCCTTCCTGAAGACCACCGGCGTGGACACGGAGCGGACCTATGCGGCCATCAGCAATAAGTGTCTCGAGCTCTCCGATATGATGGAGGGGAAAAAGAGCCTCACCGAGCTGAACACCGAACAGCGGCGCACGCTGCGGACGGACCTGTACCTGGTATCCGAATCGCTGGGCAAGCTGGTCAAGAAGAAGAAACTCACGGACGTGGAGGGCAGCGATGCCGCCGCGCTGAAGGGCCGGATGGACAAGGTCACCAAGTTTATCCCCAGCTGGGTGAAGGTGGCGGTGGCGCTGGCGCTTGGGCTGGGCACGATGATTGGATGGAAACGCATCGTGGTGACGGTGGGAGAGAAGATCGGCAAAGAACACCTGACATACGCCCAGGGAGCTTCGGCAGAGTTGGTGGCGATGGCCACCATCCTGACGGCCGACTACCTCAACCTGCCGGTGAGCACGACGCACGTGCTCTCATCGGGCATAGCCGGCACGATGGCGGCGAACCGGTCCGGGCTGCAGATGGACACATTGCGAAATCTACTGCTGGCGTGGGTGCTGACGCTACCCGTCAGCGTACTGCTGGGCGCCGGAATTTTTGCATTCGGGCTAAACCTGGTGATTCGTCTCGGGTTGAAATAAGACGGGTTGAAATAAGACGGGTTGAAATATGTCGGATTAGAATAAGACCGCACCCGCCGTTCGGGGCGCCGCGACAGCCCGAACCGATTTCACTTATTCACCGCCGGTTGGCGTCCAGATGCTTCTGGAAAAACTCTACGGTCATGTTGTGGATCTGCTCAATGCCGATCGAGAGAGGCTGCCCGGATCCAGGAGTTCGAAGTCGTGATTCGCATTCCCGACTTTGACCAGCTTTTCATCGGCGCCTGCCCGGAGGCATGCATCCAACATCGTTTGGACTGCTCGAATGGCACCGGAGTGTCGCCATCGCCATGTACCACCAGAATCGGCGGTTGCCCCAATGCAATATAGGCAATTGGACTGGCCCGTCTGTAGGCGGCAGGGTTTCCCGTGGTGTCACACAAATGAGCTTGGCGATGGCTGCTTGCCCCCGAGTCCCGAAATCGACGGTGACTGTCGTCACATCCGTTGGGCCACAGTAGGACACAGTCGCGCGAACGCGGCTGGAGACGCCCGGCCACCCTTCCGAGCCTTCCAGTCCGGCTTTCTCGCCGGCCAAACTGAGCAACAGGGCAAGGTGTCCACCGGACGAAGCACCGGCAACACCGATTCGGTTCGAGTCTGGATCGTACTTCCTGGCATCGGCGAGTAATCCGATAGAGTAACATGGCAGTGTTGCGGCGCCGCCTAATATGGAGCAGCCATGAACCGAACGGAAACTCGAGCGGACGAAGTCATCCGGTTGATGGATAAACGCGGCGGTGAAGCCTACTTCGGCGAGCCGGTCTCGCAATTGGAGCATGCACTGCAGGCTGCGTGGTTCGCAACACAAGCGAAAAGCGCACCCACGCTAGTCGCCGCGGCGCTTCTTCACGATATCGGACACCTTCTGCACGATCTGGGCGAAAACGTGGCAGACCAGGGGGTCGACACCCGCCACGAAGAGGCCGGTTTCGGTTGGCTGCTGGCGCGCTTCGGACTTGCCGTGGCGGAACCGGTCCGTTTGCACGTGGCCGCTAAACGCTACCTGTGCCAGGTGGACCCGGAGTATTATGCGAACCTGTCGCCCGCCTCAGTGCGGAGTCTGGCCCTGCAGGGCGGGCCTTTCACCGAGGAGAATGCACGCGAATTCGAGCGGCTACCTTGGTACCGCGACGCAGTTCAACTCCGGCGTTGGGATGACGCGGCCAAGCGGCCCGGGTTAGGCGTCCCGCCCTTGGAGGACTATCGCGCGTTGCTGGACACGCTACCGGCCGCCGAGAGTGTGTGATGGCTTCGCGCGGGTGTCATCGTGACGTAACGGAATGTTCATACGCGGTTTATATTCGCCTGTTAGGATTCTGACTCGACTCATGCAAATTCTGCTGTTGCCGGTTTTCTTGACGATCTTCGCAGCCTCGATGGTGGCCCAGACTGCGCCCGCCGCTCAGAGCCCCAGACCCACATGCGACGGGAATTTCGCCACCGTGCGAGTCTCCGCCATCGCCTCCGCCGGTTCGATGGAGGGATTCCTGAAGGCGGTCGCCGCTCACAGGGAGTGGTATCGATCCCACGGGCAAGGCGATCACGAGATTTTCGTCGCGCGCATCGTCGTTCGCGACGAGACGACGCGGGCGCAGAGTTACTCTGCGAAAGAAGCGATGACTTATCATGTTCACCCGGCATCCAGCCGGCCGGAGCCAGAGCACGATGCGGCTTACGAAGCGTTCGTCAAGCTTTACCGGGACAACTCGGACATAAAACAGCAGTACAACATTTGCCTGCCCAAACCTGGGTTGCGATAACACGGAAACGGCAGTATCCTCATCGCGAAATGGCGAAGCTCACCTCAAGCGGTTGCAACAGCCAATTCAGGAAACTCGACCGCAAAGTCTCATGTCGGATAACTATAGGAGCGACATACGAATGTTATCGCGATGTCATCCGATCTTAAATATAGCCTGATAACTTTTGGCCCTAGGAGGATTTCAAGTGTTCAAGATGTTAAAACAGCTAAACCCGACTGCTATTGCGCTTACACTCGCATTGCTGGGTGTGACTCCCGCGCTCCCAGACGACTCCAATGGCGACGACGGCGGCCGCCACGTTCTGCTGATCAGCATCGATGGCATGCACGCTCTCGACTTTGAGAATTGCGTGAGCGCCAATACGTGTCCCAATCTGAAGGCTCTCGGAAAGACCGGCGTGAATTACACGCGTACGTCCGCCTCCCGGCCTTCGGATTCGTTCCCCGGCTTAATGGCTATCGTCACGGGAGGCACTCCGAAGACCGTGGGTGCTTACTATGACGTTGCCTACGACCGGGTACTGGCGCCGCCCAAGACCACGACCGGCAATGGACTGGCCGGGGGAACCTGCACTCCAAACCAACCGAACGGTACCCGGACGGAATACGAAGAGGGCGTCGACATCGATCAGACGTTGCTCACCGGCGGCAGCCCCGTGTTCACTAATCCGATCGATGGCGGGTTTCAGTCAATCGACCCCAACAAGTTGCCGCGAGATCCGTTTAACGGATGCACGCCGGTTTATCCGTGGAATTTCATCCGCGCGAACACGATCTACGGCGTGATCCATAAGGCCGGGGGCTACACGGCGTGGGCGGACAAGCACGCGGTTTATGCGGCGGTCTCGGGTCCGACCGGAACTTCCACGCCGAGCAATGTGGACGATTATTACGCGCCAGACATAAACTCCAACGTGGTCGCACTGCCCGGAATAACCACGGCCAGCGGTGTGAATTGCGCCACCATACCCATCAGCGGCGATTGGACCACCGGCTTTGACAGCGTCAAGTGCAACGACCAACTCAAGGTAAACGCCGTGCTCAACTGGATCAATGGCAAGACTCACTTGAGTGGAAAGAACGCTCCGGTGCCTATGATATTCGGGATGAATTTCCAGGCTGTCAGCGTCGGGCAGAAGTTGCTCACGGCGGCGGCCAACGGCGGCTACACGGATGCGGCCGGCACTCCGACCGCGGCCATGCTAGCCGAAATCGAGTTTGTGGATGCCGCGATCGGCCAGATGGTCACCGCCCTGACGAACAAGCACCTCCTCGATTCGACGACCATTATCATTACCGCCAAACACGGCCAGTCGCCGGTCGATCCTCACCGTTTCTTCCCCATTCCCGGCCACAGCGGGGCCAATGGCACGCCCCCATCGGGAGTGCTTGGACCGGCTTTCCTTCCCGATTCCGAGATCAACGGGATCGGGCCTACCGAAGACGATATTTCGCTTCTCTGGCTCAAACCGGGAGCTGACACGCTTTCGGCGGTCAACCTCCTGGAACTCCCCATCAACGCGAAAGCCGCGGGTATCGGGCAGATCTTCTACGGGCCGTCCATCGAAACTATGTACAATGCACCCGGGTTGCCACCCCTCGACCCTCGGACGCCCGATATCATCGTGCAGCCGAATGTCGGCGTCGTGTACACAGGCAGCTTGAAAAAGCAGGCGGAGCACGGCGGATTTGCCCACGACGACACCAATGTGATGATGCTCGTATCGAATCCGAGCATCAAGGCCAAAACAGTCACCAGCTTCGTTGAGACGACTCAGGTGGCTCCCACCATCCTGTCGATTCTAGGGCTTGATCCGAACGCGCTGACCGCCGTCCAGGCGGAAGGCACTCCGGTGCTGCCGGGTTTTGGACAAAAACAAGATTAACTGCTATTGGTTTCGAGTGCGGGCGCCTCCCAAGCGCCCGCAAATCTTTCTGTGCGTCCCTCCGTTTTGCCGATCTGCGCTTCCGGCACTTTCCCGGCAAGAAATTCTCTCAGCTTCCGATCGAGAGATGCGGTATCTTTCTCTTGCTGGACCACAGACAGAATGGCGCGTCTCAGCGGCCTGCTCATCCGCCTTCCTGTAGAGTTCCCCATTGCCTTCGGCACTCAGCCGGTTCGATTCCACGGAGTTTTCAGCGGCGGGAACCGCGGGGGCGCTCATCATCACTACGAAAGCCACGTCATGATTACGTGCCGCCACGATGGGAGCCACGAGGCCGCCCTCTCCGTGGCTGAGGAGGCCAATCTTGTGAGGATTCACTTCCGGGCGCGTCTTCAGATAGGCTACGGCGGCCTCGGCATCGCTTGCGGCATCATCCATTGGCGCGCCGCCGTACTGCGCTTTGGCACCCACAGAGGCGAGCGAATCGTGGTTGTGGTGGCTAACCGGACTCCGGCGGATGAGCGCCGGAAAATTAGCCGGCGCGCTTAGCCCGACTTTCGCACTTCGATGCCACGCGCCTCAGATCGCAGAACCGGGTCACTCCTCGGCCTCGGTGCTCAACATTGCGTTGATCTCGGCCGCAACCTCCATCACCTGCTTGGCCGCCGTAGCCGTGCGCTCTGGTGGGAAACGAGTAGCCGGCGCCGAAATCCCAATCGACGCCACAATCATGCCGTCACGGTCGCGCACTGGAGCGGCCATGCAGCGAACGCCTGGAATATACTCTTCTTCATCGGTGGCCACGCCCGCCGCTTTGATGGCCGCGCATTCCTTAGCGAGTTGCTTGAGGGAAACGATGGTAGTGGGCGTGTGTCCCTGGAGGGCGGCGGCGCCAAGAAGCGCCTTGAGTTCCGTGAGGCCGTAATCCGCCAGCAAAGCCTTGCCGTGAGCGGTACAATACAGCGGCACAAATTCGCCGGTCTGTCCGGAGATCACCAAGACCTGGTTTGTGGAGGCGTAATGGTCGATGAAGAAAGCCTCTTTGCCCTCGCGCACCGCCAGATGGGTCGTTTCGCCCGTTTGCGTGGCCAGGCCCTTCACGTGATCGTGACTGAAGGTGATCAGCATTTTGCTCCAGTCCTGATTGCGCGAGATCCGCCAGATTGAGGGGCCGAGAATGTAGTCCTTCCGGCCGCTTGGATGCGCGAGAAATCCCCGGCGCTTCAAAGTGTTCGCCAGCCGGAAAACGCTGCTTCGGTCGATCCCCAGCAGATCGGTGAGTTGCCCGAGTCCAACGGAGTCCGATGTCTTCGCGACTGTCTCCAGAATGAACAAACCCCGATCCAAACTTTGGATGGAAGGAGTTTGCAGTGGGTGTGGCTACTTTGGAACGACGGCCCAGGCGACTGGGTATAGGCGGCGCTGGTCCTGCTCGATGTGGAATTGCCAGTAGCGATCAAAATCTCCCGAGAGATAAATGGCCCGGAGTTGCACAATG
>Ga0210402_10003493_pt1 | contig 14702 bp, 8 predicted proteins | sample IncBWC7MmetaG_FD_161055 | JGI IMG/M metagenome (GOLD analysis project Ga0210402, IMG submission 161055) | Forest soil microbial communities from Barre Woods Harvard Forest LTER site, Petersham, Massachusetts, United States - Inc-BW-C-7-M | ecosystem: Environmental > Terrestrial > Soil >...
CCAGAAACGTACCCCTAGCAAAAAATTCGAGCCCGGAGAATATTCGTTGCTGACGATGATTCCTGTGGGGGTTCAGCCTAATAACATCGTGGTGAAATCGTTCGTGCTGGCTGAGCCTGCGTCGAAATAAGTTGTTGTCCTGAACGGAGTAACTGCCTCGCGAAGCGAAGCGGTTATGTAGTCGAAGGATCCCTGCACGGTAGGGTATTTTTACGGAGTCAAAGCGTCCTCCCCACGCTGCTTGGAGGAATTCCCTGAACCCGGCTCGCGAGATTCATCGATTGCGGGATCCTTCGACTTCGCATCTGTTTCGCTTCGCGAAGCAGTCGCTCCGCTCAGGATGACAATGCATGGGGTAGGTTAGGCGGTTGCGCCGCAGCACTTCTTGTATTTTTTCCCGGAACCGCATGGGCAGGGATCGTTGCGTCCGACTTTGGCGGCGCCGCGTACTACTTGCTGCACTGCCTGGAGGTCGCCAGAACCGGCCATGCGAGCCTGTTCCAGCTCACGTCGCTTCTTGCGTTGAAAAGCTTCTTCGATTTCATCCACCGACGTGGCTAGCTGCCGCGGTGGCCTGCGGCCGTTCCCGTCCCCGGCTAATCGCGGAACCGGGACACCCGCGTCCGGACCTGCCGCGCCGGGACCGCCGTCCCCGGGCCTAGGTGGGCCACCCTCGGTTGGACGCTCCAGAATCTGCATCAGGTAGAGATAACGGACGGCCTCTTCCTGGGAGCGCCGCATCATGGCTTCGAACATGTCGAAGGATTCGCGCTTGTATTCCACCAGCGGGTCGTGTTGCCCGTAGCCGCGCAGACCAATACCCTCTTTCAAGTGGTCCATGTCGCGGAGGTGGTCTTTCCATTGCGCGTCAAGCACACTCAACATGATCATTCGCTCGTGATAGCGCATGGCGTCGGGGCCAATTAGTTTTTCTTTCGCGTCGTAGCGGCCTTTGAGCTTGTCGAAGATCGCATCTCCCAGTTCGCCGCGGTTCAGGGTTTCGGGCTTGATACCTTCCGCAAGAATGTCCACTCCGAAGCGGGTGAAAATAGCGTCCTTCAATCCCTTGAGATCCCAGTCGGCAGCATGAACTTTGACCGCGCAGAACTCGTCCATCAGATCGCTGAGGATGCCGGAGACATAATCCTCAAGGATCAGTTCCTTCTGATCGACACCTTCGAGCAATCGATTGCGCAGGCCATAGACCGCCTCGCGCTGTTTGTTCATAACGTCGTCGTATTCGAGCAGATGCTTGCGGGCCTCGAAGTTTTGCCCTTCGACGGCCTTCTGCGAACTTTCGATGCGGCGGGAGATCATCCTTGACTCGATCGGGACGCCTTCTTCCATGCCCAGTCGCTGGAGCAGGTTGGAAACCCACTCCTTGGCGAAGATCCGCATCAGATCGTCTTCGAGCGACAGATAGAAACGAGAGGAGCCAGGGTCGCCCTGGCGTCCGGCGCGGCCGCGAAGCTGGTTGTCAATGCGGCGAGCTTCGTGACGTTCGGTGCCGAAGATATGCAGGCCACCCACTGCAATAACCTCGTCATGCCCTTTGTCGGTCTCTGCTTTGTGGCGATTGAAAATTTCCGTCCACTGATCGGTCGGAACCACGTATTCGTTGCCGGCGTAGTACCAGACCGTGCTCTTGGTGTCATCGACCACGGCTTGCACTTTGCCTTGGGCGGCGCGAAGGGGTTGCGCAACTCCCTTTTTTACGCATTCCTGCTTGGCCATGAACTCGGCGTTTCCACCGAGAAGAATGTCGGTACCGCGGCCAGCCATATTCGTGGCGATGGTGACCATTCCCTTGCTGCCGGCTTGAGCCACGATTTCGGCTTCCTTTTCGTGCTGCTTCGCGTTTAAGACCCAGTGCTTGACGCCTTTCTTTTTCAGCAACTCAGAGAGGCGCTCGGACTTTTCGATCGACGTTGTTCCGACCAGCACTGGCTGGCCGGTGGCGTGCAGCCTCTGAATCTCGTCGGCGGCGGCGAAGTATTTCTCTTTCTCGGTGCGGTAAACAACGTCCGGATTCTCCAGCCGCAGCATCGGCTTGTTGGTGGGAATGACCATCACTTCCAGCTTGTAGATCTTGTCGAACTCGGGTGCTTCGGTTTCCGCGGTGCCGGTCATGCCGGCCAGTTTCTTGTACATGCGGAAGTAATTCTGGAACGTAATGGTGGCGAGGGTCTGGTTCTCACGTTCAATCTTGACGTTTTCTTTGGCTTCGACCGATTGGTGCAGGCCGTCGGACCAGCGTCGGCCCGGCATCAAGCGGCCGGTGAACTCGTCCACGATGATGACTTCGCCGTCTTTCACGACGTACTCAACATCGCGGTGATAGAGAGCGTGAGCCTTGACTGCAGTCTCGACGTGATGCTTCAGGTCCCAGTTTTCTGGGTCGGCAATATTGCCGATGCCCAGCATCTGCTCAACTTTTTCCCAGCCTTCGTCGGTAACCGTGATGCTGCGATGCTTTTCATCCACTACATAGTCGCCGGTGTATTGCTTAGGCTCGCCGGGAGCAACATCGATTTCCTCGCCTTTTTCGAGCTTGGGAATAATGCGATTGACCCTGGCGTATTTGTCGGTCGATTCTTCGCTGGCGCCGGAAATTATGAGCGGAGTGCGGGCTTCGTCAATGAGGATGGAATCGACTTCGTCGACGATGGAGAAATTGTGGCCGCGCTGCACGCAATCGTGCAGATCGAACTTCATATTGTCGCGGAGGTAGTCGAAACCAAACTCGTTGTTGGTGCCATAGGTTACGTCGGCGGCATAGGCCTCGCGGCGCTGCTGGTCGTCGAGGTCGTGAACGATGACGCCCACGGTGAGGCCAAGAAAACCGTACAACTTGCCCATCCACTCGGAGTCGCGTTTGGCCAGATAATCGTTCACTGTGACCACATGCACGCCGCGTCCGCTGAGAGCGTTCAGATAAACGGGCAGAGTTGCGACCAGGGTTTTGCCTTCGCCGGTCTTCATTTCAGCAATCTTTCCCTGATGCAGAACCATGCCGCCAATCAACTGCACATCGAAGTGCCGCATGTTCAAAACGCGGCGGCCAGCTTCGCGTACGACCGCGAAAGCTTCTTCCAGAAGCTCATCCAGAACCTCGTTGACCACGCCAGCACGCTCTTTGTCCAGTTCTTTGCGGCGATCCGCGTCGGCTTCAGGCTGTTCGGGAATACTGCTTAGGCGTTCCTGTATCCGCTGGCGGAACGCGTCCGTCTTGGCGCGCAGTTGCTCGTCGGTCAGCGCCCGCGTGGCGGGCTCGAGCGCATTGATTGCCTCGACCCGTGGCATGAGACGCTTGATCTCGCGCTCGTTCTTGGTCCCGAAGACCTTGGCTACTAAAGCATTTATCAAAGCGAGAATCCTTGAAAGGCGGAACTATACCCAGAAGTTAGTATATTAGATGCTTACGCAGCGCGTAAGTCGCGGCCCTGCGCGAGAAGCAACTCTCCCCGTCAATTCGACCACCCAGATCAGAATCAAGCAGATTCGAGCCGCTTTCTCATCAGACCTTTGCGACCGCAGCACCGAATCGCATTTTCCGGTATATTTTCCCGCTGGCCTATGCCGACCTTCTACGAACTCTTCCGTCAATGTGCCGCGCGCTGGCCCGACAACGTCGCTCTCGAAATTCAACGACGTGACCGGGTCGAAAGCAGCACTTACGCCGAAGCGCGACGCATGGCTGAGAGCATCGGCCGCTGGTTGACCGAAAACAAATACCAGCCGGGCACTCGGGTTGCGATCCTGGCTGACAATCATCCGCGTTGGATCGCAGCATACCTTGGAATTATCGCGGCTGGATGCACGTCCGTTCCGCTGGACACGGCGTTCCATGCTGACCAGGTTGCGAAGTTGCTTAAGGACAGTGGCAGTTCTCTTCTGTTCTGCGGTCTACGACATTTGGCGGTCGCAGAGGAGGCCGTTGGTGAAATTGCCATCGGCATTGTTCTTCTCGACTCGCCGGAAGCGGGCAGGAGTGCCCGCTCTACACGAGTTGTGGTTGACCTGGACAGTATCTTTCAAGCAGGGCCGGGAACCTTTATTCCTATGTCTTCCACAGATGATGACCTTGCTTCGTTGCTGTACACGTCTGGCACCACCGCCGATCCCAAAGGCGTGATGCTTACGCACTCCAACCTTATGGGCGAGGTGCGGGGAGTCTTCAGCTGGGCGCAACTCGGACCTGAGGATGCGTTGCTCGGGGTGCTTCCGCTTTTTCACGTGCTGTCACAAATGGCCAACCTCTTGCTACCGCTGGTCAAGGGCTCACGCGTGGTCTATCTCGAAACCCTGAATACGACGGAACTGCTTCGAGCCCTGGCAGAGCGTGAAATCACGGCGTTCGCGGTGGTGCCGCAGTTTTTTTATCTGATTCACGAGCGAATCTTCAAGGAAGTGAAGCAGCGCGGAAGACTGGCAACGTCGGTGATTGGGGCGATGATGGCAATTACAGGTTTCAGCCGCAAGCTGGGATGGAATCCTGGCCCGATCCTCTTTCCAAAGATCCACAATATTTTCGGCCGGAGAATGCGCTACCTGGTTACGGGTGGGTCACGTTTTGATCCGCAGATCGCGCGCGACTTCCATGCTCTGGGAATCGATATTCTGCAGGCGTACGGGCTCACCGAAACCTGCGCCGCTGCCTTCATTACCTCGCACCATGACAACGTGATCGGCTCCGTAGGCAAGCCGCTCGAAGGTGTGGAAGGAAAGATTGTCGATCCACAACCACAAGAAGATGGTGGCCTGCCGGTTGGTGAAATCGCGATTCGCGGGGCCATTGTGATGAAAGGTTATTGGAACAGGCCTGACGCGACGGCGGCTGTCCTAAGAGATGGCTGGCTGTATACGGGTGATCTCGGCTACTTCGACGCCGGCGGCAATCTCTTTATTACGGGCCGCAAGAAGGAAGTCATCGTCCTTAGCAACGGAAAGAATATTTATCCGGAGGAAGTCGAAGCGCATTACCTGAAGTCGCCCTACGTTGGAGAGATTGCTGTCATGGGGATCGAAGGCGTTCCGGGGGAAGACCGGCTGCATGCAGTCATAGTCCCGAATTTCGATGTGCTTAAACAGCGAAAGATCGTCAATGCGAAAGAGGTCATCCGCTTTGACATTGAAAGTCTTTCGACGCAGTTACCCACATCGAAGCGGATCGGAAGCTATGAAATCTGGCCGGAGAGCCTGCCGCGGACGACCACTCGAAAACTGAAGAGATTTGAGATCGAAAAGCGGGTGCGAGCGAATCAATTGGAAGGGCGGTCGGGCGATTCGGAAGTTAGCTCAGAGAAACCGTTGAGTGCGGAAGACACTGCCTGGCTGGAGCAGCCGGATGTGCAGCGCGCGCTGACGATTATACGAGAGTCGGCAAGAATCAAGCCGCAATCGATTCGTCCGGGTGACAATCTCGAACTCGATCTCGGGCTGGACTCGATGCAGCGGGTAGAGCTTTTGGTGGCACTGGAACAGGAAATCGGAGGAGACCTCGAGGAGTCTCGTTTAACCGAAATCTATACGGTGAAGGAGTTGGTTGATGCGATGCGCGAAAGCGCCGCCAACGGCAAGCCCGGTGCTCCTCGCGCGCAGTTCGCCGGCTGGGGCGCCGTGTTGCAAGAAGAGCCTTCCGATCCCGAGTTGCAGGTTTTGCTTCAACCACAGGCGCTCAACCAAACATTCTGGTACATCGTGAGTCGACTGGCGCAGATCATCGCACGCGATCGTTTTCATCTATGCGTTTTTGGCCTGGAAAAACTTCCGACTCAAGGACCCTTTATTATTTGCTCGAATCACCAGAGCTTTATCGATCCAATCGTACTGGGAAGCGTTCTGCCGTGGCCGGTTTTCCGCACTACCTTCGCCGTGGGTACCAGCGAAATTTTCGGCGGAGGCTTTATGCGAAGACTGGCGCGCTGGCTGCGCGTAGTAGTGGTGGATCCCGATGCGAATCTGATTCCCGCCATGCGTGCCGGAGCGTACGGCCTGCGGCACCGCGGAGTGCTCCTTCTTTACCCCGAGGGCGAACGATCAATTGATGGCGAGCCGAAGGGTTTCAAGAAAGGCGCCGCCATTCTCTCCATCCATCTGCAGGTGCCCATCGTTCCGGTGGCGATTGAGGGTTTTCATGAGGCCTGGCCACGGGGGAAAGGTTTTCAGAAATTCGCCCCGCTGCGAATTACTTTCGGCGAAGCGATTTATCCGTCGCCCGATGGGGGCGCGTCGGAGAAAAATTATGAAAAGCTCACGGGCGAGTTAAGAGACCGCGTGTTCGGGATGTGGAAGCAATTGCGAAACCGAGCTCTGTAGAGACGGGCTGCGCTACGTTCCGGTTTAGAGCTAAAGGCCGAAACGTTGCGAGCAACGTTTCTACAGGCAACAAGTCACTTCGCGCGGGGATGCGTCTGGTCATACACTTCGAGAACGTGCTTCATGGATAGCTGAGTGTAGCGCTGGGTAGTGGAAAGACGTTCGTGTCCGAGCATCTCTTGAATAGAGCGCAAATCAGCGCCCTCTTCCAGCATGTGTGTTCCGAAAGCGTGACGTAGAGTATGCGGATGCACGTCTGGCGAAAGCCCTTTGGCCATGGCGATCTTTTTGACGATGCGCCCCACGCTGCGGGTTGTGTTAAGGCGCCCGCCCCTTTGATTGATCAGAAGCGCGGGCGTACTTTTCCTGCGTTCAGCCAGCATCTGCTGGCGCGCCGGCAAGTAAGCAGCGAGGGCTATTTTTACGGACTCTCCAAATGGTACGTAGCGCTCTTTCTTGCCTTTGCCGCGAATCAGAATGGCTTCGGAACTCACGCGAATGTCATCGAGATTGATGCCGATCAACTCGGAGTTGCGAATGCCGCAACCGTAGAGCAGTTCGAACATGATGCGATCACGTTCGGGAAACGAGGCTGCCTCCGGCATCTGCCCGTCGAGAACTGAGTTCATTTCTTCGATCGTGGGCACGCGCGGGAGTTTCTTGGGCAGCTTCGGCGTCGACACCAGTGCGGCGGGATTTTGCTCAACTGCTCCTTCCTGCGCCAGCCAGCGATAGAAAGAGCGGACCGCAGCCAAGGCACGTGCAACCGAAGCCTTGCTGAGTTTGTTTTCGTAGAGATGAGACAGGAATCCACGAATCGTAACGTGATCGATGCTCCGCCAATCCCGCGAGCCCACATAAGCGGCAAAACTCTGCAGATCTCCGGTGTAGGCCTTGATGGTGTGAGCCGAAGCGTTGCGCTGGCGCAGAGAATGGAGAAATTTGTCGATGAACTTCTCGACAGGAGTCCCGGTTCTTCTTGTGGTCATAGCTGCAAACCCATCTCGTCACAGAATCACAGAGAAACGAGGTTGTTCTCTGTGACTCTGTGGTGAAACGTCATTGCCTATCTTGCCTTCGCCCGCGGATGATGCTTCTGGTACACGCTCTTCAATCTGTCGAGTGCAAGATGCGTATAGACCTGAGTTGTCGAAATGTCAGCATGACCCAAGATGGTCTGAACGGTGCGCAGGTCGGCGCCGTTCTCCACCATGTGAGTGGCGCAACTGTGGCGCAGCATGTGCGGGCTGGCATTGCGTCCCATGCTCGCCGATGCCGCGCGAACCAATTGCCAGATGCGCTGGCGAGTCAACTTGTGTGCTCCACGTCCGAGAAACAGAAGAGGCGAGGTCTTCTCCCCCGCCAAGACAGGCCGCGAATGCTTCATATAATCGGCAAGTGTTTCCTGCGCCGACTTCCCCAGCGGGACGATCCGTTCTTTGTCACCCTTGCCCCGTACTAGCACATAACCGAGGTCGAGCTTCAGGTCTTCCAGTTTGACTGCGGTCATCTCCGAGACGCGGAGCGCTCCGGCATAAAAAACCTCAAGCATGGCCCGGTCGCGTAGGGCAATCGCTTCGGCGCCCTTTCGGGTAGAACTGGCACGCGGGCTGCGCAGAAGAGCCTCCATCTCGTCGCGAGCCAGCGATTTGGGCAATACTTTCCACTGTTTCGGCGAGTCGATGTTCAGCGTGGGATCGTGCTCGATCAGCTTATCGAGCAACAGATAACGATACAAATGGCGTAACGTTGAGAGCTTCCTTCCCACGGATCTTCCGTCAACCGAGTTAGCGAAAAGTTCCTGAATAAACTCGCGGACTTCATTGCGTCTCGCATTCAGGAGAGTGCGCTTGCGTTTTTCGAGAAATCCAATGAACTGACCGACATCGGTGGTGTATGCCGCGACTGTGAGGGGCGCCAGTCCCTTCTCCACTTTCAGGTAGTCGAGAAAGCCGGACACCACGTGACAGTTCGCTTCCGACGGCACGGGGGAAGTATGCGCGTTATCGGACATCGAAGGAAGTGATGAGTTCGATGCCGCGGTTGTTTCTCAACCCCATCGACAACACCACCTCTGTCATTCCGAGGAGCGAATGCGACGAGGAATCTGCACTTTCTCTGACGTCAATGACTAGATCCCTTGCTTCGCCCGGGATGGCATCCCTGGTACTCCTTGCAATCTGAGATACGCTTGCTAGATTTGATTAACTTCCCTCAGCACCTCAACCGCATAGATCGCTCCCTCTGGCGTTTCCTCGTGCTTGAAATATGCAAACACGTTGCGGCCTTGGGCCAAATGTTCACGAATGCGGTCCACCATAGAACGGCGTTCATCGCCGGTATAGGACGGCTTACGGTAGCGGTAGTAGCAGAAGTCGGCGGTTACGACGTCGGGCGTGATTCGTTCTTCAGTTTCTGCTATGCAAAGCGCCCGGTTCTTGCTCTTGAGCAGACCAAAAATCTCGTCGTTGAACCATGATTCATGCCGGAATTCAAACGCGGAAGGAACGGCTCGAGGTAAAACATCCAGGAATTCCTGCAAAACCTGGGCATCCGCCTTCATATTTGGCGGCAACTGAAAGAGCAGTGGACCCAGCTTTTCTGCGCGGGCGATCGGTTCAATCGTGCTCAGAAAGCGGGGAATGAAGTCCTCCGTCTTCTTCAAGCGTTTTATATGAGTGATAACCTGGTGGGCTTTGATGCTGAGACGAAACCCGGCCGGAGTTGCATCGATCCACTTCTGAGCGGTCGTCTCTTTTAGTAATTGGCGAAAGGTAAAGTTGACCTCGACTGCGTTGAGCTGCGTGGCGTAGTACTGCAGAAATTTTGTCTGCGCAAGCTTCGCGGGATAGAAATCGGGCTTCCAGCTTGGGTAAGCCCATCCTGATGTGCCGGCATAGAGTTGCGCCATGGTTTCGCTTGCCAGGTTGATGTGGCCAAACTTGAAGATCAGCCGGATTATACCTTCCGGCGTTTTTTCTTGGGTGCGGTCTTCTGTCGAGCGGGCCTGGGGTTCTTCTTTGTTTCCTCTATATCACCGTCCTCGGCTGGGCTGCCAGGTCTAATCCGGTTTCCTGAGCAGCGGCTTCTCCAATCCCCGCGAGCTTTGGCAGTTTCTGCTTGAGCGTCACCACAGGCTCGAATAGGTCTCCCATCTTCTGCACTCGATCAAGCACCTGACCTGCTTCGAACACGAGAAGGGTCGCATCCTTCTTTTTCAGCGCCTGCTCCACTTCCTGCCATTTCACGGGAGTGGAAACTGTGGGGTGCTCGCGCGCCCGTAGCGAATAGACGCTTATCGTAGTCTTGTGCTCATCGTTCTGGCTCCAGTCCACGAACACCTTTCCCACGCGCAACTGCTTCTTCATGTCAGAGACAACCAGGTCTCTATGCTCGTTTTCCAACAGACGGGCGAGTGCGTGAGCAAAGGGTTTGGTGGCGTCGTAGGTCGTGGGCGTGTTCAGCGGAACATAAATTTGCAATCCCTTGGAGCCGGAGGTCTTGGGAAAACTCTGCAGTCCGAAATGCTCGAAAATACTCCGCAGCCAGATTCCCACCTGGCAGCACTGCACAATATTCGCAGGCTCCCCAGGGTCCAGATCGAAGACCATGCTACGCGGCGAAGTAATATCTTTCGCCAGCGACAAAGACGGGTGAAGTTCTATAGCAGCGAGATTCGCGATCCAGATTAGAGTTGGCAGGTCGTTTGCCAGAATGTAATTGACGTTGCGCTGGTTCCCTTCACTCCAAATCGGCGCGGTCTTGACCCAGTCCGGACGGTGCTTGGTCGCGTTCTTTTCGAAGAAGTATTCTTTGTCCACCCCTTCGGGATAGCGCTTCAGAGTGAGGGGGCGCCCCGCAAGATGCGGCAACAAAACCGGCGCAACGCGCGCGTAGTAGTCGATGACCTGCCCCTTGGTGAAACCGGTTGCGGGGTACAAAACTTTGTCGAGATTCGTCAAACTCAGATGTTTGCCTTCGATCTCAACCACCTCTGGTTTGCTCATTCTGCCTCCCCGGTTTCGGTCCGGACTTCAATGCTCTGATGCGGGATTGTAATCTGTGGACCGCCTCGACGTTTGACAACCTCCCCTTGCGCCACGTAATTTCAAACTTCTGCCCTTCATTCGCGTCCAACCTGTTGGAGGTCCAATGAGCTACCGTGCTCTCAAGTCGTTCACCATCGTTTTGACACTCGCCGCGCTGGCCGCCGCACAGGATGTTACCTCGTTTGAAAAGCGCACCACGGTCAAGAAACTGGCCAACGGATTAACCGTCGTGATCTGCGAGCGTCCCGAGGCGCCGGTATTTTCCTTCTTCACCCACGTGGATGCCGGTTCGGTGCAGGATCCGATGGGCGAGACCGGGCTGGCGCACATGTTCGAGCATATGGCGTTTAAAGGCACAGACAAGATCGGCACTACGGATTATGCGGCCGAAAAAGTTGCTCTGGAAAAAGTGGAGCAAGCTTACGCAGCCTATATTGCAGAGCGCGACAATCCCGTCGGACCGAACGAGCAAAAGTTGAAGGACTTGCAAAAAGCCTGGATGGATGCCACGGCAGCAGCCAACAAATTCGTGAAACCTAACGAATTCCCCCAGATCGTAGAAATGAACGGCGGCGAAGACCTGAACGCTAATACCAACGACGACGAGACCAACTACTATTATTCCTTCCCGGAAAACCGGTTGGAGCTGTGGGCTTATCTCGAGTCAGAGCGCTTCCTTCACCCCGTGATGCGCGAGTTTTATAAAGAGCGCAATGTGGTCATCGAGGAGCGCCGCATGCGTGTCGACAGCAATCCAATCGGCCGCCTGCTGGAACAATTCACCACCGCTGCTTTTCAGGCACATCCCTACCATCGCCCAACCATCGGCTGGATGTCGGATTTGAATTCCTTTTCCGCCACCGATGCCAAGAATTTTTTCGACCAGTACTACATTCCATCCAACATGGTCGTGACAGTCGTAGGCGACGTAAAGGCCTCCGAAACCATGCCGATCATTGAAAAATACTTTGGAAGGATACCCTCGCGCCCGCGGCCTGACGAGCGCACCACAACCGAACCAGCGCAGAATGCCGAGAGGCGCGTCGTGTTGCAGGAGATGTCGCAACCGCTCTATCTTGAGGGCTATCACCGGCCTGACTACCGTAGTCCCGATGACGCGGTTTACGACGCTATTGCCGACTTGATGTCGAGTGGACGTACCTCTCGGCTCTACCGCGCCCTGGTACGAGACAAGAAAATCGCTTCCGATTCGGCGGGTTTTACCGGACTGCCCGGTAACAAGTATCCGCACCTTTTTGCTTTCTACGCATTCCCTCTTCCCGGCCACAAGCCGGACGAAATGGCTGACGCCATTCATGCCGAAATCGAGAAGCTAAAAACAGAAGATGTCAGCGACGAGGAACTAAAAATGATCAAGACCCGGGCCAAGGCCAACTTGATCCGGAGTCTGGGGAGCAATGAAGGGCTGGCGTCCAGTTTGGCTTTGTACCAGGCCCGCTACGACGACTGGCGCGAACTGTTTCACTCGGTTGATCGCATCGATAAGGTGACCAAAGCGGATATCCGCCGAGTGGCCAATCAAACTTTTGTGCCAACCAACCGAACCGTGGGAATTATCGAAACCAAGACCGCCGTGTCTGCAGGCAGCCAAAAAGGAGGAGCGCAATGAAACGCCAACTCACGCTCACTCTCCTTTCGATGCTAATTCTTTGCAGCATGGTAGTCCCACGAGCTACAGCCCAGGGCAGCAGTTGGCAACAGATCCCGATTCCCCCGCTGCCGGCGTTTCATCCACAGGAGCCCAAGCGCATCGAGCTGCCGAATGGCATGGTGATCTTCCTTCAGGAAGATCATGAGCTCCCGATTATTGATGGCGTCGCACGCATCCGCGGCGGGTCGCGTTCGGAACCCGCAGGCAAAGTTGGAATGCTGGAAATCTACGGCGAAGTCTGGCGCACCGGTGGAACCAAGTTGCAGACTGGCGACCAACTCGATGATTACCTCGAAATTCGTGCCGCAAAAGTTGAAACCGGCAGCAACGCAGATTCGACAACCATCAGTTGGTCCTGTCTGAAGGGCGATTTCGACGATGTATTCAAGGCATTCAACGACGTTCTTCGCAATCCCGAATTCCGCGCCGACAAGATCGATCTTGCACAACATGAATTAGACGACTCCATCTCACGCCGCAACGACGACGTGAGCGGGATCGCGAGCCGCGAGTCAAGGAAACTGGCATACGGCGTGAATAACCCGTACGCTCGCGAACCCGAATACGCCACGGTTGCCGGCGTGGCACGGCAAGACCTGCTCGACTGGCATCAGTCTCACGTACACCCCAACAACATAATTCTGGGTGTTGTCGGCGACTTTGATTCGACCGCCATGGAAGCCAAGCTCCGCCAGGTCTTCGGCGATTGGCAAAAAGGAACGCCGTTAAAGGAAGACAAGATCGACTTCCAGCCCGCGAAGCCCGGCTATTACCAGATTCCCAAAGAAGATGTGAACCAGAGTTCGATTGATATGACGGATCTTGGCATCCGGCGTGACAACCCCGATTACTACGCCACGCAGGTTTTCAATGAGGCATTCGGCGGCGGCTTTTCTTCGCGATTGTTCAAGAGCATTCGGACAGCACAGGGGTTGGCATACGGCGTAGGTGGCGGCATCGGCTCGGCCTTTGACCATCCTGGAATCGTGCGCATTTCGATGAGTACCAAGAGTGCGAGCACCGTGGAATCCATCCAGGCGCTTTACAAGGAGATCGACAATCTGGAGAAGAATCCGATTTCGGATGAAGAGATCAAACGCGCCAAGGATTCCATCCTCAACTCATTCGTCTTCAACTTCGATTCGCCGGAGAAAGTTCTGCGCGAACGCATGGCGTACGAGTTCTACGGATATCCCGCAGACTTCCTGGAACGGTATCGCGCCGGAATCGAAAAAGTTGGCAAAGAAGACGTTGCCCGCGCCGCGGCAAAGTACCTGCACAAGGATAAGTTGGCGATCCTAGTTGTAGGCAACACGGCGGAGTTCGACAAGCCGCTGTCCTCACTCGGTCCCGTGACCAACGTAGACATTGCAATTCCGCCGGCTCCCGGTGAAAAAGGAGAAAAGGCTGATGCGCCGGTCAAACCTGCTGCCTCGAATCCTGAAGGCAAGGCTTTGGCTGCAAAGGTTGTCGAGGCGATGGGCGGCCTGGAGAAACTCCAGTCGATTAAGTCTTTGCACGTGAACTTCACCGAGAGCGATCCCGGGGGAGATACACCAACGCCGATCGAGTTGACCATAGTATTCCCTGATCGGATGCGGGTGAACATCCAGACGCCTAACGGGAGTCTCGCGGTTGTTGTTTCCCCAGAGGCCGGGTTCATGTCCGCGGAAGGCAGGGGAGTGCGCGACCTTCCTGCAGCGCAAAAGACCGAGAGCCTGACACAGATTCATCACGATCCCGTTTATCTGGCCCAGCACTTGAACGACCCGACGATCACGTTCACTGCCACGGGCACCGAGAAAATCGGCGAGGTCGAAGCTGCCGTGGTGGATGTGGGAGGTGCCGTCCCGTGGATCCGTTGGTACGTAGACCCGAAGAGTGGCCGAATCCTGCGCGAAACTTACAAGGGCATGGGGCAGTCCGGCGAGTTTCAGGGCGAAACCGAGCTTAGCGATTGGAGAACCGCGGACGGCCTGACTTTTCCCTATGTGCACCAGAACAAACAGAACGGCAAAGATACGAGCACCGTGAAGTACACCGCGATCCAGATCAACCCGACGATCGATCCCAAGATATTCGAGAAGCCGACGCAGTAAGCTTATTTTCCCGAATCGGAACGGGGTTTACTGTCTAGTGCTGGGTACCCCCCCTCCCCCCTTTGCCTACAAAATATTGAAAACAAGCCATTTAAATTTCGACTATGTGCTAGATTTTTGAGTTTTAAGGACTTACACGCAAAATCTAGAGAACATGGTAGTTACAGCTGGGGCGCGGGCGCCTCGCCCTTCCATTTTGGAAATGCCCGGGGCATTCGGGAACCGAAAAAGAGCCGTTCTAAATCAGATTGTCAAAGATCGAAGCTTATCTCGCAGATGATATATCTCTGTTTAGATTATCCGTGGTAAAGCAGTCCGTCAACAGGAAAAAGTGTGATGCTGCACGGGATTCGGTAGTCTAGCGTGCCTGCAGAAAATCCTGGTCGGCCAACCTCTTTCGGGGCCGAACGGAGGCGCGTGCCCTTCCCCTTACCCTCCATCCTCTCGTTTCCCGAGCACAGAGCCAAGAGAACGGGCGCGATGAGAGTATCTCCGCTCTGATATTGACCCGGGCGGAAATAGTCGTTGACCGAATCGATCGGGAGGTTTATTCTAGAGCGAATA
>Ga0210402_10003494_pt1 | contig 14701 bp, 12 predicted proteins | sample IncBWC7MmetaG_FD_161055 | JGI IMG/M metagenome (GOLD analysis project Ga0210402, IMG submission 161055) | Forest soil microbial communities from Barre Woods Harvard Forest LTER site, Petersham, Massachusetts, United States - Inc-BW-C-7-M | ecosystem: Environmental > Terrestrial > Soil >...
GCTATCCAACCAAGTTGTATGCGAAACTTCTGATGGCCGTGCTTGCGTTGATCTTTTTCGCTGTGCTTGCCACAGCCGCCATCGCGGGATTCCTCGTCTACCGCATCGTCAAGCCACAACGCACCAGCAGTGAAATCGACATGGAGAGCTTTCCCGGCAAGCCGGACCTGGTGGACTTTGTTGTTCCGGGACTAGGTACGCGACACGGTTGGTTTTTCCCGGGATTGCGCGGCGCGCCAGCTATTGTCCTGTGCCACGGATATGGTTCGAGCCGCGGCGAGCTGCTCACGTTGGTCTCCGCTCTGCAGGATCACCAGTACAACGTTTTTGTCTTTGATTTTGCCGCGCATGGCGGCAATGAAGGGATTACCACGTTTGGCTATCGCGAAGCGGACGAAGTGCGCGCCGCAGTCGATACCGTGGCGGCGCGCAACGATATAGACCCCGCGCGCTATGGTTTGTGGGGCTACAATCTAGGCGCCTATGCTGCTCTGCGCGAAGCGGAAAACGATCGACGTATCCGAGCTATCGTGCTGGATTCTGTCTACGACTTGCCGGAACAGATGGTGAAAATCGGGGTAGAACGCAGTGGCCTCGGCGGATTCCCCCTGATGGTTCGCTCGGCCGAATTTAGTTTTACCTGGTTGAATTACAAGTACCGTGAAGATCCTCCGCTCTCGAAAAAACTGAGTACGCTGGCGGGCGTGCCGAAGCTCTTCATCGAAGCTTCCGATGACCCCGAGCTTGCCGATATTACACGGCAAATGTACTCGAGCTCGCCGGAGCCACGCGAACAGGCCATGATTCCGCATGGTAATTTTGTGGCCATGGACGACAGCGACAAGCGCGACTACGAAAATCGCGTCGTAAGCTTTTTCCTACTTAAGCTGCCCGCTACCGGCGTGCCCAGCCGCTGAGCGCCGTTGGATCTTATAGAGGAAAGAGCCTGTCCTCTCCAGATCGAATGGGACCTGCTCACACGTGAAGTCGGAGCTTACCATCGACTCAAAGTAGTGGCCTCCTGCGAGTACGTAGCCTTCTTGAGGGTGCCCCCCATCCCACATGGTAATTTCTTGGTCGAGGTAAAAACTAAGGCTGTAGCGCTGGCCGCGGCTCATAGATTTAGCAACGGTGAGCTCTCGAATCGGAATTGCACGTCGCTGAAGTTCCTCAGCGAGAGTCCGGCCTGACGGATCATAATAGAAAAATGACGGCAGTAGTTTGTCGGTCATTGACACAGCGAAGAGTATTGGCAAGACGCAGCAAGCAGCCAAACCCGGGCCAAGCGCCCCTTTTGCCGTGAACGAGACGCCAGCCCCAAGCAGCAGGTTCGCGACACTCAGTACGCCCAGAATCACACCAGCGGCAATCCCGAATTTCAGATTGGCTTGTGAGATATGCGGCGTCACATATTCGACGAGCGCAAAGCAGCAAGCAAAGAAAAAAGACAAGCCGAAAAGCGATATGGCGAGAGACTTTGTCCTTCCACTTGCAAGTGCCAATCGCGAGTGCGTCATCAGCACCACAATTGCTGGAATGGACGGCAGAATATAGCTAGGCAACTTTGAATTTGAGATGGAGAAAAAGATGAGGCAGAAGAGGATCCATGACAGAAAGAAGAGCGAGTTTGAGGAGAGTCGCTTTAAGCGCCAGAATTGCGCCGACCCCACAACCAAAGACCAAACCGTCACGGCTGTCCAGGGAAGGATTGCAACGATTAGAACTTCAGCGTAATACCAGAACGGCTGGATGTGCTGGAATTCGGGCGTGAGGTAGCGTTTGAAATTGTGCTCGATGATGAAGATGCGGAAGAAATCTGGGTTGCGACGGGCGCAGAGGATGTACCACGGAAGCGCTGTCAGACAGAATGTGCCTATAGCTACTGGATGAAACAAACGGACCGCGTCGCGCCAGCGTTTTGCAAAAATGGCCCAGAAGAAAATCGCTCCTCCGCAAAGAATGATTCCGGCAGGGCCCTTTGCGAGAACAGCAAGCCCGAGGAAAAAGCCGAATAGCAAGAGAGCCGCCCACGGGGTCGATGGGTTTGTAGGGGCGAGGCTTGCCACGTCCGCTCCTGCAGGAACGAGGCGTAGGACAACTGCGGCGGAGACCATCGCAATGGTGAGCATCCCGCTAAACGGCATATCCGTAGCGGCCGCATGGGAGAACCCGATCATTCCAACTGTCGTTGGAAGGAGCAGCAGCAGCCAGCGCGCGGTTTCCGCGCCGTATAGCCGCCACGCCAGCCACGCCAGCGCAAGAGTTGCGAGCAGCGCAGAAATCGCGCTCGGCAATCGCGCCGCCGCTTCAGTCACACCAAAAACTTTGAAGCAGACCGCCGCGCCCCAATAATAAAGCGGCGGCTTTTCAAACCATGGCTTCCCGTAGAGCCGCGGCGTAACCCAATCGCCCGTTTCCGCCATATCGCGCGCAATCCACGCGTAGCGCGGCTCGTCCGGGCCAACAAATCCAATCGCGCCAAGGTGGCTGAAATAACAAACGTACAGTGTTGCGAGAATGAGGATGGCCCAGCCGGTGCGTGCCAGAGGTTTGGCCCACGGTTTTTCAGGTTTCGTGGTGAGCGATTCGGTCACGGAATGGAAAGTCTAGCATTGAACCTGTATCTTCGAACCGGGCACCTCTTGCATACTGTCGCGCGTTGATCCTCCGCGGCCGCATGGGACGAAAATGAAGGAAAGGCTCGAATACGCCGCAGTTTGGCTGATCTTGAAGATGTTGAACGCCCTGCCGAGACGCATCGCACGCGGTTTGGCGGCGTCCGTGACGAGCCTGCTGTTCTCCTTGCAGCCAAAGCTGCAGAAGACAGCGGAGTTTAACCTGCGCGTAGCCTTTCCAGATTGGAGCGACGAGGAGCGCAAAGACGTAACGCGCAAAATGGTGCGCAATCTCGGTTGGATGGCCGCGGAATTTGCCCGCATCCCGCGGCTCACCAAGGAAAACATCGAAAAAATTGTGATTCTCGAAGGCCACCAGAATTTTCTGGAGGGGCAGAAGCGCGGCAAGGGTGTGCTGTACCTGACGGGACACATCGGCGCGTGGGAGCTCTCCTCCTTCGCCCATGCGGTTTACGGCTATCCATTGCATTACATGGCGCGCCCTCTCGACAATAAGCGCCTCGACGCGCTCGTCAACCAATACCGCGGTTTCTCGGGCAACAAGCCTATCTTCAAGAACGAATCCGCACGCGTGATGCTGAAGATTCTGAAAGACTCTGGAACCATCGGCATCCTCGCGGACCAGAACACCATGCCCGAAGAAGGCGTGTTCGTTGATTTCTTCGGCAAATCCGCTTGCACCACCACGGGTATTGCTCGCGTAGCGCTGCACACTGGGGCATCCGTCGTCCCCGGATACGCCTACTGGGATGAGAACATTCAAAAATATCGCCTGCGCTTCGAACCTCCCGTCGAATTAGTTCGCACCGGCGATGCCGAGCGCGATGTGTTTGAAAACACGCAGCGGTTCACCAAAGTGCTCGAAGAGATTATTCGCAAACATCCCGACCAATGGGTTTGGATTCACGCACGGTGGAAGACCAGACCCAAAGGCGAACCCGCGCTGTATGATTTTTAAGAGAGGTCTTCGATGATGCAAACGGCAAAATCGTTAGCGGAAGCAGTCGGAGCGACGCTGGAAGGAGATGGCGCCGTCGAGTTGCGTGGTGTGGCAGCGCCCGAGCGCGCCGGCCCGCACGATCTCATCTATGTGGACAAAGCAAAACATGCGGACCGCGCCGCAGCGTCAGCCGCGCTCTGCGTGATTGCCGGTGAAAACATTACTCTAAAGGGCAAGACGGTTTTGCGGACGTCGCAGCCAAAGTTCATGTTTGTAAAAGCGGCCACACTGATTCTTGAAAGAAGCCCCATCGCCACGGGAATTCATCCGACGGCGGTCATCGCACCTCTTGCGAGAGTCAGCCAGACCGCTGGCATTGCACCTTTCGCCGTGATCGGCGAAGACGCCCACGTTGGCGAAGGCACACAAATCGGCGCGCACAGCGTGATCGGCGCCGGCTGCTGGATTGGTGACCACTGCCGGATTCACCCGCGCGTAACTCTCTATGCCGACGTCCGCATCGGCCATCGCGTGGAAATTCATTCCGGCGCAGTCATCGGCGCGGACGGTTTTGGCTACGCGCAAGGAGAAGGCCGCTACTGGAAGTTTCCGCAGGCAGGCATCGTGGAAATTGCCGACGATGTCGAAATCGGCGCGAACACGACCATCGATCGCGGCTCGCTGGACGACACGCGCATCGCTGAAGGCGTTAAACTGGATAATCTTGTGCACATCGCCCACAACTGCCAGATCGGCGCCCACACCGTAATGGCTGCACAGGTCGGCCTCTCCGGCTCATGTGAATTCGGCAAGCACGTCGTCGTTGGCGGCCAAGCCGGGTTTGGAGAGCAATGTTATCTGGAAGATGGCGCGGTCATTGGCGGTCAATCCGGCGTTCTAGGAGGAAAAACGATCCGCAGCGGGCAAACGGTTTGGGGAACTCCCGCTCGTCCGCTCGAAAAATTCAAAGAACAATTTGCCTGGCAGGCGCGTCTACCGGAACTGGCTGCACGCATCAAACAATTGGAAGCTAAGCTGGAAGGCCAAACCAGAAGGAAAGTGACGTGAGTGCAGCTCCACGCTGGCGCATAATCGTAATCGGCGGGCATACCCGCAGCATCGGCAAGACGCAACTCGTGTGCGACATCATCGGCGCCTTCCCGAACGCAAACTGGATTGCGGGAAAAATCACGCAGTATGGCCACGGCGTCTGCGCGCAAAACGGCAATAATTGCGACTGCGCTCCCGACGAACACATTTGCGCCATCGAGTGGGAAGAGCAAGCGCAGTCGGGCACGGACAGCGCGCGATTTCTCGCGGCTGGCGCCAAACGCTCGTTTTGGCTGAGGACGAAGCAAGGCTTTCTGGCCGAAGGCCTGCCGTTAATGCGCGATGCTCTCAGGCAGAACTTCGCGGAAACTGAGCAAGAAACGCCTTCGTTGATTCTCGAAAGCAATTCGCTTTTGCAATTTCTAAAACCCAGCCTCTATTTCGCGGTTATCGATCCAGCCCGCGAGGATTTTAAAGACTCCGCTCGAGTCGCTCTAGACCGCGCCGACGCGCTCGTTCTCCGCGGCTCGATAGATGCCCCGGTTGCCGCCCCCTCCTGGATAAAACTCCCCGCCAATTTGCTCCGCACCAAGCCATCCGTTTCTCAGCGCGAGGGCGAACCGCTCCCCGAACCTTTGCATGTGCTCATCGAGCGGGTGTTACAAGCGCCGCCAAGTATCGCCCTCTGACAACGATTTTGTAACGCCTCCGCATCTTAGAAGTTGACCCATTGCCGCAACACGGCGATAATTTACTGGTACTTGTGTTACTCGGTCTCCAGCAGCTCCGGCGCTCATGCCAGAAGCTGCTGGAAGTGACTAGGAATACAGCAGTTAGAACGACTTAGGCCGGATTGGGCGAATCTAATTCGCCCGCACTCGACTAGACTTTTGCTTGGGGGACTCGTTTTGGCGACAGGTACACGCATCGGACTGGATAGGCCTGCTCCCGCCGTTCCGCCATTTTGGCAAGAGACGGATTTGGCCGGTTCACTCGAACAAGCCATCGAGAACGGCGCAAATCATTTGCTCACGCTGCAGGCCGATGAGGGCTACTGGCTCGGCGAACTCGAAGCCGACACCACTCTCGAATCCGATTACATTTACTACCTTTATGTTCTTGGCAAAGCCGATCCCGGCCGCATCGCCAGGCTCGCCAATTATGTTCGGCGGCGTCAACTCCCTGATGGCGGCTGGAATATTTTTCCCGGCGGTCCGTCTGACCTCAATGCAACATGCAAGGCGTATTTTGCGCTGAAGCTCGTCGGCGACGATACGGACGCGCCGCACATGACTCAAGCGCGCGAAACCGTCCACCGTCTCGGTGGTCTCGAACTCACAAATTCTTACGTCCGTTTTTATCTTGCACTCATCGGCGCCGTGGGCTGGGAGCTTGTTCCCTCGATTCCGCCAGAATTGCTGCTCCTGCCGAACTGGTTTTATCTCAACATCTACGAAATGTCCTCATGGACGCGGGGGATCGTCATTCCCATGGCTATTCTTTCGGCGCTTCGCCCGGACTGGCGTCTTCCGGAACGCGCCCGAGTCGACGAACTTTTCAAGGACATCTCGCACAAAGCCGCCGCGTTTGACTGGAGCAAGCAGCTCATCTCGTGGCGCAACGTATTTCTGGCGATCGACCGCGGCCTGAAACTTTACGAAAAACTTCCCTGGAAGCCGCTTCGCCGCCGGGCTCTGCGCGAATGTAAAGCCTGGATGCTCGCCCATATGGAGCGCAGCGAAGGTCTCGCCGCCATCTATCCCGCGATGATGAATTCCATCTTCGCGTTAATGGCGCTCGGGCACGGCCCCGACGATCCACTCACCGCTCGCGAGATTCGCGAATTTTCGCGCTTCGAGATCGAAGAGGGCGACACCATCCGCATGCAGCCGTGCGTCTCCCCAATTTGGGACACCTGCATCGCCATGGTCTCTTTGGAAGAGGCTGGGTTGCCCGCGGATCATCCCGCCCTGGTGAAAGCCTCGGATTGGATGCTCTCCAAGCAGGTTCTAGGTCCCGGCGACTGGCAGTTCAAGAACAAAGACGCCAAGCCCGGCGGTTGGGCGTTCGAGTTTCGCAACGATTTCTTCCCGGACGTCGACGACACCGCGTTCGTCTTGATGGCGCTGCAGCGCGTAAAACATCCCGACCCTGAGCGCATGGAAACGGCCGTGCGGCTTGGCATCCAATGGCTGCTGAGCATGCAAAATAAAGACGGCGGCTGGGGCGCCTTTGATCGCGACAACGACCGCAAACTCTTGTGTAACATTCCTTTTGCCGATCACAACGCCATGATCGATCCTTCCACCGCCGACGTGACGGCTCGCGTCGTCGAATGCCTGGGCCGTTTTGGCTGGCCAGCCGAACATCCCGCCATTCAGCGCGCAGTACAGTTTTTGCTCAAAGATCAGTGCGAAGACGGCTCCTGGTTCGGGCGCTGGGGCGTCAACTATGTTTACGGCACTAGCGGCGCGCTGCGCGCTCTCGAAACTGTTTCTCTTACTGCAAAAGAATTTTGTCAACGCGCGGTGAGCTGGCTGCGCGCCGTCCAGAAATCCGACGGAAGCTTCGGTGAATCCTTGTGGAGCTACACCGATCCGAGCACCAAGGGTCAGGGAAACAGCACTGCATCGCAAACAGCCTGGGGCTTGATTGGTTTGCTCGCGGGCGCGGCGCCTCATGATCCCGCGATTCAGAAAGCAGTCGCTTATCTCGTCCACCAGCAGAATTCGGATGGCTCCTGGAGCGAATCCGATTTTACCGGCACCGGATTTCCGGGAGTGTTTTACTTGAAGTACCACCTTTACCGCAATTCTTTTCCGCTTTACGCCCTTGCGCGATTCCATAATCAGGTGCAAGGCCCTCACGAATATTGCGCCATGAAATTCCAGCCCGCCGAATTCCGGCTGCGGAGCGGGTTCTAGAGCCCGCGATGACGTTTTCCCTTCGGCTCACTGCGGATCTCACATTTGCTTTGGCTGCCCGCTTCCTCGGTGCCAGGCGCGACCACTCTCCGATCTTGCGCGTTTCGGCGGATAGTACTTTAGATTCGGCATCCGTTTTGTTTTCAACCACTGGTCAACAAGCACTGCACGTTCCTTCTCAAGCAGTTGCCGGCCTATCTCGAAATCACGCGCCCATCATTTGGATTTCCGGTTCCGAGCCGTTGGATCATCCTGAGGTGGCGCTGCTCAGCAACGCGCTCGCTGCATCTGGGCGTCACGTGTTCCTGGAGACCTCCGGCGCCTCTTTGAAGCGCCACCTCCATGAATTTCAGCCTTCTTCTCATTTCTACTTTACGATGCGCTTTGATAAATCCGAACCATTGCACGACCAGCGCCGAGCTCCGCACAGCGCGTTCCGCTCGGGTCTGGAAGCCATTCGCATGGCGCGGCTGGCGGGCTTTTTCACCTGCGCGCATCTGGTCTTGCATTCGGACACGGCACTCGGCCAGCTGGAAGAACTCCACTCTGATCTCCGCAAGCTCGACGTCGACGGATTCTTGATTACTCCCGCCGCTCCCATTCCCGAACTGGAAAAGAAAGCCGTCCACCTCCGCCGCCGTTTGTTGAATCGCCACTGGACCGCGTTTTCCTCCCTGCTGGAGGCCAGCGCATCGCCCGCGAAGTCGCAAACATCTCTGGAAACGGAGCGCCAGCATCTCCCTGAATCGCAGCCAAGCAGTTTTGGCGAAAGTGCCCAAGCCGGATGACCACTCTGGTCACAGGAGCTTCAGGATTTCTCGGCAGCCACGTGGCGCGTCAACTCGTCGCTCGCGGCGACGCTGTCCGTGTCTTGATGCGTCCTTCCAGCACCAATCGCGCCGTTGCCGACCTCTCCCTCGAATACGTAACGGGCGAGCTGCGCGACCCTGCCTCCTTGGAGCGCGCCATGGCAGGAGTGAAATGCGTTTTTCACATCGCAGCCGACTATCGGCTGTGGGCAAAAAAATCCCGAGACATTTATGATTCCAACGTGGGTGGCACGAAAAATCTGCTCGATGCCGCAAAGCGCGCTGGCGTCGAAAAATTTATTTATACCAGCACGGTTGCCACCATAGCCGTAGACCGCCCCGAGCTACCTAACGAAGCCACCAGCGCCAAACTCGAGGAGATGGTAGGCCACTACAAGCGCTCGAAATGGATGGCCGAGCGCGAAGTTTTGAGCGCTGCTAAAGAAGGACTACCTGCCGTTATAGCCATGCCAACCACACCGGTCGGAGCCGGTGATTGGAAGCCGACCCCGACGGGCAAAATCATAGTGGACTTCTTGAACGGGAACATGCCCGGATACGTCGAGACCGGCCTGAATTTTGTCGGCGCGGAAGAATGCGCTGCAGGACACCTGTTGATCGCGGAAAAAGGCCAAGTGGGCGAGCGCTATCTCCTCGGCGCCGAAAACTTGACGCTCAAACAGATGTTGGACACGCTGTCCAGGATAACTGGCCTGCCCGCGCCAAAGCTAAAGATTCCTCACGGCCTCGCTTTGAGTGTAGCCTACCTAAACGCGGCATTCTCCCGGCTCATTGGACGAGAACCGCAAATTCCCGTCGAGGGAGTGAAAATCGCGCGGCACGTAATGTTTGTGGATTGCACGCGGGCGCAGCGCGAATTGGGTTTTAAGCCAGGCTCGGCCGCGGCAGCACTGGAACGTGCTGTGCGCTGGTACGAAGCAAACGGCTATGTGAAGCCCCGCCGCGCCAGGAAAATGCTGCGCGCAGCAGCTTAGTATGGCGGCCCATGGGAAGCTCTGCTCAGCCTAGCAAAGGGAGTACAGTTGTAGCCTGGCGTTGCCGCCCGGCATCATAGACTTACGGAATTATGCGCATTCTCGTCACCTTCGCAATAAAAGCCGAGTTCTCGCAGTGGGCTTCCCGTCATCCATTTGTTCCTTACGAATTTGAAAACTGGGAGACACGCCGCGAATTCGATCTCTTCAAGGCCAACATTGGCCCGGACGAAGTGACTGTCCTGCTAACTGGAATGGGCGCAGCAAACGCCCTCAACGCGATGTCCTCCATCCCAGTGGAAGTTCACGAAGTCTGCATTTCTTCAGGACTAGCTGGTTCGCTCGACGCCGCCTTCAAACCAGGCGATATCGTCGTGGCGCGCACCTCGGAATTGCTGGACCAAAGCGGCAGAGTTGCAAGTGATGCGGCTCTTCTTGGCCTCGCCGTTTCCTGCGGCGCAAAGTCTGTCCAAGTTTCCCTCACTGCTGAGAAGATTGTGGCAACTGTGGATGAGAAGGAACAACTGGCCCAAAAGGGAAGTATCGTCGAGATGGAGACAACTCACATCCTTGTGGCTGCGATTCACCGCCATGTGCCGTGCGTGGCCGTTCGTGCCATTAGCGACGCTGCAGACGAAGACTTGCCGGTGGATTTTGCCCGCATTCTTGATTCGCACGGCCACCTGAAAATGGGCGGTCTGCTCAAGGAAGTCGGCCTCAGTCCATATCGCATTCCTCTCCTGCTGCAGTTTGGACGGCAGAGCCGCGCAGCAGGAAAATCCCTGGCTGATTTTCTCGATCGCTATATCTTCGCGATCTCTCAAAACTGGACGAAAATCTCCCATCCGGACGTCGAAGAGGTCTCTGCCACATGAGCGGTCTCGGAACCATGCCAGAGACGCTGAAATCGCTCGGGCCCATCCCGAAAACCATGCGCGCTGGCGTCTTTCGAGACAAGGGAGTCGTGCGCGTCGAAGAAGTCCCCGTGCCCGAAGTAGGCGACGGCGAAGTGCTTATCAAAGTCGCCGCATGCGGCATCTGCGGCACCGACATCAAGAAAATCTTCCAGCGTTACGTCGAACCCCCGCAAATTCTTGGTCACGAGCTCGCAGGCACAGTCGTTGCGGTGGGTCGCGGCGTAACCAAGTGGGCGCCTGGCGATCGGGTGATGAGCTTCCACCATACTCCCTGCGGCAGGTGTTTTTATTGCGAGAGGCGCCTCTTCTCCCAGTGCCAGCAATATAAAACGACCGGACTGACTGCTGGCTTCACTCCCAATGGCGGCGGCTTTGCCCAATATGTCAAAGCCATGCCGTGGGTGGCCGAACGCGGCATTGTCCCTCTCCCGGATAATGTCAGTTTTGAAGAAGCTACCTTTATCGAGCCGATTAACACCATCGTCAAAGCCGTTCAAAAGGCGCGGATCACTGCAGGCGAGACCGTGCTGATCCTGGGCTGCGGCCCCATCGGTCTGCAGTTGCTCATGGTAAGCAAACTGGAGGGCGCCAAACTATATACCAGTGATCCCATTCGAGAACGCCGGGAAAAGAGCCTTACCTTAGGCGCACTGGAGTCGTTTGACCCAACCAGTGGTAAGCTGGTAGAAGACGTCCGGTCACGTACGGACGGTCGGGGAGCGGACGCTGTGCTCGTTGCGGTTGCGCATCCTCCGGTGGTGACGGATGCACTTGCGACGGCGCGTCCCGGTGGGCGAATATTGCTCTTCGCGGCAAACGACCCGGTCACCAAGATCGAGTTTCCTGCCGCGGCCATTGGGATCGATGAAAAGGAAATCCTGGGCAGCTATAGTGCGGCCGTTGACATCCAAGATTCAGCCGCGGATCTGGTGCTAGGAAAGAAACTGCCGGTCATGCAAATTGTCACGCACCGCTTCTCACTGGATAGAATCCAAGAGGCCCTCGAACTCGCGGCCAGGCCGACGGCCGAATCGCTAAAGATTCTGATCACCCACGCATGAGAACAAGCTCGCCAAAGAGAGTGGAAGTTGGTGAAGAAGTGAAGTTCGCCGTCACCCGGGTCGCCGTACCCTCGAAGATGACCGCGGCAGTCTTATATGGCAGCGAGGATTTGCGTATCGAGATGATAGATGTGCCGCACCTTGCTGCCGATGAAGTGCTCCTCCGTGTTCGCCTCGCGCTGACCGACGGCACCGATCTCAAAGTCTGGAAGCGTGGCTATCACGCCAAAATGATCCAGCCGCCCGCCGTTTTTGGACACGAAGTCGTTGGAGACATTGCGGCGGTGGGAAAGCGCGTGGACGCACGATGGCGCATTGGCATGCGCGTGGTTGCCGCCAATTCCGCTCCGTGCTTGCGCTGCTACCACTGTCGTCGCGGTCAGGAAAATCTTTGCGAAGACTTGCTCTTCAACAACGGAGCCTATGCCGAATACATGCGCATCCCCGGCCGCATTGCGATGGAAAACATGCTGGAAGTGCCCCACTCCGTCGATGACGGCAGCGCGGCGCTTGTCGAGCCTCTTGCCTGTGTGCTCCGTGGCATCCACGAAATGGAAGTTCGCGCCGGCGATACCGCCGCTGTGATTGGCTGCGGACCCATCGGATTGACCTACGTCCGGATGCTTTCGCGCCGTGGCGTGCGCGTGATTGCCCTCGCTCGTCGCTCCGCGCCTCTTGATGTCGCTCGCAGGCTGGGCGCCATTGCCACAATCAACGTCACGGAAACGCCTGACGTCGTGGCCGCCGTGAAGTCTCTGACCGACGACCTCCGAGGACCTGATTCCGTTGTCGAAGCCGCTGGCAATCCCGCAACCTGGCAGCAGGCTCTCGCTATGGTTCGCCGCGGCGGCGTCGTGAATTTCTTCAGCGGCCTGCCATCGGGAACGAATGTCTCGATCGATCCCGCCGCCATTCACTATTCTGAGATCAAGCTGATCTCGCCCTTTCATCACACTCCGCGTTTCATCCGCGAAGCCCTCGAAGCCATCCGCCGCGGCGACATCGTCGGCCACGACTTCGTGACGGAAGAGATCCGCTTGACTGACCTCCCGCAGGCTTTCGAGCGTATGAAGAGCCGCAGCGGCGAAATCAAGCTGGCCGTCCGCCCTTGATGGCTTTGATCGCAGCAACCTGCCTGATTGTCATTCCTAGCGAAGCGAGGAATCCGCTTTTCAATGCTGCGCCCTGGTGAACTCGAGATTGCCGAGCACGCTCCGGCGAACAACTGCTCACGCGCAGCCGCGCAGGAATACACGCGCTGGCTCGCCACGCATCACTACGAAAATTTCAATGTCGTCTCTTGGCTGCTGCCCAGGGAGCTGCACCAGCATTTCTACAATCTTTACGCCTATTGCCGCTGGGCCGACGATCTCGGCGACGAAATTCCGCAAAAAGAGCGCGCCCTCGAACTCCTCGATTGGTGGGAGCGCGAGCTCGACGATTGTTATAACGGCCGTCCCTCCCATCCTGTCTTTGTCGCTCTCAGCGAAACGATCATCGCAAAAAATATTCCCAAGCAGCCCTTTGCCGATTTGTTGAGAGCGTTCCGCCAGGACCAAATCGTCAAACGCTATCCCACGTGGAATTCGATGATCGACTATTGCGTCTATTCGGCGAATCCCGTTGGACGCCTGGTTCTTTATCTTTGCGGCTATCGTGACGAACAGCGCCAAGCCCTGTCCGACGCCACGTGCACTGCCCTCCAACTCGCCAATTTCTGGCAGGATGTTTCGCGCGACCTGGAAAAGGGTCGCATCTACATACCCCTCGACATCGCCGCTTCCCACGGCCTGACTGAATCCGATCTCGTCGAGCGCCGCTTCGACGGCCGTTACGTCAACCTGATGAAGGATTTAATCGCTCGCACGCGTGTGCTCTTCGCGCAGGGCGCTCCGCTAGCGAAAATGGTAAACGGTCGCCTGAGCGTGGATCTCGAAATGTTCAATCGCGGGGGCGTCGCCGTCCTCGATGCTGTCGAATCCATGGGCTACGACACGCTTCACAAGCGACCGGCCATCAGCAAGTCCAAACAAGTCCGCCTCCTAGGCCGCTCCCTCTTAACGCATCTCGTTGCCAAGCCCATACGGCCCGAATCAGAAGAAGGCGGCTTCGCCTTTGCAGGGGCGCAGCATGCTGCGCCCCTGCCGAGCAAATCCGTCTCCGCTTCGTACGATGAATGCCATCGCATCGCCCGCGCCGCCCATAGCAATTTCTACTACGCCTTCTTTTTGCTTCCTAAGCAAAAGCGCGACGCTCTAGCCGCCCTCTACGCCTTCATGCGCTTGGTCGACGACGTCGCCGACGAAGGCCATGATCTCGCTTCGAAGCAACGCGGCCTTGCGAAATGGCGCGCGGCTTTCGATGAAGCCGTCACGGGCAACTCTCAACTGTTTGATGGCACGGCCACAAAGCCTCTACCCTCAGATCCCTTGCCTGGCGAAGCCGAAGTTTTGCCCGCCCTCGTAGACACCATGCAGCGCCACAAAATGCCCGCGCGTTATCTTCACGATCTCATCAGCGGCGCAGAAATGGATCTGACCCTCCGCACCTATCCAACCTTCGACCGCCTCCGCGAATACTGCTACCGTGTCGCGGGCACCGTCGGCCTCACGTGTACCCACGTCTTTGGCTTCCACGATCCCCGCGCACTCGATCTCGCCGAAAAACTCGGCCTCGCTTTTCAGTTAACCAACATCATCCGCGACGTTCACGACGACTACGTTCTCGGGCGCGTCTATCTTCCTGAAGAGGATCTCGCGCGCTACGGCGTTGCCGCCCCGGATTTCGGCAAGAGCGAAGCGACTCTCGGCGTCCGCGAGCTCCTGCGCTTCGAAGCCGACCGTGCCTGGCAGTGTTACGAAGAAGGCGCAGCGCTTTTCAGCATGATCGACCCGGAAAGCCGCGGCGCGCTTTGGCTCTTGGTGCACACGTACAGCGCTCTCTTGGCGCGCATCGAATCTCTCGATTTCGCCGTTTTCGGCGAACGCGTTCGTCTATCGAAAGCGGAAAAAATGTTGTTCATCGCAAGGGCGAGATTCGGTCGCCTCTCGGAAGAGAATATCCTTGAAAAGCGTGATCGTAATCGGCGGCGGTCTGGCGGGTCTGGCAGCCAGCGTCGCGCTGGCTGAAGCTGGCTGGCGCGTTCGTCTCTTTGAGCAGCGCCCGTTTCTCGGCGGTCGCGCGGCTTCCTACGTCTTGCCCGACGGCGAGCATGTGGACAATTGTCAGCACGTCACATTCGGCTGTTGCACCAATCTCGAAGACTTCTATCGCCGCGTCGGCTCCGCAGGCAAAATTAGATTCTACGACCGCCTGCTCCTCCTCGATCCTCAAGGACGCCGCGGCGAAATCCACGCAGGCATCCTTCCT
>Ga0210402_10003496_pt1 | contig 14695 bp, 12 predicted proteins | sample IncBWC7MmetaG_FD_161055 | JGI IMG/M metagenome (GOLD analysis project Ga0210402, IMG submission 161055) | Forest soil microbial communities from Barre Woods Harvard Forest LTER site, Petersham, Massachusetts, United States - Inc-BW-C-7-M | ecosystem: Environmental > Terrestrial > Soil >...
CGCAAAAGACGCGAGAAGGGTAGGGCACCCACACAAACTTATGATGAACAAGATGGTTGTCGCCAATCTGGTGCATCGACCGACGCGGTCGTTTATCGCGATGAGCGCGATTGCGCTGGAAGTCACGATGATTCTGATGGTGGTTGCTCTGTTCTATGGTCTGCTGAATGGATCGAAGGAGAGCCAACTCGGCGTGGGAGCCGATCTGATGGTGATGCCGCCAGGGGCGTCGTCGGTCATAGGCCTGACTGGCGCGCCGATACCCATCAAGGTGGGAGACAAACTTCGGAAGGTGCCGCACGTGGCCTCGGCTGTTCCAGCGGTTTGGTGGTTCACTTCAAAGCCGCTGGAGATCATCTACGGAATCGACGTGGCCAGCTATGACACGCTCCCTCCCAAGTTCCGATATCTCTCGGGAGGTCCATTTCAGGGGCCGTATGACGTGATCGTCGACGATTACTTTGCCGGCATGAACCACAAGAAAGTCGGCGACACGATCGAGGTCTTGGCTCACAACTTCCGAATTTCCGGCATCGTCCCGCACGGAAAGGGTTGCCGCAAGTGCCTGCCGATCGCAACGCTGCAGGACCTGGTAAGCGCACAAGACCGCGCTTCGGTGTTCTACGTCAAAGTGGATGATCCCGCGAATGTCGGCGAAGTAGAAAAAGCCATCGATTCGATACCAGGGATGTCAGATTATTCTGTACGCTCCATGCCGGAATTTCTTTCGACGATGACGCCCGACAACCTTCCGGGGTTTGATCTGGCCATCAAAGTCGTGATTGGAGTAGCGGTCGTGGTTGGCTTTCTCGTGATCTTTCAATCGATGTATACGGCGGTGATGGAGCGGACGCGTGAGATCGGAATTTTGAAATCGCTGGGCGCGTCGAAGTGGTACATCGTGAACGTGGTGCTGCGGGAAACGGTGCTGCTGGCAATGGCGGGGATCGTTCTCGGGATCGTCATCAGCATGCTGACTCGGCGCGTGATCATGTTCGAGAAGCCGGTGCTGCGACTGTTCTGGAGCAACGCGTGGGTGCTGCGAGCGGCGGTGATAGCGGTTGTGGGGGCGCTCGCGGGGGCGTTGTATCCGGCGTGGAAGGCGGCGCGAAGGGACCCGATCGAAGCGTTGGCCTACGAGTAGGTCCGGCACTCTCGTTTTCCATCTGTTAGTACGGCTCATCCCTTGAAAGATTCAGAGTTACGCTCCGCCGGGCTTCGTCCACGCGGGACGGCCGGAGGCGGACGTATCCACATGTTTGTGGGTGGCGACCGGCGCCACGCAAAATAACCAGAGGCGCCGGATTTGCTATCCGGCGCCTCTTAGATTTGGTGCCTTGATCTACTGCGGTCCGAAGTATTGCACGTGGACGTAGGTTCCCAGTCGCGGGTTGTAGGCGAGATACCAGCCGTCGTGGTCGGGGTCTTCGTAGATAACGACCTGGTCGCTGTCCCAGAGCCAGCCACTGCACAGGGCCAGGTCAAACGAGGCAACGCCGAAGGCCCAGCCGCCGAACCAGAAACGGCCGGGGCCGCCTCCGCCTATGCGCCAGACATGGCCGCGACCGAAGCCGCCGGTGAAGCGGCCGTGCTCCCAGGGATGATCGAGGTGAAAGCGGGCATCGTCGCGCCCGGCGTCGTGGCCCACCCACGAGCCGTCGTGGTGAACGTGAGGAGCATCGGGATGGCCTTCGCGATCGCGATACGTAGTGGGCGCGGGCCTGGCGGGAGTGCCGTGAACTGCTGGCGGGCCATGGTGTGGGACGTATCCGCCACCGACGGCATGTCCGCCCCCGTGACCGCCATGTTGGGCGAGAGCAGGGAGGGAAAAAATAAGTGATGCAGCGACGAAAGTGAGGGAAACCGCAAGAGTTTTGGGGATGGATCTCATGAGCTACCTCCGATGGCTACCTTACCACCGGTCGGATCGAGGTAACACAGCGTTGACAATTCTTTGCAGATTACGCTATCGTAAGGACTTGGTAGTCGTGTGGTTGCCCGCCTGATGGTCTGGCGTCCTCGCCGGGGAATCAACGAGCGGTCTTCATTCGCAGCATTTTTCATTCTGGGAGAAACTCTGATGTCAACCTATTTCCCCAAACCGGGGGAAATTGTGCGCAAGTGGTTCGTCGTGGATGCGGACGGGCAGACGCTCGGGCGCCTGGCTTCGCAAGTGGCGCGCATCCTCATGGGAAAAGAGAATCCGCAGTACACACCGTTTCTGGATACCGGCGATCACGTGATCGTGATCAATGCGGAGAAAATCAAAACGACCGGTGTGAAAGCGGAGCAGAAGCAGTATCACCATTACACCGGGTATCCCGGCGGCCTGCGCACGGAAGATTTCAAGAACCGGATGGTGCGCAAGCCCGAGGCAGTGATTGAAGCGGCGGTAAAGCGCATGCTGCCGAAGAACAAGCTGGCGGCGCACATGCTTTCGAAGCTGAATGTGTATCGGGGCGACAAGCATCCGCACCAGGCGCAGAAGCCGCAGGATTTCAAGCTGGAAGTGCGCGAGTACAAGGCGCGCAAAGTCGCGGTTTCGTAAGAGGCTGCGAGCGGCGAGTTATGAGACGCGAGTAAGTAAAGAATATTTGGAAAGGTTAAGAGCATAGAGAAGAGATTCGCCGGGGTTGTTCTACTCGCGACTCACGACTCGCAGCTCAAAGCTAAAAATGGCTGAATTGGTTCAATACTACGGAACGGGACGCCGCAAGACGGCGATTGCCCGTGTGTATTTGCGTCCCGGCAGCGGCGATTTCAAGGTGAACGGGCGAGCGTTTGAAGAATACTTCGTGACCCCGGCACAGCGCTCGGCGGCGAAAGCGCCGTTGGCGTCATCGGACGTGGCCGCGACGTTTAACGTCATCGCCAGCGTCCTGGGCGGCGGCGTACGCGGTCAAGCGGACGCGGTGAAGCTGGGCATTGCCCGCGCCCTGATGCAATTCAATGCCGAACTGCGCAAGAAGCTGAAGGCCGAGGGCATGGTCAGCCGCGATTCGCGCGGCAAAGAGCGCAAGAAGTACGGGCAGAAGGGCGCGCGCAAGCGCTTCCAGTTCTCGAAACGCTAGTTGCGAGTCCTGAACCGTGGGTCGCAGGCACGATCGAGATTCCTCCGGACCTCGCGTTCACTCGGGGGTCGGAATGACAAGGCTTTTGTTTTGGTTCGGATTTTGTTTTGGCTGAGAGCTGACGGCTGAAAGCTGACAGCTGGTTTCAGGTGTTCAATTCTTCCTGCGCCTCGCGGTGCGGGGCGGGAATGGCAATCCGGAAGAGCAGTGGCCGGTGGTCAGGGGTCAGTTGCCAGTGGGTTTCACTGGCAGCGGCAACTGGCGACTGGGAACTGGAGTAAGCCGGATGCAGACTAAAGAGGAGGTTCATTGGCAACCATTACCATGAAGGAGTTGCTCGAAGCGGGAGTTCACTTCGGGCATCAGACCAAGCGCTGGAATCCTAAGATGAAGGAATACATCTTCGGAGAGCGCAACGGGATCTACATCATTGACCTGCAGAAGACGCTGAAGATGTTCAAAGAGGCGTCGAAGTTCGTGCAGGACCTGGCTAACGACGGGCGTATCGTACTGTTCGTCGGCACCAAGCGCCAGGCGCAGGACGCGATTGCCGAAGAGGCGCAGCGCTGCGGGATGTTCTACATCAACCAGCGCTGGCTGGGTGGACTGCTCACCAACTGGGTCACGGTACAGAAGTCGGTGAAGCGGCTGAAGGAGCTCGACGAGATGGCCACGGATGGCCGCTACGAGCTGCTCCCCAAGAAAGAAGTCATCAAGCTCGAGCGCGAGCGCAAGCATTTGCAGGCCAACCTGGCGGGCATCAAGAATATGAGCCGGTTGCCGGACGCGATCTTCGTGATCGATTCGAACAAGGAACAGATCGCGGTACGCGAGGCGCGCAAGCTGGGCATTCCAGTGGTCGCAGTGGTCGACACGAATTGCGATCCGAGTGAAGTGGATTATGTGATCCCCGGCAATGATGACGCGCTGCGGGCGATCCGGTTGTTCACCTCGAAGATTTCGGAATCGATTGCCGAAGGCGCGCAGCTGATGACCGATAAGCAGGTTGCCGACATGCAGGCGGCATCCGATGCGGCGCAGGCGGCCTCCGACGCAGCGAGTGAGTACGTTCCGGCAGAGGCAGCGGTTGATCCTGCCGAGGACATCAGCATGGAGCAAGTGCTGGGTCCGGGAACCCACAAGAAGCCGGTGGCGACTGAAGAGGCTGAACTGCCCAAGGTGGAAAGCCAGACGGTTTAGTCAGTCGCGAGTCGCGAGTATCGAGTATCGAGAAAAAACCGGGCAAGGAAATCAGACCCGCGCGGGTCGTTCTTACAGATCTCCCGGCGCGGGTCAAAGTTTGTAGAACGGCATCTAATAGTCGAGACGAAGGAATTTAATATGGGCACTACTATGGCAAATATTTCGGCAGCACAAGTGAAAGACCTCCGGGAGAAGACCGGGGCTCCGATGATGGATTGCAAGCAGGCTCTGACCGAAGCCAAGGGTGATATGGAGCAGGCGGTCGTGATTCTGCGCAAGAAGGGCGTTTCGGTGGCGGCCAAGAAGGCGACGCGCGTGACCAGCGAAGGATCGGTGGCGCAGTACATTCACGCCGGCGGCAAGATTGGTGTGCTCGTCGAAGTGAACTGCGAGAGCGACTTTGTCGCCCGCACCGACGACTTCAAGGAGTTGGTGCACGATATCGCGATGCACATTGCGGCCAGCGATCCGAAGTACGTGCGCAAGGAGGATGTCACGGCTGCGGACTTCGCGCGCGAGAAGGAGATTTTTCTTGCCCAGGCGATTGCCAGCGGGAAACCCGCGAATATCGCCGAGAAAATGGTGACCGGGAAAATGGAAAAGTTCTATGAAGAGGTTTGCCTGCTGGAGCAGCCCTTCATCAAGGACCAGACCATCTCGATCTCGCAGCTGATTGCCGCGAAGGTGGGCAAGTTGGGCGAGAATATCGCGGTGCGCCGCTTTGCGCGCTTCAAGGTGGGTGACGCGGGCGAGACGGTAGCGGTCACGAAACCTTCAGAGCCGAAAGGCGAGTAAACTAAAGGCGCCCTGCGGGGCGCCTTTTTCTTGCTTGCTAAACAGAAATGCGAGCGCGCGACGAGCTCGCGACAGCCGGCGGGACGCCGGCGCTACTGTAAACTGGCGCTACGAGATTCCTCATGACTACTCCAACCCCTGCCTTCAAACGTGTTCTGCTCAAGCTTTCCGGTGAGGCGCTGGCCGCGAACCAGGGCTTCGGCGTCGAGACCGCTCGCATTCATGAAGTTGCCGCGGAACTGGCGGATGTGCACAAGCTGGGCGTGCAGTTAGCCATTGTTGTGGGCGGAGGTAACTTTTTTCGCGGCGTTGCCGACCAGGCCAGAGACATGGATCGTGTTTCCGCCGATCACATGGGCATGCTGGCGACCGTGATCAATGCGCTGGCTCTGCAGGATGCGCTGGAAAAGCAAGGTGTGTATACCCGCGTGCAGTCGGCGATCGAGATGAAGCAGGTGGCCGAGCCGTTCATCCGCCGCCGCGCGATTCGTCATTTGGAAAAAGGACGGGTGGTGATTTTTGCGGGCGGCACGGGGAACCCTTACTTCTCGACCGATACCGCCGCGTCGCTGCGCGCGATGGAGATTAAGGCTGAGGCAATTCTCAAGGCCACCAAGGTGGACGGCATTTACGACGCCGATCCGATGAAGGTGGATGGTGCGAAGAAATTCAACCACATTTCCTACATGGACGTGTTGAAACTAGGTCTCAAAGTGATGGACTCTACGGCCATCAGCCTGTGCAAGGACAACAACCTGCCGATCATTGTGTTTAACCTGAACCACCACGGAAATATCCGGCGGGTGGTGCTCGGGGAGAAGATTGGATCGCGGGTCAGCACCAAGGGTGAATGAGCAGCGCGTTAGACTTTCGCTCCGCCTGAAAAACGGCTTCGCTCGAAATGACGCCCGCGAGTGGAACTGGGGCTGGACTTCCGGTTCGGTTTATAATGCAACGTTTTGATTCCTGAGAGATTCACGGAGCAGACCCATGGCTGATAGCGCGCCTCTAAAAGAGATTCGAGTGCAATTGAAAACGCGCATGGACAAAGCAGTGGAAGACTTCCGCAAGGCGATGGCGGGGGTGCGCACCGGGCGCGCATCGGTGCACATGCTGGATGGGGTCAGCGTGGACTACTACGGCTCGCAGATGCCGCTGAATCAGGTGGCCCAGGTGCATGCCCCCGAGCCGCAGCTGATTACGGTGCAACCCTTCGATGCGTCTCAGTTGGGGGCGATTGAGAAGGCAATTCGCTCCGGAGATATGGGATTGAATCCGATGAACGACGGCAAGCTGATTCGCGTACCGGTTCCGGCGCTTACCCAGGAGCGGCGGCAGGATATGGTGAAGCATTTGCATCGAGTGCTGGAAGAGCACCGCACCGCCGTCCGCAACATTCGACGCGACGGCAACGACGCCATCAAGAAGGCGTTGAAGGACAAGAAGATTTCCGAAGACGAAGAGAAGCGGTCGCTGGATGAGATTCAGAAGCTGACCGACGGCGAGATCAAGAAGATGGAAGAGATGAGCAAGGGGAAAGAAAAGGAAGTGCTGGAGTTGAAGTAGGACTGCACCTCGTTTCGTTTCGGGCGGATTGGCTTCGAGCTGTCCGCTTATTGTTGGTTTTTTATGGGGACAGCCGCCTTCGGCTGTCCAGTCGAGCGAAGCTCGACTTTTTCTGCCTGGTCCGAAATCCGACAAAGCCGGGCCTACGGCCCGGGGACAGCCGAGGGCGGCTGTCCCCACAGGTTCAGCGGCAATCACCGTATAATCGAAGAGCGATGAAGCAGGTGGTCCATGCCGCGTGTCCGCACGATTGTCCCGATGCTTGCGGGGTGCTGATCACGATCGAGAACGGACGGGCTACGAGGATTCAGGGGGATCCGGAGCATCCGGTGACGCGCGGGTTTTTGTGCGCGAAAGTGGCGAAGTATCTGGATCGGGTGTATTCGCCGGACCGGGTGCTGTATCCCATGCGGAGGATTGGGCCTAAGGGGCCAGTGGCGGGGGAGCGGAGCTTCGCTCCGCATGGACAGGCAGGGGCGGTTGTCCCCACACACGCCGATTCCACGCAAAGCTGGCGGCGGATTTCGTGGGACGAGGCGCTGGAGGAGATCGCAGCGCGTTTTCGTGCGATCACTGCGGAGTTTGGCAGCGAAGCGATTCTGCCTTATTCGTTCGGCGGAACGCTGGGAGCGCTCAACAGCGCCTCGATGGACCGGCGATTCTTCCACCGCCTGGGCGCGTCGCAGTTGGAGCGGGCAATCTGTTCGGCGGCTGGCGAAGCGGGGCTGGAGTCCGTTCTGGGCGTGAAGATGGGGACGGAGCCAGAGCAGTTTCGGCATTCCAAATACATCATCGCCTGGGCATCGAATATCCACGGCAACAACGTGCACTTGTGGCCGTTCATTACCGAGGCCCGGCGCGAGGGCGCGAAGCTGGTGGTGATCGACCCCTATCGCACACGGACGGCGGAGTGCGCCGACTGGTACCTGCCGATTAATCCGGGGACCGACGCGGCGCTGGCGCTGGGGATGATGCATGTCATCATCGGCGAAAATCTGCACGATGCCGACTACGTTGCGAAGCACACGCTGGGCTTCGAGCAGTTGCGCGAGAAGGTGAAGGAGTACCCGCCGGAGCGAGTTGCGCAGTGGACGGGGATCACCGCCGCCGATATCCGCAAGCTGGCTCGCGAGTACGCCAGCGTCAGACCGTCTGTGATTCGCCTGAACTATGGAGTGCAGCGTTCCGAGCGGGGCGGGATGGCGACGCGCGCCATCGCGATGCTGCCATGCATTCTGGGTTCCTGGAAAGAAGTTGGGGGTGGACTTCAGCTATCGACCAGCGGCGCGTTCGATCTGAATACAAAGGCGCTGAAGCGGACGGACCTGATGCAGACCGCGTTGGGGCGGGAAGCCCGAACCATCAACATGGTGGAACTGGGCAGCGTGCTCAATACGCTGAACGACCCGCCGGTGAAGGCGCTATTTGTCTACAGTTCGAATCCTGCTGCGGTCGCACCCCGGCACAACGAAGTCGTGCGTGGCCTCCTGCGCCCGGATCTTTTTACCGTCGTGCACGAGCAGTTTTTTACCGATACCACGGACTATGCCGACATCGTCCTGCCGGCGACGACTTTCTTTGAGCACAAAGATTTGCAGAAAGCGTACGGGCATTATTATTTGCAGGTTTCGAATCAGGCGATTGCGCCGCTGGGGGAGTGCCGTTCGAACGTCGAACTTTTCCGCGCGCTGGCGCAGCGCATGGGATTCGAGGAAGACTGTTTCCGCGAGACCGTGGACGAGATGATCGATTTGGCGCTGGAGTCGAAGGATCCGTGGATGGAAGGGATGACACGCGAAGGGCTGGAACTTGGGCAGGTGCGGCTGAATTTTGAGGCTTCCGGCTCTCGGCTTCCGGTCTCCGGCGGAGCAGATCCGTTCCTTCCGTTCGCAGACGGCGGGTTCCGCACACCGTCGGGTAAGGCGGAGCTTCACAGTGAGGCAGTGAAGGCTTTAGGGCTCGATCCGGTGGCGGAGTTTACGCCCCCCACGGAATCGCGGCACGGAGCGAAGGCGAGCGACCTTCCGCTCGAACTGCTGGCCCGCAAGTCCGACAACTTCCTGAACTCCTCGTTTTTCAACGTGCCATCCGTGCGGGAGATGGAAGAACCGGGACTTTTGGAGATTTCCGCCGCGGACGCTCGGGCTCGAGGCATTGGAGATGGCGACAAGGTTCGCGTTTACAACCGCCGTGGTGATATGGTGCTGAAGGCGCGAGTCGATGGCAAAGTTCAGCCCGGAGTCGTCTCCGCCAGACTCAATTGGGCGAAGACGACGCCTGGTTTCCAGAGCATTAATGCCCTGACTTCAGAAAAACTTACCGATATGGGCAACTCGGCAACGTTTTATTCCGTCTTGGTTGAGGTAGAGTTATCCAAGCCATCCCCATGAAGCAACCGCAGGTTCTGCCGATTCGGGTCGGGCCTGCATGATTCGATTCAAAGAGAGTTGCGGTTTGGACGCTTTCCCTTGCTCTACCGTATAATGACAGTTTTCTCACATCCCAGAGGCTGAGGTCGTAGCGATTCCTTTTCGCGTTCATTCGGAGAACCTTGTTGTGCCTAAGCGCCCCCGCCTTCCAAGGGCCCTGTCGGTGCCATCTTCTTCATTTCAACGGCCTTGGCCGAGGGTGGGGCGTGGTGTGCGCACATTTTGCAGCGGGCTGGCGATGTTCGTGTTGCTGGTGACGGCAACCCTGACCTGGGCGCAGAACGACGTGGTTTCGGAAATCGACGTCACCGGCAACCGCCGGATTCCCGCCGAGACGATTCGGGCCCGCATCTTCACCAAGGCCGGCGACGTCTACGATACCGCCGCTCTGGAGCGTGACTTCAGTTCGCTGTGGAATACGGGCTACTTCGAAGACATCAAGTTCACCCGCGAGCAGACGCCGAAGGGCTGGCGAATCAACGTCTCGGTAAAGGAGAAGCCGACGATCCGCGAAATCAACTACGTGGGTTTAGGTTCAGTTTCTAACAGCGACGTCCTCGACCGCTTCAAGCAGGACAAAGTCGGCCTGGTCGTCGAGAGCCAGTATGATCCGACTCGCATCAAGAAGGCGGAAGTCTCGATCAAAGGCCTGCTCTCCGAGCACGGGCGGCAGTTTGCGACGATCCGCACGGAAGTGCGGCAGATTCCGCCGGCGGCGGTCGGAATCACATTTGTGATCAAGGAAGGCCCGAAAGTTAAAGTCGGCAAGATTAAGTTCGAAGGCAACAAAGAGATCAAGTCCCGAGTGCTGCGAGCGGCGATGAAGAACCTGAAGCCGGTGGGCATTCCGCACTCGATCTTTCTAGAGAGCATCTTCGCCAAAACCTACGACGCCACCAAGCTGGAGGAAGACACCGAACGGGTGCGGGCGGAATACCAGAATCGCGGCTTCTTTAAAGCGGGCGTGACCGACCCCAAGACGGAGATTCACGATACTGGACACAAGGGATTCCACATTCCGCTGCTGCAAGCCGGCCCGGGCAAAGCGGTGGACATTACGATGCCGATCGAGGAAGGCGACAAGTATCACCTGGGTAAGATCACCTTCAAGAACAATAAAGCGATATCGAACAGTGCCGCGTTGCGCTCCCTGTTTCCGCTGAAGGATGGAGATCTTTTCAGCCGCGACAAGATCGCCAAAGGCCTGGAGGCTCTGCGCAAGGCCTACGGCCAGTACGGCTATATCAACTACACGGGAGTGCCCTCGACTACCTTTGACGACGAGAAGAAGCTGGCTTTTCTGGAAATCGACATCGACGAGGGCAAGCAGTTCTACGTGCGTCGGATCGAGTTTACGGGCAACACCACGACGCGCGATAAAGTGATCCGCCGCGAACTGGCTCTAGAAGAAGGCGGCATCTACGATTCCCGTCTGTGGGAGCTGAGCCTGCTTCGCCTGAATCAACTTTCCTATTTCGACCAGCTCAAACCAGACGACCCGAACGTGACGGAAAAGAAGCTGGATGAGAAGAATGCACAAGTGGACCTGACGCTGAAGGTTCATGAAAAGGGCAAGAACAGCATCGGACTGAACGGCGGCGTCAGTGGGCTGGAAGGAGCCTTCATCGGCCTGAATTACGCGACCAACAACTTCCTGGGCCGCGGCGAAACCTTGCAGGTGCAGATCAGCCTGGGAAACCTGGCGCGCAGCGTAATGTTCGGCTTTACCCAGCCCTATATGTTCGATCGGCCGCTGCAGTTTGGGTTCTCGATATTCGGGAACAAGATCAGCTACAACCAGGCGCGGCAGCTTTCCATTTTCAGTGGACAGAACCTGAATCTTCCCTCCGCCCAGCTGCAAAACCTGCAGAACTATTCGCAGTCGAGCATCGGCTTTACCAGTTCGCTGAGTTATCCGTTGCGCCGTTCGTTTAAGCGCCTTGGCATGACGTATTCGCTGGACCGGTCCAGTCTGATCGCGCTCAGCACAGCGTCCAAGAGCCTTTTTGATTTCATCGCATTCCGGGGCATCTCGGGACCGAACGCAGTGAATGGAATCGTCACCAGCAAGATATTCCCGAACTTCTCGTTCAATACCCTGGACAGCGGAATCTCCCCGCACAAAGGGCACCAGATGACGCTGGGGATGGAGCTGGCGGGGCTGGGTGGCACGGTACGATCCGTCCGTCCTATTGTTCAGTACAAGCAATTCATTCCCGTGCAGAACCATCGCAACGCGATCGGGTACACGCTCAACGGGTCGTTCATCAGCGGGTATGGCGGACTGGTAGCTCCGCCGTTCCAGCGCTCGTTCATGGGCGGCGAGAACGACGTTCGCGGCTTTGATATTCGGTCGATATCGCCGGTGGCCTTTCTGCCGAGTTCGAATGTCATCACTCTGACCAATCCGGACGGTACACCCGTCCCGAAGAACCCAGCCAACCCGCGCCAGGGGAATTGGACTGTGCCGATTCCGGTGGACCAGATTGTGTTCCCCGGCGGCGACCTGAGCTTCTGGACGAACCTGGAGTACCGGATCACGATTGCCGGACCGGTGGCGATCGTTCCGTTTGTGGACACAGGCATCGACGCGATTGTGCGGCCGTCGCAATTGCAGATCGCCACCCAGCAATATGACCTGGTGATCGGTACGCCATTCGGATGTCCGACGCTCGATACGGGCTTCAACTGCCAGGGTGGACACATTCTGAACCCGAAGCCGTCGCAGGACCTACAGGTTTTGAGCTCGACGAACTGGAAGCCCCGCATGTCCACCGGGCTCGAACTGCAAATGTTTTTGCCGGTGGTAAATGCTCCCTTCCGCATCTACTGGGCGTATAACCCGCTGCGGCTCGATGGCCCGGCGAATCCGCCGATCCCGATTACGCGGGGCATGTTCCCGGCGGGCGCGGCAGGAGACTACACCTATCATCTGGCCGTGAACACCTACGCGCCCAGTTTCCTTTTGAGGGAGCCGCGCAAGACTTTCCGGTTTACGGTGGCGACGACGTTCTAACTTTGCGGCACAGAGCTTTGTTTGACTGGTTGAGTTTGTTTGACGGGCTAAGAGCGAGGTCTCTATAATGAGGGTGATCCACGCCATCAAGTCAGCCGTGAGCGGTGGACGCCACGCCAGCACGAACGGCGTGTGATGCTGGCAATCTAAAGCGCCTTTTTTCGACGGCGGCCGCTACCGCAGCGGAGACCTCATTCAGTGCGGCCCAGCGTTTACTGAAAGAAGCGATCTGAGCGCGATTTCGAAGTTCATACCCGGAACCATGTTCTGACGAGCATGTTCCAAGGAGTTCAACCGATCCAATGAAAAGCAAGCTTCTGCGAGTTCTTCTGGCCATTGCGGTTACGTTCACGTTTTCCGCATTGGCTCAAACCGGCAGCGCTGCCACACCGACGGGCGCGGCCACGCCCGCCAGCCCGGCTGCTTCGGCACCTGCGACCACGACTGGCCCCAGCACCGGCACCAAGGTCGGAGCCATCAACATTGAAGGAGCTATCTTCGGGTGCAACGAAGGGCAACGCGATCTCGAAGCTTTGCGAAAGAAGTTCGAGCCCAAGCAGAACGAACTGAAGAGCCAGAACGACGAGCTGGATAGCCTGAAGAAGCAGCTCACCAACACGCAAGACAAACTGAACGAGGATGCACTGGCGACTCTGAAGAAGCAGATCGAAAGCAAGCAAAAGGTATTCGATCGCGCGGTGCAGGATGCGCAGGAAGATTTCGGCAACCAGAACCAGGAGATCGCGGGACGCATTCTGCAGAAATTGGCGCCGGCGATCATGAAATATGCCCAGGACAATGGGTTCGGGCTGATCGTCGATACGTCCAAGCCTTGGCCGCAGGGTCCCGTCGTAATGGCGGGCGAAGGAGTGGACATCACAAAGGCCGTGGTCGATATTTACAACGTGCAGTCGGGCGTGGCTGCGCCGGCTCCGACCGGAGCGGCAAAGCCGGCCGCCCCCAGGCCCGGAGCAGGTGCGGGAGCTGCGAAGCCTGCGGCGCCCAAGCCGGCGGAGACGCCCAAGCAGTAATTCGGACACCTCGAGTGTCGAGAAAGTTCCAGCAGGCCGCGTGAAAACGCGGCCTTTTTTATTTTTGAAACATCGTCCGCGCGAGCATTCACGGTGTCCATAACAGCAATCAGATTCTCACGCTGGAGGACACCATGTTTGAAGACACGATGTTTACCGACCGCTATGGAAGACAGTCGGCCTGCCCGCGGCGCGCATCGTCTCTACGCCGGTAAGCCTAGGGCGGCGTGCGCCAGATCCCGCGCCGCGGCCGTCGAGTGCCAGCGCTTCATCCATACTAACCAATCTAGCCGCCGGACCGCTGAGACAGCCGTCACACATACCGACGGTCATAAGAATGGGACCGGACGATTCATCTCCGCAGCCAGTCGGAGGGCCTGGAGTGGGTATCGACGGAATAGGCCCTCCCCTGGGCACGGGGTACTTCTCGTCTTTGATCGGGGGGAACAGGCCCATGTTGCCGATTGCGCCTCCGACGATCAGCCGGGCCATCCGCACCTCGTCAATGCTGGAGGGCAACCTGATGCGCCGGGTGCAGCCGGCTTATCCCCCGCTGGCGAGGACCGCACGCATTCAGGGTTCGGTCATTTTGGCGGCGGTGATCAGCAAGGCGGGAACCATCGAGAACCTGCGAGCTCTCTCGGGTCCTCCCATGCTGGTGCCGGCCGCGATCGAGGCCGTCAGCCAGTGGCGCTACCGTCCCTATATCCTGAACAGCGAGCCCATCGAGGTGGAGACGCAGATTACGGTGAACTTCACGTTGTCGGGGAACTAGCGAGTAGCAAGTAGCGCCCCAGTCTCGCATGTGCGGCGGGCGTGCTCCTCCGCGGCGGCGCGGGCGGGACGCCCCCGCGACAGCCGCCGGGACGCCGGCGCTACAGGAAGGCGGGAGTAGCCCCGGCGTAACCTGGGTGCGCGGGCGGCTCCCGCTATAATCGCGAAAGTGGCGACCACAGCAGAAATCCTGAGCCGCGTGGCAACGCGTCCGACCTGGGCGGAAGTTTCGCTGACCACGCTGCGGCAAAACTTTCGCACCGTGCAGAAGCACGTGGGCGCGAATGTGACCGTGTGCGCCGTGGTGAAGGCCGACGCCTATGGTCATGGCGCGGTCGAGTGCTCGCGCGCGCTCGAGGCCGAAGGGGCGAAGTGGCTGGGCGTGACGTCTCTCGACGAAGCGATCCCCCTGCGCGATGCGGGCGTTCGCGCCAACATCCTTCTGATGACAGGATTCTGGCGGGGCGAAGAGAGCGAGATTATCCGTCTGCATCTCACTCCCACGGTCTGGGAGCCGTGGCACATCGAGACGCTGGAGACGGCAGCGGCCGCGCTGGGCGTGGCCCGGCAGCCAGTGCACTTGAAAGTCGATACAGGAATGGGGCGCCTGGGCGTCGGCGTCGATCAACTTCCCGGCGTGCTCGCCGCGTTGAAATCCGCCAGGCATCTTGCGCTGGAAGGACTCTCGACTCACCTCGCGTCTTCCGAAATCATGGACGCGCCCTCGGTCGCGGAGCAGGAGCGCAGCTTCGACTCGGCGCGGCGCATGGTGCGCGAGGCGGGCATGGAGCCGGCGTTTGTGCACATGGC
>Ga0210402_10003497_pt1 | contig 14691 bp, 14 predicted proteins | sample IncBWC7MmetaG_FD_161055 | JGI IMG/M metagenome (GOLD analysis project Ga0210402, IMG submission 161055) | Forest soil microbial communities from Barre Woods Harvard Forest LTER site, Petersham, Massachusetts, United States - Inc-BW-C-7-M | ecosystem: Environmental > Terrestrial > Soil >...
CCAGTCACCGCCGGGGGCCGAACATTGTTTCACTGGTCCGCGGATTCAACCGGCGTGATGGTGCCAAACAGTCCATTGGTCTCGCCATTCGGACCCGCCGAGAAATACAGCGTGTCCGAACTCGAGCCGCCGCCGCCGCCCAGCGTCAAGGTCCACAACCCATCGATCGCGAGCGTCTTGCCGTGCGCATCTCTCAGCTCGCCAACGAAGTGCCCCTCGTTGTCGAAGACATTGATGCGCCCATTACCAAAGTTACCCACCAGGATCTTGCCGCTATACCGGCCGAATGCGAACGAGGCCCGCGTTACGCCCCACGGTGAGTTCAATGAGCCGCGGCTGGCGAACCGCCGCAGCAAATGTCCGCCGGTGTCGAACACATTGACGAATCCACGCCCGGGTCCGGCCGCATCATCATGCTTGGCCGCGTTTTGCTTGGCGTACGTGACAAAGAGATCTCCGTCGATGTTGGAAATGCCGAAGGGTGCATAGCCGGCAGGCATGTTCGGATCGATGAAGCCGCCGTCGGTCATCGTCTGGGTAAATAGGCCGCTCGCGCCGTTCGGGCCGAACACATCGACCGTGCCGGCGCGAAAATTAGTTGCATAGAGCAAGCCTCCCTTGGCGCTCAAGCCGAACACGAGACCCTTGTACACTGCGCCGTTGCCGGCAGTGGGCGTCGATGAGTTGTCGGCGGCCAGCACCGCGTCGGTCGCAGGATTGAGCCCGCCGGCCCAGGCAGAAAGTGTTCCATCCTCAGTGGCAAAGATGAACACCGCTGGCAGCTTGGTGCCCGGCACCACAAAGGCGCTCGATGGATTCCAAATGATGCCGGTGGCTGCGGCCAGAGCCGGATTGGGCGGGTTGGTCGGATCGATGGCATGACAAGACCCGGAAGGTATGACATTGCCCGGTAGCGGGATGGAGACCTGCAGCCCGATCTTCGTGCCGTCACCTTTGTAGAGGGTCGAACAACCCGTTTGGTTATCGTTGACCCAGAACGGACTCCCCGATGGGCTAAACGCGATTCCCCACGCATTCTGCAGCACGGGATCCTGGGTTGCTGCACCGCCCAGGTTCGACACCAGCGGTGTGATTGCGTAGGCGCCGCGCCCCTCCTGCATGTCATCGTCACCGGCGATCGCCACCGCGGCCGCGGCAACTGCAATGGCAGCTGCCGCTACAGATTTGCGAATGAATTCGTGCATGATAACCCCCTCTTTCAGTTATGCGTCGAACATCGAGCATCGGTGAGTTCCGCGATGTGCCCGTCAGGTTTAATGGCAGGTCTTAAATTCGGAGAAACCTTGGAATGAAAGTGGCATTTATCGGAATCGGCAATATGGGCAGACCCATGGCGTCCAATATTGCCAAGCGCGGCCATGAAGTTTTTCTCTTTGATGCGAAGGCGGCGTCGGCGGCGAGTGTGGCGCGGGAGACCGGCGCCACCGTCCTCGCTTCCCTGTCGGAGATAGGTGTTGCGGAAGTCATCGTGACCATGCTTCCGGATGGCAAGGTGGTGCGCGAGGTAACGCTCGGCGAGAACGGAATCGCGGCCGCGGCCAAGCCCGGCACGATCGTCGTCGATATGAGTTCGAGCCAGCCGTTGATTACCCGTGAAACGGGAGCGGCACTTGCCCTGAAGAAGATCACGCTCATCGATGCACCCGTGTCCGGCGGAGTCGCCAAAGCGCTGTCCGGGACACTGACCATCATGATCGGCGGCGATGACCCGTCTGCCATCGAGAAAGTGAAACCCGTCCTTAAGTGCATGGGCAGCACGTTTTTCGAGGTGGGGAAACTGGGTTCCGGGCATGCCGCCAAGGCGCTGAATAACATCGTGGCGGCGGGAAATTACGCGGTACTGGCCGATGCGTTGCTGGTCGCCGATCGCTATGGCATCGATCGCGAGATGCTGGTCGACATTGCCAATGTGTCCACGGGCCAGTCATTTATATCCACGGTTGTCATGAAGCAATTTGTCCTGCCCGGGACTTTCAACACCGGATTCGCGATCGGCCTGCTGGCGAAAGATGCCCAAATTGCGGCCGAACTCAGTCAGGGCCTCGGCTGCAACAGTCCGCACATTGAGTTGACGAGCAGGCGCTGGGCGGAGGCGCGCGACGCGCTCGGGGAAAGTGCGGATAATTCCCAGGCGATCGTAGCCTGGGCCGCGGTCCGATAGGAGAAGAAGAATGCGAACCGAGAAGCGGGGTGCACCAATGCGATGGCTGAATGGGTCGGGTTGGCCGGTCCGCCTGGCATGCGCGGCGGGGGCAGCCTGCATCATGAGCGCTGCCGCCGGGGCGCAATCGCTGTTCGACGGCGGGCCTGTGGGATTCACGACGGCTCAGGCCACGCGCGGCGCTGTTGCCTATCGCGAAAGCTGCGCGGCCTGTCACGGCCCCAATCTCGACGATGGTCAGTTCGCCTCGCCCATGAAGGGCGCGGCTTTCAAGGCGCACTGGCACGATCAGCCGCCGCAGGCCCTGTGGTCGCTGATCGTGAAGCGCATGCCGCCGGCGAGTCCTGGAACCTTGAGCAGCAGGACCTATGCCGATATCGAAGCCTATTTGCTGCAGGAAAACGGCGAAAGGGCGGGAACGACAGAGCTTGCAGCGTCGAGCACGGCCACCGGCGGCCCGTCGGCGGAATCTTTGGCCGCGTCCGAGCACGATTCGAGTCCACGCGTCGGTGCCGCCCTCGTTGACAACCAGGACGAGAGATACCGTGCCGCCATGGCCGCGCGACAGATCCTGCTGGGCAAGCTCACGCCGGTCTCCGACGCGATGCTGCAAAAACCTGCCGCCGCTGATTGGCTGATGTGGCGCGGCACCTACGCCACGCTTGGCTACAGTCGGCTCGAAGAGATCAATACAAAGACGGTGCGCAAACTCGGTGTCGCCTGGAGCTTGGCGCTGCCGCCCAGTGCCAACGAGGCGGCCCCCTTGGTCCACGACGGCGTGCTGTTCATCGAAGGCGCCGATACGGTGGAAGCAATCGATGCGGCGCAGGGCAGTATTCTCTGGCAGTACGTCCGTTCGCTGCCGGACGCGCTTCACAACGGCCGCGATGCACGGATGCGGGGCATGGCGATTTATGAGGACAAACTCTATGCGCCCACCGCCGACGGGCACATCGTCGCGCTGGATGTGAAGAGCGGCAATCTTCGCTGGGATCACGCGGTCGTCAGTCCCGAACAGGGTGTGCATCCCGGGCAGTTCGACGGCGCCTACTTCCACATTTCCGGCGGACCGCTGCTCGTTCACGGCAAGGTGATCGTCGGTGTGAGTCTCGGCATCGATACCGGCGGCGGCGACTTCATCGTCGGCCTGGACGCGCAAAGCGGCGATGAGAAGTGGCGCTTCAACACCATCGCACGTCCCGGCCAGCCGGGCGGCGACAGCTGGAACGGCGCGCCCGTCAATGAGCGCTACGGCTCCGGGGTGTGGTCGATCGGCAGCTATGATCCCGATTTGAATCTGGTCTATTTCGGGACCGGCAACACCTACGACGTCGGGACCCTGTTGGTGCCGCGGGCGGGCAAGACCTTGTCCAATAACGATGCGCTGTACACGGATTCGACGTTGGCGCTCGATGCCGATACCGGCAAGCTGTCCTGGTATTACCAGCACATGAATCGCGACGTTTGGGATCTCGACTGGGCTTTCGAGCAGTCGCTGATCACGCTGCCGGTCAACGGCAAGCCCACCAAACTCGTGGTGACCGGCGGCAAGAGCGCAATCTTCGATGCAGTCAGCAGGGTCGACGGCAGGTATGAATTCTCCAAGGACCTTGGCCTGCAAAACCTTGTTGCAAGCATCGATCCCAAGTCCGGCAAGAAAAACATCAAACCGGCGCTCGAGCCGCCGGCGGGCAGAACCGATCTCATCTGCCCAGGCGCGACGGGCGCAAGAAACTGGCCGACGACGGCGATTGACCCGACTTCCAGCACCCTGTATGTGCCGCTTCTCGACAACAACTGCATGGATTACGGCTGGACCCAACGCGACGCCGCCAAGATCGCGGCCGGCGGCCTGGATGTACGCCTCGGGGCTCGTCCGAAACCCGATAACGACGGCAATTTCGGCCGCATCGAGGCCATCGACCTCAAGACCCGGCAAGTCATCTGGTCGAAACGCCAGCGCGCTCCCATTGCCAGCTCACTGCTGGCGTCGGCCGGCGGCCTGGTATTCAGCGGCGCGCGCGATCGACACTTTCGCGCCTATGACGCAGCGACCGGCGCGCTGCTATGGCAGAGCGTATTGAATGCCAGCCCAAGTTCCTCACCGGCGACCTACGCTGTTGACGGCGTGCAATATGTGGTCGTGATCGCCGGCGGCGGCGGCGCCTTCGACGCCGGCAGCCGGAGCCTGACGCCAGAAATAATCGATCCGGCAGCCGGCACGACCTTGTGGGTATTCAAGCTTGCTGATCCCAACGCGGCGGCGATGCCGCGATAGGTGTAGGTTTAGACACATGCATCTGCATCCGACGGGGCAATTCGACAATCGCGCGGCCGTATATCAGCATATCGAAGCCCGGCCGCTCGCGGCCGCCATGGGCGCGGAGATTGTCGGCGTTCGGATTGGGGCGATGCGCGACGAGCAATTCACGGAAGTTCGCGACGCACTGTTCCGCCACAAGATGATTTACCTTCGCGGCCAGGGTGAGCTGTCGCACGCCGACCACGAGGCGTTCAGCCTGCGCTTCGGTCCGTTCGCCGAGGACGCCTATACGCAGGGCGTACCCGGCCACCGCAATGTCCACCCGTTGATCAAGGAGGCTGATGACGCATCGGAGATGGTGTTCGGCTCGGGCTGGCATACCGATTCGCCATTCCTACCCGAGCCCCCCTCGATCACCATCCTGCGCTCCGTGCAGATCCCGCCGTTCGGCGGCGACACCACATTCGCCAATGCCGGCCTCGCCTACCGGACGCTCAGCAACACCTATCAGAAAATCATCGCGGGCCTGCGCACGCATTTTTCTCTTCGTGACGTTCTGAAGTCCGCCCACGCCGCGGTTGAGGTGAGCGACAGCCCGATCGGCCAGCTTGCCGCCACGCGCGATGCGCCGGCGCTCTCTGCGGATCTTCAGCGCAAGATCCGCGGCAGCACGCACCCGATGGTGCGCACACACCCGGTGACCGGCGAGAAGTCCCTGTACCTCGATCCCTCGTATGGAATCGGCGTCGAAGGGCTGTCGCGCGAGGAAAGCGCGCCCATTCTGCAGTACCTCGCCGAACATCTCACCCAGCACGCCTTCTGTTGCCGGCTGCGCTGGGAAACGAACATGGTGGTGGCGTGGGACAACCGGCTTTGCGTCCACCAGGCTTACAACGACTATCAGGGGTTTCGCCGCGAGATGTACCGGACGACCGTGAGCGGCGAGAAGCCGGCGTGAATCGGCCCCTGTCGGCGGTGGCGGCGACGCACCCATGCTGAGCTCGAGCGCAACGATCATCGAGGACCTGTCGCGGCTTGTCGGCGCCGATATCGTCGTCGCACCAACCGCCGAGAACCTCGTCCGGCACACGCGCGACTACAATGTCGAAGCCAACCCGGCCGTCGGCATCCTCGCACTGACATTCCCGCGAAACACCGAGCAGGTGTCCAAGATCCTGCGCTACTGCAACGAGCATCGGATCGGCGTCCAGCCGCAGGGCGGGATGACGGGACTGTCGGGCGGCGGCGTGCCGCTCGGGCCCTGTGTGGTCATCGGGCTCGAGCGTATGCGCGCGATCCGCGAGATCGATCCGGCCTCGGGTTCGATCACGGTCGAGGCCGGGGTCGTCATGGAAGCGGTGCAGAAGGCGGCGGACGCGGCCAACCTGTTCTATCCGCTCGATCTGGGTGGTCGCGGCACCTGCCAGACCGGCGGCAACCTCGCCACCAACGCCGGCGGCAACCGCGTGCTGCGCTTCGGCATGATTCGCGACCTCGTCCTCGGCGTCGAGGCAGTACTCGCCGATGGAACCGTCATCGACGGGCTGCGCAAGATGATCAAGAACAACGCCGGATACGATCTGCGGCAGTTGTTCATCGGCAGCGAGGGCACGCTCGGGATCATCACCGCGGCGGTGCTGCGTCTGTTCCCGAAGCCGCGCAGTCAGTGTACGGCGCTGTGCGCGGTGGGTGATTACGAGGGCGTGCTGGCGCTGCTCGAGCGCGCGCGCACAGGATTTGCCTCGCAGCTGACCGCATTCGAAGTCATGTGGCCGGACTTCTATGGACTCGCAACCCGCGGCCTCGGACGCAAGCCGCCACTGGCCGAAGTCGGCGGCCTTTACATACTCATTGAAACGATGGGATCCGACGAGCACGCCGACCCGGCGCGCTTCGAATCGGTCATCGCGCAGGCACTCGAGAGCGGCGTCATTCAGGACGCCGTCGTGGCGCAATCGCAGCGCGAGGCCGCGGATCTATGGGCGGTGCGGGACTCGCCGGCGGAATGGCGGCGAGCCGGCCACTGGCCGCAGCTGAGCTTCGATGTCAGTGTGTCGACCGGCGAAATCGGCGACCTGGTGGGCAAAATACGCGAGGTCATGACGGCGCGGTGGCCGGATCTGTTCACGATCTATTTCGGGCACGTGGCCGACGGCAATCTGCACCTGTCGGTGCGCATGACCGATGAAGCCGGGTTGGCCGAGCGCATCGAGGCGGCGGTCTACGGCGTCGTGTCCGAACATCGCGGTTCCATCTCCGCGGAACACGGCATCGGATCCCTCAAGAAGGACTTCCTGCACCTGTCACGCAGCCCGGAGGAAGTTGCGCTGATGCGCACGTTGAAACGCGCCATGGATCCGAACGGGATCCTGAACCCCGGCAAGATCTTCTAGCGACTGCTTGTCGCGCCTACGGATGTTGTAGTAGGATTGACGTGCGGGGTAGGAGATATGAGCAAAACGCGTTTATCGAAAGCCGAGACAAGAATCCTGGAGCAGTGCTGGAAGCTCGGAACCTGCTCGGTGCGCGAGATTCTCGACAGTTTGCCGGAAGCGGAACGTGTCGCTTACACAACCGTTCAGACGCTTGTCTACCGGCTCGAACAGAAAGGCGCAGTGCGCAAGGTCAAGAAGATTGGCAACGCGCAACTGTTCGCGCCGGCAATCGATCAGAGCGAGTTTCGCGGCGGGCTGGTTCGAGACCTGTTGGACCTGTTCGGCGGCTCCCCTCGCCTGCTGGTCTCCAATCTACTTGAAACGGGCACCATCACGTTGCGGGATTTAAAGGCGCTGCAAAACGCGACGCCGAGCCGCAAGAGCAGCCGCGGCCGCGGAGGGAAAGGCCATGCATGAGCACATTGCGCGCGTGATCTATTACTGTGAAATTCACCTGCTGTTCACCTCGATGGTCTGGTTCGCGGCTTGGGCTCTGACATCGATCCCGGCTGGCAGCGCCACGGCCAAGCATTGGATCTGGCTGGCGACATCGCTCAATTTCATGGTGCCGCTGGGTGCGATGTTCGACAAGCTCTGGGCGCCGTATCTCTCCTGGGCCACGCCGCTGGGCCCGGTCGGCGAGGCGGGGGCTCGCATCTCCGAAAACGACGCCATGGCAGCCGCGCTCTGTGTGGTCTGGCTGCTTGGCGCAATTTTGATGCTGGCGCGGCTGTGGCTGCGGATAACCGTCGGAAATCGCGAATCCGGGGTGAGCACACCCGGCCGAGGCGCGCCGGAGCTGCGGCGCAGTTTCCTCGTTCAGGGGGTGCCGGTGAGGTTCGAGTTCACCCGGCGCGGTCCCGGGGTCGATGGGGTTCTGCGTCCTCACATCTCACTGCCTCAGGGAATTGATCGGTTGCTGAGCGAGCGCGAACTAAACGCCGTCATCATCCACGAGCGGACCCATGTAACGAGGCGCGACAACCTGATACGCCTGATTTACGAACTGGGCCTGTGCGCACTGTGGTTCCACCCGCTCGTCTGGATCAGCGGCTCACGTCTCGCCTTGTCCCGCGCACTCTCATGCGACGAGTCCGTCATCCAGAAGGCCCACGGTCGAGACCTGGTTTCTGCGCTGGCAAAACTGGCCAATCCAGAAACGGAATTCATGCTGCAGGCGAGCGCCTCGTCATTCTTGACCCATCGTCTGGCGCGGCTGGCCGCTCAGCCACAACCGAATGGCCGCGCGGCGAGCACGCTGCTGGCAGTCGTGTTCGGCGCCATACTCATGGCGGGCATCTTTGAAACCGTAGCGCACACGGCTTGTTGCTTCGTTACGAGAACGTAAAGCGGAGGCTCCAATGGCAACGACGCGGCCTATCAGCTTTGCTGCGCTGACAGCTCTCGTGGCGGGCAGTGGCCGGGCGCGCCGTTGGCTGCCGCTTCTCTGCCTGGCCGCGGTGTCATACGCCGAACCGGCGGCCGCCCAGCGCGTCGATGCGCTCGGCCCGCAGGTGCGCAAGTACCTTGTTGTCAGCACGCCGAACGCGGTCCTTGAACATGTGCAGATCATCGATGGCACGGGCGCGGCGCCGCGTGCGGATCAGAACATCGACATCCAGGGCGGCAAGATCACCGGCATTTCGGCCGGCGCAGATAGGCCCGCAAGCGATGGCACCACGATTCTCGACCTGCGGGGTTACTCGGTCATGCCGGGAATCGTCGGCATGCACAACCACCTCTTTTATCTCGCGCGGCCCAATCTGGCGCCGGACGGGAGCTATGACAGCCCGGCCCTGTTTCAGCAGATGAGCTTCTCCGCGCCTCGCCTCTACCTGGCGAACGGCGTAACGACCATGCGCACTGCGGGAAGCGTCGAGCCCTATACCGACCTTAAGCTCAAGCGCGCGATTGAGGCAGGCACGTTTCCCGGCCCTCACCTGGATGTGACCGGACCCTATCTCGACGGGCCCGGCGGGAATCTGCAAATGCCGGAACTTGACGGGCCGGCCGATGCGCGCGAGACCGTGAACTATTGGGCAGATCGCGGCGTGACCTCGTTCAAGGCCTACGCGCATATCACGCGCGAAGAATTGAGCGCCGCGGTCAAGGCGGCGCATAAGCATGGCCTCAAGGTGACCGGCCATCTGTGCTCGGTCACCTATGAGGAAGCGATCAGCATCGGAATAGACAATCTCGAGCACGGGTTTTCAGCCAATACGGCGCAAGACCCCGACAAGAAACCGGATCTATGCAGCGCCAGCGGCGGCGACTACACGCTTGAACACATGATTCCCGGCGGCGCCGAAGCAGACCGCCTGATTGCGCTGCTCATCAAGCACCATGTTGCCATCACCTCCACATTGCCGGGCGCGGCCTCGTCGCTGCAGGGCGTCGAATCAATCGATGGTCGAGCGACGTTGCAGCCGGCCGCGGTGCAATCCATGGCCCCTGCGGTGAGCGACGCGTATCTGTTCAGTCGTAACCGGCCCGCAAGCCACGCAGCGCAAGCGAACACAGCGCGTCTGCTGCGCAGAGAAATGGAATTGGAGCGAGCCTTCGTGGCTGCCGGCGGCCTACTCCTCGCCGGACCGGATCCGGTCGGCATCAACGGCTTGATTCCGGGATTTGGCGATCAACGCGAGATCGAGGTGCTGGTGGAGTCCGGGTTCACAGCCGTCCAAGCGATTCAGATCGCGACGCTGAACGGTGCAATCTTTCTCGGCCGCCAGGATCGAATCGGCTCGATCGCGCTAGGGAAGAACGCGGACCTGGTGGTAATGAAAGGCGATCCCGTGACCCGAATCGCGGATATCGAGAATGTCGAAATTGTGTTCAAGGATGGTGCCGGATACGACACGCGCAAATTACTCGATTCGGTGAAGGGCCGCTATGGGGAATATTAGTACTAGGTCGAGCGCTCCAGATTCGCGTCGCACATGGGTGGCGCAAGAGCGCCACCCGGTGTTGCCTCTCTGCCGGTCTACGCCGCCTTGCCCGCAGCGAGTGCTTGGACATCCGCAGATCGCAGCGCCTTGCCGCCGATCGCCCAATCTCCGCTCTCAAATTCATTGATGCGGACCCAGGTTACGGGGCGCATGTTCTCGCCCTCTACCTGGACCATCGCTTCGGTGACCTTGTTGATGAGTTCGCGCTTTTGTGTCGGCGTGAAAACGTCCTTGATTACATCGATAGTAACGAGTGGCATATCACATCTCCAATAGGTGGTTTATTTACTCGGGCCGTTCTGTGCCGATGAGCAGGTTCGCACGCAAGTATCGCCAGCGCTTGTAGATTTCTTGGAGAAATCATGGAATTGTTTTGGAGATTCCGCAGGCGGGGGGTAATCTGCGTGCATGATTTACCAGTTCGGCCCTTTCGAGCTGGACATAGCCACGGTTGAGCTGCGAGAAGGCGATAAAGCTCGCAATCTTGAGCCGCAAGTCTTTGCGCTGCTCGCGCTGCTGGTGGAAAACCGTGAACGCCTCGTCTCGAAGGAAGAAATCATCGACAAGGTGTGGGACGGACGCGTCGTCTCGGACGCCGCTGTGGCCAGCCGGGTGAAGTCGGCGAGACAGGCGCTTGGAGATACCGGCAAGTCGCAGCGATTCATCCGTACGATTCACGGCCAAGGATATCGATTTGTCGCAGATGCAAGAGCGTCACGCGGCAGCGTGGCACGCTCGGAGGCGGCTTTAAACGAAGCGGGGATTACCGAGGGTACCGGCACTTCAAAGGTGCACGTGGACAGGCCTTCCAAACCGTCACTCGCGGTGCTGCCATTCCGCTTGATCGGCGACGGCGGACGATATGCGGCGCTTGCTGTCGCGCTTCCAGATGAGCTCATTACCGAGCTGTCCCGCCTGCGGTGGCTGTTTATCACGGCTCGCGCATCCTCGTTCCGGCTGCGCGCGTCAGACACCAAATTCAGCGACATCGGCGCTCTGCTGCGTGTGCGGTACTGTCTAAGTGGCACAGTCGAAGTGTCAGATAGAAGGCTTGTGGTCGCAGTCGAACTTGTAGATACCGCCGATGGGGGCATTGTGTGGGCCGAGCGCTTTTCGGGGCGGATCGATGACGTTCACGCAATGCGCGAGAACATCCGATCTTCCGTTCTCACGGCGCTCGAGATCCAAATACCGGTTCATGAAGCCAGTCGCGCGCGCCTCTGCACAGTCGACAATCTCGACGCCTGGTCCGCGTATCACCTCGGGCTGCAGCACATGTATCGCTTCAATCGCGTCGACAACGCCGCTGCCAGCACCTTGTTTCAGCGAGCGGTTGCTCTTGATCCGTTATTCGCGCGTGCTCAGGCCGGCCTGTCGTTCATCCACTTCCAAACTGCTTTCATGCGGTATACGGACGATATTGTTGGAGAGACTGGCCAGGCGCGTCGCTTCGCGGAGCGCGGGTTGGAGCTTGATCCACTGGATCCGTTCGTCAACTTCACCATGGGTCGCACTTATTGGCTGGAGGGGGACCTGGACAGCAGTCTGGGTTGGCTCGAGCGCGCGACGACCATAAGTCCGCATTATGCCCAGGGAATCTATGCACGGGCGTGGACTGAAGCACTGGCAGCACGCGGCGGTGAAGCTCGGATACACGTGGATCTGGCAATGCGCTTAAGCCCTCTCGATCCCCTCCGTTACGGAATGCTTGGAACGCGAGCGTTTACGCACATGGCAGCAGGTGAGGACGGAGAAGCCGCGGACTGGGCCGAGCGCGCCGCGCGTTCCCCGGGAGCCCACGTTCTGATCGCGATGATAGCGGCCACGGCGCACGCGCTGAATGGCGACGCGGCGCGCGCCGCGTATTGGACGGCAAACGTGCGTGAGCGAAACGCTGCGCTCACGCGTGATGATTTCTGCCGTTCATTTCCGATGAAATCAGACTCTATGCGCGTGAGGGTGTTGCAGGCGTTGGCGCAGCTGGGCTTTTGACATACCGCTTCCTCAGTCGTGCGTCTCGCCGGACATTGGAGTAGCGCGCATCGACGGCCTGGATTCGAACGCGTCGAACCAAGCGGCGAGTCTTGCGCGTTTTTCACGGAAGGTTGGCAGCTCGCGGAATTCAAGCCAACTCAAGGTGGTCGCCAGCGCGATATGGCCGATGTGGATCGGCGTGTCAACGTCCAGCTCTTGTTCCAACCAATCATAACTGGCGGTGAGTTTTTCGATGTAACCGTCCCGCAGCGCCGGGTAGCGCATCGATTCGGGCCGGCGTACCGTCTCCCAACGAAGCGCGCCGCCCGCACTGCTAAGCCCCTGCGCGATCGCCTGAATTCGCAACGCCTGCCAGCGAGCCTCCCCCGCCGGCGGGATCAATTTGCGGCCATCATGCAAGGTATCGAGGTAGGCACAGATGACGTCGGAATCAAAGAGGGCCGGCAGTCCGGGTCGAAGGAGTATCGGTACCTGGCCAAGCGGGTTTTCCGCAAAGACTTCTTCGTTGCGGCGAGTCGGACTGGTCTCGTGATGCACCACGTCGATGCGCTGCGCGATACCCACTTCGTAGGCAAAAACCAAGACCTTGCGGGCGGGAGGCGAATGTGTCTGGTAGAGAAGCTTCATAGGGCGACTCCGTGTGGCACGGGCATCTTCGAAGGCCGGACCGTTCGACTCTAACTCGCCTTGCGGATTCTTGTCCAAAACGCCCTGGTCCGCGAATCCACCCTATACCGATTGACGGTATATCCATCATCGGTATAATGAATCGCTGACCGATGGTATTTTGATTCACAGGAGATGGATTTGGACGGGTCGCGTGAGTCATCGGAAGCCAGCTTTGCTCTCGAGGCTGCGGTGTGGATCATGGTGGCTCTTGCGGACCAGCCCAAGCATGGCTACGCGATCATGAAGGATATTCAGGATCTGGGCGGTTTCTCCATGCGGCCGGGCACGCTTTACGCCGCGCTCATGCGCATGGAGCGCGCTCAACTGGTGGAGGAAATCCAAACCCTTAACTATCGCCGGCGTCCATTCAAGTTGACCGAGGCCGGGAGGAAGCGCCTCGGGGCGGACTTGAAAACGCTCGCAGCGCTGGCCTCGACCGGCCTGCGCCGGCTGAAAGGGCGCAAATCCGGCAGGAAAGGAGCCCAATTATGAAAGTTGACGAGCTATACAGTGAAAGTCAGGTCACCCTGATGGTCCCGGATATGGACGAAGCGGTACGATTCTACACAGAGACGCTCGGTCTTCGATTGAAGACCCGCTACGGCAACGAGTTCGCCGTCGTCGATGCGCCAGGTCTGACGATCGGATTGCACCCACTACCGACCGCGCAATCGCCCCAGGCACATCTTATGTCGATTGGGTTGGGCGTCGAGTCTCTGGAAGCCACCATGCAACAATTGTCGGAGCGCGGTCTACGCTTCATCGGGCCAATTCGCGAAGATCCGCCAATTCGCATCGCTTACTTCGCAGGTCCAGGCGGGACGCCGCTGTATCTGTGCGAACAAAGCGAGTGGCGCTAGCGCCCCGCTAGCTGCGACACGGTTGTGGCAACGCCGATCGCCTAGTGCTTCTCCGTGACCGAGGGCGTTCCGTCGGACCAATTGGTCACGGGAATGACGAACGTCGTGACAGGCTCCGGATCTCCCTGGTCGGCGAATATCGGCGAACCGTCGCGGTTTGCGCCCCAGGCGGCACTGTCGCTGTGGGCAACAAAGAACATGAGATGCGGATGCCAGTGGCCATCGGCGCCAGCCAAATATTGCTGCTTTGACAGCATGTAGGCCACCACTCCGGGCTCCGGCATGACGAAGGTATTGGCCGCAAGCGCGGCCCGCGTGCGGGCGATCATGTCGGACTTCGAAACGCCGGCGAGCACCCATTGCGTTCTCTCGAGATAGCCGGGAAGGACGCTGCGCACGGCGGCGGCGTTGAAGCATATCGGACCGCGAATCTTGGGATTCCAGAACTCGGGATTGCCGAAGCCCGCAGCCCAGGAGCGCTCGACGAGACAGGTGAATCCGTTCTTGCCCTTGGCGGCCGGTTCATAACCCTGTCTGCCCAGTGTCAGGACATCGGCGTCGCCGGAGATCGAGGCCGGCGCGGCGCTCCGCGCCAGGGCGATCTCATCGGCAGCACTCGTCATCTGGTATTGCGCGACGGGCGCCATGGCCGGATAGGCGACCTTCGCAGTGTCGGCGCCGGCCGAACTGGTCGCGCATATCAGGATAAAAAGCGCGCATGGCGCCCAATCTCTTGTCCACATAGCTCGGCCCTCCATTTTTATACTTCACCGTATAGTGAAGTATCAAATATGCGCGAGCGCTTGTCAAGGACCATCACAGACCCTGGTCATCTGCCGCTGCATGATTGCTGACTCGGGATTATATTGATCATCGAGTAGCGCACAGCCTTCAGCCCCATTTGCACTTTCAAATTGTCGCGCCGTAGAACCAGTCCAGACGCCGAACTCCGATTGGATTGCGGTATGGATGCGGGCAGCCACCGCGAGACTGTCTGATGGTGCGGGCATTGCAGGCTTACCCACGTGAGACGGTTCGTAGTGTCGTCAGTGGCGCGGATGGCGCTGCCAGCGCCAGACGATGTTGGGCTTACCAAGAGAGTCGACGCCACGACTCTGGGAAGCCGGTGCGAGCGTTTGTTCATGATCTGCACCTCGAGAGACGCGCCACTCACGCAAGTAATGTCATCTCCACACGCCACGTACAATGGGTCGCCGGTAATTTAGGTAGTCGGTCTGCATGGTGCACTAACTATTAGCGAGCCCACGGGGCCGGTGCAACCGCCCCGGCGTTCTTGCACATCATTGGTAACCTCCTTGTCTCCCTTCCGGGGCGCCAA
>Ga0210402_10003498_pt1 | contig 14690 bp, 10 predicted proteins | sample IncBWC7MmetaG_FD_161055 | JGI IMG/M metagenome (GOLD analysis project Ga0210402, IMG submission 161055) | Forest soil microbial communities from Barre Woods Harvard Forest LTER site, Petersham, Massachusetts, United States - Inc-BW-C-7-M | ecosystem: Environmental > Terrestrial > Soil >...
GAGGGACTGCAGCTTGTTGAAAGCGGCGGCGGAGTTGGGGGAAGCAACCAGGGGTGGGACCGCGAGGCATGCCACGATAAGCGCCAGCGTTAGGAATCTGCGAGCATTCATAGCTTATCTCCAGATGGAAACTAGCCGCCCGCCTGGGTCGGCCACAGGATGCCCCTCAAGTACAAGTTGAAATTTACCCCGGTCTTCCCAGTTTGACGGCGTGAGGACGGCAAACGGTAGCACCTTTGACGCCAGTGGCGGAACTAAGTGTTGCGGGGGGCGGAAGTGGCGACTTCGATGATTGGATTGGGGAGCTGGCGCATGGTACGGACAAACACTTGGACGATGGCGCCATCGAACTGGGCGTTAGCGCAGCGTTCCAGTTCGGAAAGCGCCTCAGCGGAGCTGCGCCCTTTTTTGTAAGTTCGGTCGCTGGTGATGGTGTCGTAAGCGTCGGCTACGGCGATGATGCGTGCGCCCAGCGGAATTACTTCGCCGGAGAGAGCGTCCGGATAGCCCGAACCATCGAAGAATTCGTGGTGATGGAGCACCATCTCGCGAATCCGGGCCAGCGGAGTGAGGGGATCCAGAATCTTGGCGCCAAATCTCACGTGGGCCTTCATCGTTTCCCATTCTTCGGGATTGAGCGGGCCGCTCTTGTTCAAAATATTTTCAGGGATGGCCACTTTGCCGATATCGTGGAGCACGCCACCGAGGCGGATTTCCTCGATCTCCGCCTCGGACATGTTAAGCGACTCGGCGATAAGCGCGGCATAAGCGGAAACCTTTTGTGAATGTCCCTGCGTATAGTGATCCTTTGCGTCGATCGCGAACGCGAGCGAAGTAACCGTATCGAGTACGGCCTGCGGGAGGCCTGCCGGGCCCTGCGTAGTGGTGGGCACAGTTGGTTTACCGCCCGGTGTCTCGGTTGTGGCGAGCGACTCAGTGAATTGTTTCAGGCGCGAGTAAATTTCTTCAAAGGCTTCCGGGCCCGTGGCAAACAAGCGCTTGAGAGTCACCCCGAGATAAGCCTCGAGGACGTCGCGCTTCCACTTTTTCGCTTCGTTGGGATCGAAGTGGTCGGCCGTGGAGACCGCATTTCCCCCCTGGTGCTTGGACAAGTACATCGAGGCGTCGGCCACTTGTATGAGCTCTTGTGGCGAGGAGCCATGGAGGGGGTAGCAAGCGATGCCAAAACTTGCGCTGATGTTCTTCTCGCGCAAAAGTGGATCGGCGGAAACCCAGCCGCGAAGCTTGGTGGCAAGCTGGCGCGCGTGCTCCATGTTGGTTTCTGGCATGAGAATGACAAATTCATCGCCGCCATAACGGGCTACGACATCGGACCGGCGGCAATTCGTTTCGAGGATGTGGCCGACGCGCTGGAGTACGAGATCGCCCTCAAGATGGCCGTAAAAATCGTTGACGAACTTGAACCGGTCGAGGTCCATCAGCACAAGGGCGAAGGCCCGGCCAGCGCGCGTGGAACGCTTCCATTCTGCGGAAAGGGCTTCCATGAAGAAGCGATGAGTCTTGACGCCGGTGAGACCGTCGGTGATGGCCTGCTCTTGAGCTTTCTGAAAGGACAAAGCGTTGTGAAGGGCGCCGGCAATCAGGTCAGCCAGTGTACGAAGAAGCAGAATTTCTTCCTCGGAGAATTCGGCGGGGAGCGAGGATTCGACGTACAGCACTCCATGGAGCTGTTCGGCGTAGAACACCGGGAGCGCGATGGCGGCAATGGAGTCCGGCAAGAGCGGCTTGTGGGGCGAGTCTCCGGAGGTCGAAGCCTGGTAGTCGGCCAATTGGCCGCTTCGGGCGACGTGGCCGATGAGGCCGTTGCCGAGAGGTATGCGCCGGCCGAGAACGCCACGGCGCGCGCCGGCTTCGGCTTGGACTACGAGTTCGCGTGTCGAGTATTCGAGCACGCTGATTCCGATGTGATCGTAAGTCAGCCCGGATTCGAGCTGCTCCGCAATCTTGGCCAGCATTTCGTCTGGATTGAGTGTGGCGATGGCATTGCGGGAAATCGTGTTTAGCAGCGAGAGATGACGCGCCTTGGTGCGTTCCTCGTGGAAGAGCCTGGCATTCTCGATGGCGATACTCGCTTCGCTGGCCAGGACGCGCAGCAATTCGAGATGCCCTTCGTCAAACGTCCGTTCGTTATCGGAAAAAACGGCCATGGCGCCGATGGCGCGGTCGTAGGCCACTAGGGGCACGCCGCAGTAGCAGCCGCGGTCGCGAATGGGATCTACGCCGAGTTTCTTTACTTCCACTACGTAGTTATCTCGGATAAGGACCGGCTGGCGCGTGCGGATTATGTATTCCGTGATGAAGTTGCCGGCAGGGCGGCTGCGCGGAGGCTTGGCCGTCCCGCCAATGATTTCAAAATCAAACTGCATTTCATCGCGGAGCGGGTCGAGCGAGGCGATGTAGAAATTCTCCACATCAAAAAGCCGTCGGAGCTCTTCCCAAACTTTGCGCAGCAAGTCTTCCTTGTTTAGCGTGGAGCTGAGCGCGCGGCCAATCTCATTGAGGACGTGAAGCTCCTCGGAGCGGCGGGAAGTTTGTTGAATAAGGTAACTATTCTCGACCGCCATGCCGATTTGGTGGCCGAGTGCAAGCAGGAGCCTGTATTCCGCTGGAGTAAACCGGCGGCTGTCCGGTGTGCCGAGAAGAAGGACGCCAAAGGCTTGCTCTTTAGCCTGAAGGCTAATGGCCACAATGCTGCGAAGCCCTTGCGCGAGCGCGAGCTGGCGGAAACGGCGAATGGGCTCTTCGCGCTCAAGCGCCGCGACAGTGTCGTCGTTGCGCAGATCGCGGAACCCGAGAAGCCCTCCGAGCCGCGACACCAGCCCAACCAGATAATCGTCGAGCCCTTGCTCCTGTGCGGTGCGGCAGAAATTATCGCTCAGCCCGACAGCGACGACGGAGGTGGGCCCCTGCGGGTCGCCATGGTGGAGGAAAAGAGCGCCAGCGGGAAGACGTACTACCCCGAGAACGCGATCGAGGGCCTGAGAAAGCATGCGCTGAATTTCCCCGCCGACGAAGCTCGAGGTGGCCAGATTGAGGTTGGAAAGCGCGAGCATGTTCCGTTCCACGCGGCGCTTCTCTTCCTCGTACAAGGCCATCACCATGAGCATGGCCACGAAAGCGGATGGTACCGCGGCCGCGGTTTGGAAACTGATGTCACGGAAGAACGGAGCGGCGCGGAAAAAAGAGAAAGTAACTCCCACGGCAGCCCACACGACAAAAGAAATAGCGAGGAGCCAGTCGGCGAGCGTTTCCTGACGCCGGCTTTCTTGCCAGAAGACATAGGCTACCGCTAGAAAAATCGCGGCCGCTGGAAGTATCAGTGGAAAGTTAAACCAACGAAGGGCGACTGCACCTGCCCAGAACACGAGGACGCCGCCGGCGGCCGCTGCCGGAATACTCCAGAGTTGACGCTGGGCGTATAACTGGGCTCCCAGAAAGAAAAAGATTCCCGCGGCAGCATAGAGAAATTGATCGAGCGCCGTCTGCACCGGCCAAGCGTCGGTACCGCGCGAGAGAACGGGCCCCAGATAACTGAGCGATACGATGGCCCATCCGGCTGTCCAATAGAGGAGATAGGGCCGGCGTTTGAGCTGGTATATGTATGCGAAGAAGCCGGCCACCAAAGAGGTAGCCGCCAGCAATGCCAGTGCGATGAAGCTCTGGTTGGTCAAGGCCTCGGTCAATTCTCCGTCCCGCGCTCGGACGGTTCCGTTGCACCGTGCAAATACGGTGCAGCGATTTGTGCATCAAAGTGAAACTAAGACCTCGACAGGCGCGCACAAAGACAACCATGCGTCATCCCGAGGCAGCCACCTCGGTGCACAAAACAAAGTACTTGTGATTATGGATGATGCAATTTTCAGGAAGCAAGCGTACCGCGGTACCGGTTGCGAAAAAGGCAGCAGCGAGGAGGTAACGGTTTCCATACACGCTTGCGCAGGCGGCCCCACAGCGGGAATTCCGACTTGGCCCCCAGGGCAGGCCGGAGGGCAGATTGGACGCAATATATGGGTTCCGCTAAACTGGACGTTTGAAATGAGAGCACAGGGCGCGCCGGACGCATGAGCGAAATCACGAACAAAACGCAAGGTGGGGTACGGGTGCGGTTCGCGCCCTCGCCGACAGGATACTTGCACGTGGGCGGCGCTCGTACCGCGCTTTTTAACTGGCTGTTTGCACGCCACCAGCACGGCACCATGATTTTGCGGATTGAAGACACCGACGCCGAACGAAACAAACCGGAACTGGTGACTGGAATTCTGGATGGGCTGAAATGGCTTGGAGTGCAGTGGGACGAAGGGCCGTTTTACCAGTCGCAGAGGGCGGAACTCTATCGGGATGCCGCGAAAAAGTGCCTCGCGAATGGCAGCGCTTTTTTGTGCTACTGCCCTGCGGAAAAGTACGCGGGCGGAGACCACGCGGAACCTGGCCAGGACGAAGAGCCAAAAGGCGGCGGCCCGCGCCGAGTAACGCGCTGCAGTTGCCGCGACGGCAAGCCTTCAACACCCGGCGCGAAACCGGCGGTGCGCTTCAAAGTTCCCTCGGGCGGAACGACAAGATTTATTGACGTGGTTTTTGGAGAAACGGAATTTTCGAACGATGAGATCGAAGACTTCGTGTTGCTGCGCTCCGGCAAGGGCGACGAAGAGTTCGGACAGTCGATGTATCAACTGGGCGTGGTGGTCGACGACATCGACATGCGCATCACCCATGTGATTCGCGGTGCGGACCATATTTCCAATACGCCGAAGCAGGTGCTGCTTTACCGCGCGCTCGGCACGGAGCCGCCTCTTTTCGCGCACGTCCCGCTGATTCTGGGAGCAGACAAAAAGCGCCTCTCAAAGCGCCATGGCGCGACGGACGTCAACATGTACCGCACCGAAGGATTCTTGCCCGAAGCCTTTCGCAATTTTCTGGTGCTGCTGGGATGGTCGCCGGGCAGCGACGAAGAATTTCTGCGCACGAAGGAATTAATTGAACGATTTTCGCTCGAAGGTGTCAGCCGCACGAATGGCGTATTTGACCGCGCCAAGCTCGAGTGGTTCAACACACAATATCTGCAGAAGCTTCCCATCGAGGAACTGCTGCCCGAAGTGGAAGCCGAATTGAAGCGTAGCAACCTGTGGAAAAACGAATGGGCCGCGGGTGCTGCCGCAGGCCCGGATGGTCGCGATCATGCCTGGTTCTCGCGGACCGTGGATTTGCTGCGGCCGCGAATCCGTCTATTGCCGGATTTTTCCTCGTGGTCGCGCGCTTTCTTCAGTGACGAGTTTCCAATCGATCCGGCGGCCAGGGAAAAGTTCTGGAAGGATCCGAAAGTTCCCGAGCTGCTCGCAATGCTGGCGGATGCGCTCGCAGCGCTGCCCGAATGGAACCACGACGCATGCGATCATGCCACCAGGGCAGTGGCGGAGGCGGCGGGAGTGAAAGCCGGGTTGCTGATCAACGCGACGCGCGTGGCCATCGTTGGCCAGGCTGTCGCGCCGCCGCTCTTCGATACGATGGTGACGCTGGGCCAGGCTAGAGTCGTTGCTCGCTTACGCAAGGCGTTCGCAGGGAGCTGACCAGATCTGGTGTTGCCGTCTCCCGAGAGGGTCGTGCTCTGAAGAGGAAACCGCCTATTTAAGCACGCGCTGTCTCGCGCCAAAGATCTGGCACCCGCCAGCAAAAGAGTCACAGTAATTTGGAGAACTCTTCGACGGTCAGACCAGCGTCCCGTAATATGCTCTTCAGAACTTTGGGATGCAGAATCTTCGCGGCATGAAACGGCACCGTAGCGCGTTTGCCTTCCGCGTTCTTATAGATTATGTGGCTGCCGCTCTGACGCGCGATGGAAAAGCCAAGCTTTTCCAAGACAGAACAGATCTCGCGGGCGCTTAGGCGCGGGAGCTTGGGTATCAGACAGCGATTTCGACCGTGGAGAGACTCACAGAAACCTGAGGGATTTCTTCCCCATCGGCGATGCGGTCTTCAATATGCAGCCGAACGGCGTCCTTGATATTCTCGACCGCCTCTTCGTAGGTGTCGCCTTGGCTGTAACAACCTTGGAGGGCCGGACAAGAAACGAAGTACCCGTCGGCATCACTTTCGATAACGATGGGAAGCGTGATATTTTTCATACCCAAGTTGATTATAGGTCTCTGAGCGGCAAGGGCAAAACGGAATTTATTGGAGCTATTCGTCGCGCAAGGCCACGACGGGATCGACTCTCGCGGCTCGCTGCGCGGGGATCACGCATGCGGCGAGCGCCACGATGATCAACGTCGCAGCTGTGCCGGCGTAAACAAGCGGAGCTGCGGGCGTCACGCCAAACAGCAAGGTCCGCAACAGAATTCCAAGTGCTCCCGCCAGCACTGCCCCGCTGACGAGCCCAACAGCGCTCAACTTCAGTCCGCGGCCCAGAATCATACGAGTAACGTCGAGCGGCCTTGCACCCAGCGCCATGCGCACGCCGATTTCGCGCGTTCGTTGCGCGACGGAGTAAGCCAGCACGCCGTACACTCCGATGCACGCCAAGACCAGCGCCAGTCCAGCAAAAATCCCGAGCAAAGTCATTGGCCGCTCGCGATCAGCAACATTTTCCTCCATGAGCTGATCCATGGTGCGAATGAAGGCCACAGGGCGATCAGCATCCACAGCCCACACCGCACTGCGCAACGCGTTAACCATGCTGGCCGGATCTTGCGCGGTTCTCACAATCAGGTAGTCCGCTCCCGGGCGATCCACCTGATTCACGGGAACGTACACTGCCGGTTTCATTTCCAGCAGCAGGCCGCGCTCTCGAATATCTTTCACAACGCCCATCACGGTTCGCCACGGCTCCTTCGAGCCGGAGAGCTTCAATCGTTTTCCGACTGCCTCCTGGCCGGGCCAGTGCCGTTTCGCGAAGAATTCGTTAACGACCACCACCGGCTGGCCGGACTCAATGTCGCGATCCTCCAACAGGCGCCCTGCCTCGAGCGTTCCGCCGATCGTCTCGAGATACCCTGCGGTCACTTCGCGGTACAGCGCATCGTTATCCTGCCCCGGTAAGAGCGGCGGCGCGCCTTCGATCACGTAGCCTTCCGTATCGCCGATCGAAGTGAACGGAGCGTCCGAGCCAAAGCCGACATTTTTTACACCGGGAAGTGTCCGCGTCCGGTCCAGGACGTCTCGATAGAATGCGCGCAGCTTTTCGTTGCTGTTGTATTTCGTGTTGGGCAGCGGGATGCCCATCGTCAGCAAATGATCGGGACGAAAGCCAAGATCGACGCGACGCAGATTCCACAGAGTCTCGATCATCAGGCTCGCGCCAACCAGAAGCGCAAATGCCATCGCGAATTGCGCAACCACCAAGGTGTCCCGCAGCCGCATGCCCCCGCGAGATTCGCCGGCTCGCGCACCTTCCTTCAGCGATTCCTGCAGAGAAACATCCGTAGCCCGCAAAGCCGGCACTAGCCCGAAGATTACGCCGGCCATGATGGAGACCGTTGCGGTAAACAGCAGAAGTGGAGCATTCAGCGCGAAGCTGTTGCCGGCGATCTGTGAAGGAACAAGGTTCTCGAACACGCTCCAGCAAAGGCGGCCAACCAAAAGACCCGCCACGCCTCCTCCAACGGAGAGAAGAAGACTTTCCGTAAGCAGTTGCGCGCCGATCTGGCCGCGGCTGGCACCCAATGCAATGCGAATCGCAATTTCGCGGCGCCGTCCCGCAGCGCGGGCCAAAAGAAGATTCGCCAGGTTCGAGCACGCAATCAGCAGCACTAGCACGGCCGCGATCTGCAACACCCACAGGCCGGTGGCGGTGTCTCCGGCAAACTCTTTGCGAATGGGAACGACCACGGCGCCGACATTCGTGTTGGACGCCGGATACTGTTGCTGCAAGCGCTTGGCGATCACGTCCATGTCGCGCTGCGCGCGGGCGAAGTTCACGCCAGGCTTCATGCGCGCAAACACTTCCAAATTATGGCGCGTGCGCCGCGCGAGGTCCTCGGGAGTGAAAGAGGCTGGCTCCCAGTAATCCGTCTGATGGTCTGGAAAGAAGAAGCCACGAGGCATCACGCCCACTACGGTTGTGGCCTCGCCGTCCATCAGAACAGAACGCCCGACGAGGGAGGGGTTCCCTCCAAAGCGCCGCTGCCAGAATGCATAGCTGAGTACCACGACCTTGCGTTTGGCAGCATCCTCCTCGGCGGTGAAGGGCCGCCCGATCTCGGGTTGGACACCTAGGACATCAAAAAAGTTCGGCGTGACGCGTCGCCCAAGCGCTTCCTCCGGTGCCTGATCGCCCGTGAAGGCTGCGTTCGAGTAGCGCATCGCCACCATATCCGCAAAGACCTGGTTTTGGGCCCGCCAGTCCACATAATTGGCGGCGGCAGGCGTATTGTGCGCAAACCCCACATAAGATGCGTCTTCCCAAACCATCACGAGCCGGCCCGGGTCGGCATAGGGCAGCGGGCGGAGCAACAGTCCTTCTACGGCGCTAAAAATAGCCGTGTTGGCGCCGATTCCCAGCGCTAGGGCTGCCAACGCGACGGCGAAAAAACCTGGATTGCGCTTCATCAGGCGGAACGCGGAGTTAAGGTAGGCGTAGAGGTTCATGTCGTAGAGTACGGCGGAGGGGCGAAAAGGTTCCTCACTTTCGAGACAAGCGCTGAAGCCGCTCCGCGATGATCGACCACGTATTGGCCGGACAGTCCAAAGTTTACTAGGACGAGGATGAGGCGGGGGAACAGCTACCTTGGAGGAAAGTGCTCGGGATGGATCGGCTTAGAGTCGGAAGCGGATGGCGAGACGTTCAGCGCTGCGTCCAACGCGAGAGTGACGGGAGGCAGGCAGATTTCAGTGCTGCAGGCCTGGTAGCGAAGTTTGAGCGGAATGTGTTGCGCTCCGAGTGGAGCACTGGCCAATGCGGCGACTGGCAGCCGGAGAGTGATGGTGTCCTCGTAGACGTTCAGTGGCTTTTTTGAAAACGTGAAATTGTGCAGAGCGCCTTTGGGATAGGAAACCTCTCCCGGTTGAAAACCCGCGGGGGCATCGGCGCGGAGATCGGTGGCGATCAGATACTCTTCGGATTTTTCGCGGGCGTTGATATGAAAGCCAGAGCGGATTTTCACGACCACTGCGATTTGAAACTCGCTTCCTCGGCCTACAGGGTCAAGCGACACATAGATTGTTGGAGCAACGACATCCTTCGGGGAAGGAACCTGTTGCGGCGCGGAAGGCAGCGCCGCGACCACAATCAGAATCAGAACACCGGCGAAAATGGCAGCGACCAATTTCATAACTTCACCTGAGTGCCAAGCTGCTGAGAAACGACGCGGTTCATCACCGTAAAAAGATCTTCGCCCGTTTTCTCGAGCACGAAGGCATTCTTCGCTTCCGACCAGCCCAGCTTGAAGGAGGTCGAGAGCGCGGAAATCCATATTTCGCGAATCGGCGTGTTTGGCGAAACCACGAATTTCACTTCCTCAGGCTCCTCAAAGATCACTTCGAGTTTGCCGCTTTCGCCTTCCACATCGAAGTCATGCTCATCCGCAAGAACGAGCAGGCGTTTCTTTAATTCCGCGAAGGCAGCGTCAGCTTTTCTCTGAAAATCTTTTTCTTCAAGCATGGATTCAGCGTATCAGAGCTGGGACTCGATAGCTTTGTTCATTTCGTCTTCACTAATGATGCCGGTCACGCGTTTGATCTGCTTGCCATCGCGGGAGATAAGGATGCTCGTTGGATAACCAAAAAGACCGCCGAATTTATCAGCCGCATCGTCGTTGCCAATAAGAATTTTGTAGCTCATCGGCAGTTTCTGGTCATTGACGTCGAAACGCTCTTTCGCGACGAAAGGCGCAACGACACTCTTGCCTTCTTCGTCCAGGGCGATACCAAGAATGACGAAACCCTTGGGGCCGTATTTCTGCTGCATTTCGATGAGCCAGGGAATCTCGATGCGGCAAGGCTCACACCAGGTGGCCCAGAAATTGACCAGAATAACCTTGCCCTTGTATTCGCTTAGCGAAACGTCGTTTCCGTCGAGATCTTTCAGCGTGAGTTCGGGCATGGCAAAGTCGGGGTATGGATTGTCCGCTTTCAGGACCGTGTTCTTGGCAGTTGCTTTGACGCGCGTCGCCTTGTCCGCAAAATACGTTCCGGCAATCAGGGCCAAGACCGTGGCGATAACCAACAGCGTTTTCTTCATTTCGTTCCTCAATCTTAATTATACCCGAAGACGAATTCCGTGAGCTTGCCGGGATATTGCACCGAACTCCCTATTTCCCGCCCGTCAGCGCTTTTTCCAGCCACAAAACGGCGCTGTTCAAGAAGTTGAGCTTGCCTACCAGCCAGGTCAGCTTGTTGACAAAGACAAGCCCGCCCACAAACAGCAACAACGCTCCACTTAGGAGTTCGACGGCGTGGAGATACTTTCGGAAGCGCTGATAAAAGCTGAGAAATTGTCCGATGCCGAGAGCTGTCAGCAAAAAGGGAACAGCCAGCCCTGCGGAGTAAACGGCGAGAAGCAAAATCCCGCGGGCAATGGTGTCGCTGGCCGCCGCGAGCGCGAGCACGGCGGTGAGGATCGGTCCGATGCAAGGAGTCCACCCAAAAGCGAACGCGAAGCCAAGAAAAAAGCCGCTGAACAGGCCGGGCTTGGTCCCAGTGTTGCGAAGGTGTACGTCCCGATTAAGCCACTTTGCGAGGACCGGCCCAAAAAAGCCGATGACCGAAAGCGAGAAAAAATGGAGCCAGCCCATGCCGAAGAAAAGCGGCCCGTGATGGACAAGGGAAGCGATGCCCAAAACTACAAGCAGAGAGCCCAGAATCATACCGGAGCGGAAGGTGAGCTTCACCAGGGCGCCGACAAGGTGCAATCCGAAAAGCAGGATAAGGGCTCCCGCAACGGGCGCCATTCGCGCACGATTTTGCTGAAGAAATGTCCCGACAGCACTTGCCGTGGCGCCGAACGAAATGAACACGACGGAGAAACCGACGACAAAGGAGAGCGCGGAAGCGAACAGACCTCCCCGCGGCTGCTGACCCTGGCGCAATTGCTCCATGCCGATGCCGGAGAGCATCGAGATGTATCCGGGAACGAGAGGGAGTACGCAGGGCGACAGAAAAGAAACCAGCCCGGCGATAAACGCGGCTGCTAAAGAAACATCGGTCATATTTTTTGGACCTGAGCTGGCTCAAATCTCCGAGCTTAAATTGTGTTACTGGCATTAGACCAAGCACAAGGCGCGTTTATGCCAGTTTGCCCAGCTGATTCTGTTTCTTGCTTGAACTTCTTAATTCTCCCACAAAGAGGGGAAAAGAGCGCCACTGCTCACAGTGGGGACGGCATGCGGCACTCCCATTAGACGCGGTTGGGCCGCATTCGATACCTACGGCAGGAAAGGGGCGACAGATGAAAGGTTTCGCCGACGCGACGGGAAAGTTGAATTTGCGTCGACGCTCGTAACTAACGGAAAGATAAGGCTTTGTTTCTTGAACGGTTGGCCCGGCGGTTGCGATGTGCCTTCCAGGTTGCCTTCGAGGCCCCTGGCAGCCCTGGCAGGTTGATATGCATTGGACACCGAACAAAGTGACCGCGTTGCGCGTGGGGGTGGGATTCGCCGCGGTGAGTTTGTTTGGGCGAGGTCCGTGGGCAAACCTCGTGGCGGTTACGCTTACGGTGGCGACGATCGCGTTGGATGCTTTGGACGGGCATATCGCGCGACGGAAGAATCTGGCGACACCGGTCGGCGCGCAGCTCGATATTCTTGGCGACCGCATGATTGAAAACGTGTACTTCACGTATTTCGCGGTGGTGGGGATGGTGTCGCTGTGGCTGCCCGTTTTCTTCTTTGCGCGGGGGGCGGCGACGGATTTTCTGCGCGGGCTGGCCATGCGCGCGGGTCACTCCGGCTGGGGCGCGAACGCGATGCTGCAAACATGGTGGGGCCGCGCGCTGGTGGCGTCGCGGTGGAGCCGCGGTTTGTATGCGGCGATGAAATGCCTGTGCTTTTGCTACCTGGGATTGGAGTTGGCGTTGACGCGAGGGCCGGTGGCCCTGCTGGGAGGAATGACTGCGGATTGGTACGCGATGGTTCGCATTGGCGCGCATTTGCTGACGTGGATGACGGCGGGGTTTTGTTTGTTGCGGGGTTTGCCCGTGCTGGCGGAGGGGTGGCGTTATGTCGGGGAAGTGGGACGGGTTCGCGGCGCGAAGAGAGTTGCGCAGGGGGCGACGTGATGGAGAGGAGGGAGGTAAAGGAGGCACAGGAAGTAAAGGAGAAGAACGCACGCGTTGCGGCGTTTTTTGATTTGGATGGGACGCTGACGCCCGGCCCGTCGCTGGAGAAGAGATTCTTTCAGAGATTGCGTTATCGGAAGTTGATCGGCAGGGCGAATTATCTGCGCTGGATCTGGGAAGCGGTGCGGTTTGCACCGCGGGGAATAAAACAAATCCTATACGCAAACAAAATGTATCTGCGAGGCGTGCGAGCAGAGGAAGCGGACGGTGGACGAGACAAGAAGCAAGGGCACGGCAACGCAGGAGGCCCTTCGTGCGCATTCTTTCCAGAGGCTGTTGAGCGACTGGCGTGGCACTCCGAACACGGGCACGCGATTGTGATCGTAAGCGGGACGCTGGAGCCGCTGGCTAGGAAAGCCGCTCTCGATTTAGAGGAGAGGCTTGCGGGCCGCGGAATCGAGATATTGATTGAGATTTGCGCGACGCGGCTCGAAACAGCGGATGGAAAGTGGACTGGACAAATTCTTGGAGAGGCAATGTTCGGGGAAGCAAAAGCGCGCGCGATACGACGGTTCTGCGCGTCGAGCGGGATCGAACCGTCGAGATGTTTTGCATACGGAGACAGCGCAAACGACCGTTGGATGCTTGAGGCAGTCGGGAGGCCCACCGCGGTGAATCCTTCCAATGATTTGGCGCGGATTGCGGGCCGGAATGGATGGCCGGTGTTGCGATGGCACGGCAGCGGGATTTTCACGCACTGTTCACCGAGCCCGCAGAGAAAACAGAGTGCAAATGCGGCCTGTGGGGAAGCGAAGTTTGCGGCCGCAAAACCCAGGTATTGGACATGAATGGTCTGACGAGAAATGAGTCTCGGAAGCGGAGTTACGCGACTACGTTGCGCGGGCATGTCCTCCACAGAGGCGAAGCGTCTGCCGCCATTGAATTTCAGGGACCAGATTTTCGTGCCTTGATGCGTCGGGAATTGGAGGCAGTGTGGGCTGCTTGCGGGGTGTTCGAGTTTGTAGCGCTGGGCTACTTGGGCGTTTCGAGCGCGTTGATTCTCTTTTTTGCAGAGAACCTGGCGCACCCGGTGCGGCTGATCGTGACGCAGGCATTGGTGGCTACAGTGATTCTGACTTTGTGCCGGGTGGAGGCTAGGGTTGCCGGGTGCAAGGAGTTTGGTGGGGAAGAGGGAAGAGAGACTGAAGAGAATGTCCGTCCCACTTTGCGGCAACCGAGACAGGAGACAGACAGGAGTGCCTGTCCTACTCTGGCGCAGAGATTTTGGCATTTCTGGCGGCACTGGTATCCACATTTGTTTTTCTTGTTCTGCTTTGAAGAGCTGGGGCGATTGGTTCATCTGGTGCAGCCGGGATGGCAGGACGCGAAGCTGATGGCCCTTGATCACTGGCTGACTGGCGTACACCCCACGGTGTGGCTCGAGCAGTTCGCAACGCCGGCGCGGAACGATTTCATGCAGTTTGTCTATTTGACGTACTTCACGTACTTGCTGGTGGTCGGCGGCGTTTTGTATTACCGGAGGGATTGGCGCGGGTACTGGTCGGTGATGACCTACTCGGCGGTGGGCTACGCAATCGGGTATGTGACAGCGATTTTCTTTCCGATTGAGAGCCCCTGGTATTCCATGGCGGGGATGTGGCACGGCGAGTTGCACGGCGGGGCGGCAACATCCGTGATCAATTTCATCGAGCACTATGGGCGGGTGCGCGGGGCTGCGTTTCCGTCGCAGCACGTGGCCGGGGCGGTTGCGGCGACTTGGGGAGCTTGGCGGCACCGGCGGTGGCTGTTCTGGGTGATGCTGCCGCTGGTGGGGTGCATGTGCGTGTCAACGGTTTGGGGGCGGTATCATTATGTCGCCGATGTTTTCGGCGGGATGATTACCGGGACGCTTGGGTATGTCATTGGCGGTTGGCTCATGGAGAGACGGCTGCAGGTGCAGGAGAGCAGAGTGCGGAGGCGGACAGCGCAGACTGAAGTCTGTGCCACGTATTTTTCAGGTTAACCATAATACCCACCCCCTCCCCCGGTTTTTTTGTAAGTGTTGATTCTAAATAGTTTAGTGTTTTTGTAAGTCGGTTAGAATCAACACCTGTGAGCGCTTGTCTAAATGCTGATTCTAAAGGTTTTAAGAATTGCACCAAAATTGTGCAATCTTGCGAGGCTCTGGACCTCTTCTTGTCCCCTTGAAAACCGAGCGTTGGCAGAAACTGGCGTAGAAAAGGAAAGAGCGGCAGACTGCCTGCCGCTCTTTGCAAATTCGGGTTTGTTCCAACACAGATGGTACTCAATGTTGTCTTGAAAGTCAAGACAAATCGTACATATTTCTGGGGATTAGGCTGGAATCATGGAAAGGTTTTGTTTTGAAGTGATTGCGCAATAGGCGGAGTTGCGCGTTCGAGATACGTGATTGGAAAGAGGAAAGAGGGGCACGATGTATCGTGCC
>Ga0210402_10003500_pt1 | contig 14688 bp, 11 predicted proteins | sample IncBWC7MmetaG_FD_161055 | JGI IMG/M metagenome (GOLD analysis project Ga0210402, IMG submission 161055) | Forest soil microbial communities from Barre Woods Harvard Forest LTER site, Petersham, Massachusetts, United States - Inc-BW-C-7-M | ecosystem: Environmental > Terrestrial > Soil >...
AAACGGCGGGGCCGAGCCGACCATCACCGATGCGAATCTGGTACTGGGCCGGATTCCGGCAGCGCTGATCGGCGGAGCCATCGTGCTTGACGCCTCGCGATCGCGGGCAGGTCTCGCCGCGCTCGCAAAACGGCTTCCAGGAGCCATGAGCGCCGAGCAACTTGCGCAGGGCATCATCGAGATCGCCAACTGGAATCAGGCGAACGCCATTCGCCAGATGACCATTCAGCGCGGTATCGATCCGCGAGGGTTCGCGCTCCTTGCCTTTGGCGGTGCAGGGCCCGCGCAGTCGCCCGCGGTGATGAGTCTGCTTGGAATGCAGGCCTGCATCGTCCCGCCCAATCCGGGGAACCTCTCCGCGTTAGGGCTTCTTGCCGTCGATTGGCGCACAGATCATATCGTGACCAGAGTCATGCATGAGGACGCGATCGATCCCGCCAGCGTGGCAGCGCTCTACACCGATCTCGAAAGCGATGCGGCGGCAACCCTTAAAGCTGACGGCATCGCGCCCGAGCGAACGCGGATCGTGCGGGAAGCCGACGTCCGCTATAGCGGACAGTCGATGGAGGTGAGAGTCGCCGCGCCCGCAGGCGCGGTGAATGGGTCCTTCCTCGACGGTCTCTTCCAGGGTTTCCACGCCGCCCATCTGCGCACCTTCGGCTACAACTATGCCGGCCAGCAGAAGGTCGAGCTGGTCAATTTTTGCGTCTCCGGCTTCGGCCTGATCGATCGGCCGCAACTGCCCAGGATCGGGGAACAGGGTGACCCGGCTCCGGCGCGCCGATCAGTGCGGCCGGTCTATTTTGATGGCGCATTCTGCAACACTCCGGTCTACGATCGTGCGGTGCTGCGAGCGCATGCCCGGCTGCACGGCCCGGCAATCATCGAGGAGTTCGGCTCAACCACCGTGGTTTTTCCCCAGCAAGAGCTCACAGTTGATGCACATGGCATTCTTGTGATCCGCCCCTGCGCAGGAACGCCGTCCAGAGTGCCGCAATGAGTGCGCATCAGAGCGACACGCGGGCCGCATCCCGCGCCGAGCTTCCCGCAACGCCCGCAGTCGACCCGATCGTGCTGCAGATCGTGGAAGGCACATTGAATTCAATCGAGGCGGAAATCGAATACGCGATCGAGCGCACTGCGCGCAGCCCCATGATCCGCGAGGCGCATGATTATCGCGTCGGACTGTTTGATCGCCATTGCCGCAAGCTCACCGGCCGATCCTATTCCGCCATGCCCAACGCAGTGGTGCGCGATTTCCCGATCGAGACCATGCGCCCCGGCGACGTGTTTCTGATGAACGATACTTATCTCAGCGAGGGCAGCATCGGGCACCTGCCCGATCTTTGCAGCACCGTGCCCGTATTCCATGGCGGCGAGGTCGTGGCCTTCATCCAGGCGTTCGGTCATCACGACGATATCGGCGGGCGCGTGCCGGGCTCCATGCCGGGAACGGCGACCAGCGTGTTCGAGGAAGGGCTCCTTGTTCCCCCGGTCAAGCTCTACGACGCGGGGCTGCGCAATGAGGCGGTATTTTCAATCGTCAAACGCAACACGCGTGAGCCGGAGATGCTGGCGGCCGACCTCGACAGCGAGGTGAAAGCCTGTGTGATGGGCGCGCGCCGGATGGAAGGCTTGTTCGCCCGGTTCGGACGCGAACCAGTTGAGAGCTGCTTTCAGGCGATTCTCGACAAGTGCCGCGACATCTATCGCCGCGAGCTCATCCCCAAGATCGCGGACGGCGAATATGCCTGGGAGGACTATGTCGAGCACGACGGAGTAAGCGAGCCCAGGCTGCACCGGCTCGCCCTCAAGATGATCAAGCGTGGTGAGCACATCACGCTCGATTTCAGCGGGACCGATCCGCAGTCGCCCGGTCCAATCAACTGGCCGGCGGATTACGCGGATGGCGCTTTCCTGATCAAATGGATCGCTCCCATTTTGCGCAATCTCGCGGATACGCCTGAGCGAGCCGCCGAGATCCACGTCAACGAAGGTGTGTGCGAGGTCTTCGACGTCGTCTTCCCACCGAAGGGCACGCTGATCACCCCGCGATGGCCGGCAGCCACCAATGCGCGCTCCTTCGTGCTGCTGCGCTGCCTGGGCCTGCTGGCCGGGGTAGTCGCGCAAGCGGTGGATGGCCGCATGCCGGCCGACCAGGAAACAATCCGATACACCGGGTTTTTCGGCGAGGATGTCGAGGGCAAGCCTTTCCTGTCACGTGAAGTGCTCGGCGGCGGTTCGGGTGGCCGCTATTATGCCGACGGCAATGATGCGATCCACATCGTCCCGGATTCCCGCAACCAACCGGCAGAATTCACAGAAACCCGTTTCCCCTTGCTGGTGGAGAGGCTTGCACTGCGCACGGACTCTGGAGGGGCTGGCAGGCGGCGCGGCGGCCTGGGCTATGAAAAACATTATCGTGCGCTGGTCGACTGCCGCACGATCGTGACCGCCGATCGGGTGCGGCTCGGCTGTTATGGGCTCAACGGAGGCAAAGCGGGCCGGCCGTTCTGTGTGACCGTGGATGTAGAAGGCGCGCCGCGCGATCTCGGCGGCCTCGTTGACGGCGAGCCGGTGCGCAAGGATCAGCTCGTACGCGTGGTGACGACCGGGGGCGGCGGCTGGGGAGATCCGCTCGAGCGGGAGCCGGAGCTCGTGCACCGCGACGTGATCGAGGGCAAGGTGTCGCTCGGCGCGGCGCGCGATGAGTATGGCGTAGTGCTCCTGGAGACCGTGCCTGCGGAGCTCGATGTCGACGCGGTACGCACCACGCGGCTGCGCGACGAATTGCGGGCTCGACGCGGTGGTTCTCCTCTGCCGATGATCGATCGCGGCGAAGGGTACGAGCGGATGTTGCAGAAGGGAAAATGAGGCTGGGCAACGATGGCGATCGAAGTTGCGAAGGTCGAGCTCAAGAACGTGCAGGATGCGTCCGGGCTGGAGGCATGCATTGCGGCCGGTCAATTCACCGCGGACGAGGTGATCGCGGTCATCGGGAAGACCGAGGGTAACGGCGGGGTCAACGATTTCACCCGCATTCTGGCGGATCAGGCTTTCCGTAAAGTGCTCGGGAAGCGGGGAAGGAGGAGTGAGGCGGAAATCGCCCAGATACCGATGGTCTGGTCGGGCGGCTGTGACGGCGTCATCACTCCCCACGCGACCGTGTTTGCCCGCAATGCAAAATCAGGCCCATCATCCCAAATGCGCCTCGCCATCGGAACTGCGATGAGCGCAACGCTCCTCCCGGAGGACATCGGCCGCCCTGCCATGGTCGAAAAGGTGGCCCAAGCGGTGAAGGCGGCCATGGCGAACGCGGGCATCAGCGACCCGAAAGACGTGCACTACGTGCAAACGAAGACGCCGTTGCTGACAATCGAGACCGTGCGCGAGGCGGAAGCGCGTGGCAAGCACGTCGCGTGCGAGGTCCACGAATCCATGGGCGTATCGAACGGCACTACAGCCCTCGGGATCGCGGTGGGGCTGGGAGAAATCAAAATGCCGCGGTCCGAGCAAATCTGCAAAGATCTGGATCTTTATTCCTCGGTCGCGTCATGCTCGTCCGGCGTCGAATTGAACGAAGCGCAGGTGGTCCTCCTCGGCAACAAAGCCGGCGCCGGCGGGCGCTTCCGCATCGGCCATTCCGTCATGCGGGATGCACTCGACGTGGACGGCATCTATGACGCGATCCGCAGCGCCGGGCTCGATCTGCCGGAGCGGCCGCGGGCCGGCGACCTCGGCGGCCGTCTCGTGAACTGCTTTATCAAGTGCGAGGCCGATCGGCGCGGCACGTTACGGGGGCGCCGGCAGATCATGCTCGACGATTCCGACGTGCATCATCACCGGCACTCCAAGGCGGCGGTGGGAGGCGTAGCGGGTGCCGCCATCGGGGACCCCGCGGTGTTCGTTTCCGTGGATGCGATGCACCAGGGTCCGCACGGCGGCGGTCCGGTGATCGCCATTATCGACGCCGGAGAGGCATGAACGAGGACAGGCACGATCATTGCTCGTTAGCTCGCGGCGGAACCAAAGGAGATTGCCATGAATGGGTTTGCATCGAACCGGCGGCGCGCCATGGGCGCGTTGGCCATGCTGGCGGCGCTCACCGCCCCCGCCGGGGCGCAGGACAAGGTCAAAGTCGGGGTTTTTCCCGTGAGCTCTACGCTTCCCTATTTCGTGGCAGTCGAGCGCGGGTTCTTCAAGGAACAGAACATCGAAACCGAGATGGTGCGCCTGATCGGCGGTCCGCCCAATGTGGCGGCCATGATCACCAACCACATCGACGCTTCGGCGGTGCTGGTGACCATCGAAGGAATGAATGCAAACATCAAAAAGCCCGGAGTTGCAATGTACATCTCGGTGAACAGCCAGAACCGGACGTACCAAATGGAGCAGTTCGTCGCGCGCAAGGGATATCATGCGACCTCGCTCAAGGACCTCAAAGGTGCAAAGATCATGTCCGCGCCCGGCCCGGCAAATGTCACCATGGCGAAAGCAGCGCTCGCGGCGGTCGGGCTCAAGGAGGGTGACTACAGCATCGATCAGCTGGATATGGGCCAGCACGTCAATGCCATGACGGCAGGTACATTCGATGCGGGCTATACGCTCGAGCCCAATGCCTCGACCATGCGGAAGCTCGGCGTCGCGACAACCATCGAAGCGGGGGTCATTGCCCATTACGTGCTGGGAGATCCCGACGCCAATGCTTTCGTAGGCGGCTGCGCCCTCACCTCCGAGTTCATCAAGACCCGTCCTGATGTCGCCGGGCGGTTCGCAGCCGCATGGGAGAAGGCGGTACGCCTCATCAATAAAAACCCTGCGGAGGCCCGCAAGCATCTCGTCAAGAATACTTTCACGCCGGAAGACGTGGTCGATACGGTGCCGATGATCCGATATTTCATGGCCAAGAGCCTGTCGGACAAGGACAAGGCTGATTATCAGAAATTCATCGACTTTTCGGTAGAGACCGGAACGCTGGAGCAGAAGGTCGACGTCACGAAATATTTGCAAGCGTTCTGAGCAGGCCGGCAGCGAGCGGGAGGGCGAGCGCTCTGCACGCGAATAGAGGGGATAAAGGAAGCGGCACCGCCGTTGGCGATGGTGCCGCCGCCCACGTCACCATCCGCGGTCTCTGCAAGCGCTTCAACGACGCCGTCGTCTACGACCGCTTCGACCTCGACATCCCACGCGGGAAGCTCGTCTCGATCTTCGGACCGAACGGCTGCGGCAAGAGCACGCTCATCAACATGATCGCGGGGCTGATCCTTCCCGATGCCGGTGAAATCCTGTTTGCCGGCAAGCCGCTCCGCGACATAAAATTCGGCTATGTGTTTCAGAACTATCGCGAAGCTCTGTTTCCCTGGCTGCGCTCGATCGACAATATAGAATATCCTCTGCGGCTCATGAAGTTGCCGAAAACCGAGCGCCGCGCGCGCACCCGGCGGCTTCTCGCACATCTGGGCGTCAAGATCGATCTCAACTGTTACCCCTATGAGCTGTCAGGCGGACAGCAGCAGCTCGTCTCGATCATGCGCGCGCTCGTAGTTGAGCCGGAGATTCTGTTTCTCGACGAACCGTTCTCGGCGCTCGATTACGAGATGACTCTGTTCATGCGCGATCAGCTGCAGCGCATCTTCGTCGAGACCGGCACCACCACGGTCCTCGTCTCGCATGATCTGGAGGAAGCCGTCTATCTCGCCGACCGTATTCTGCTGCTGTCGCGGCGGCCCGCGTCGATTGCCGATTATGTGCATTATGACGCCGTGCGCCCGCGCACCGATGCGACCCTGTCGGAGCAGCATTTTGTTCTGGTCAAGGCGCATTGCCTCGATGTTTTCCAGCGCGAGGTTCGCAAGGTGTGAAATGACAAGGGTCCGTTTTGATCCCTATCTTCCCATCGTCGGCGTGATCGCGCTCATCCTCATTTGGTATGTCGCAGTCTGGTACGAAGTCGTGGATAGGGTCCTGCTGCCTTCTCCCTCCGATACTTTCCGGGCGCTCTGGAAGGGAATGACCGGGGGTCGACTCAGTTTCGATTTCTGGCGAACGGTCGAGCGCACGACCTTGGCGACGCTGATCGCCGCCGCATTCGCCATCCCGCTCGGCATCTTTCTAGGCGCGTCCGAGAAAGTCTACCGTTCGGTCGAATTCGTTATTGACTTCTTCCGCTCGACGCCCGCCTCCGCAATGTTTCCCTTGTTCCTCGTACTGTTCGGGGTCGGCGACGAGACCAAGATCTCGGTAGCCGCATTCGGCGCCGCGTTGGTGATCCTTTTCAATGTCGCCTACGGCGTGATGAATGCGCGCAAGACCCGGCTTCTTGCCGCCAAGGTGATGGGTGCATCGCGGCTTCGCGTCCTCACGGATGTCATGTTGCTGGAGTCATTGCCGCAAACATTCGTCGGCTTGCGCAACGGTGTCTCGCTCGCGCTGGTCATCGTGGTCGTGGCCGAGATGTTCATCGGCTCGACCGACGGGCTGGGCCAGCGCGTGTTCGAGTCGCAGCAACTGTTTGCAATGCCCGATATGTATGCTGCGATCTTCGCAGCCGGCGCGCTCGGTTACGGCCTCAACCTGCTGTTTCTCCTGATCGAGCGCCGGTTCGTCCATTGGTCGGGCAAGTAAGCCCGACGGGAATGGACGACCCCAGCCTGGCGCCGTCTATTTGCAGACGGGCTGTCCGTTGACCACCGCAGCGGTTTTTCCGGGCGGACACCCTTTCGGAGCCGCTGGAGGCGTAGCCGGCCGTGCGACCGCAGCTGCGGGCGCGGGTGCCGGTGCTGCAGCAGGCGCCGGAGGTCTCGGCGGAGGCGGCGGAGGCGGCGGAGCCGGTGTGACCACCCTGGCCGGTGGCGGCGGGGGTGGCGGCGCCACTACCCTGGCCGGTGGAGGCGGCGGTGGCACCACCCTGGCAGGTGGGGGCGGCGGTGCCGGCGTCACCACCTTGGCCGGCGGGGGCGCTGCCGGTTTGGGCGGAGCGGGCGGCGCAGCCGACGGTGCAATACTGGCGGACGGATGTGGTGCCGCCGCTTTGGGTGGGGTGACCGGCGGCGTCACGTGAGCCGCGGGCGCGGGAGAGGATGGCAACGGTTTGGCGGCGGGCGTCGCGGGATGTGCAGCCGGGTTGGATGCGCTGGACGGGGGCGGCACCGGTGCTGAGGGCACCGCTGGTGCTGACGTCGAAGGCACTGACAACTTCGTGCCTGGCGCTGAAGGATGGCCTGGACCCGCCGGCTGTCCTGACGGTGAAGCGGGCGGAGTAAGATTTGCCGCGGGCGCCGAGGCCGGCTTGGGCGCTCCACCAGATCCCGTGCCAGGCTTTCCGCCAGTGGCTGGGGCCGGTATGGGTGCCCCCCCGGGGGCTATGGCAGCCGAGGGTAGTGTAGCCGAGCCCGGGGCTGTGCCGGGCGGCTTACCGCTTCCAGGCGCGGGCGTTGCCGCGGAGGGGAGCGGTCGACCTTGCATCCCCGGCAGCGGCGCGCCCGGCAATGGCTTGCCCGTCGGGGCGGAAGTGGGCGACCCCGCGTTACCCGCTCCGGGTGTCTGGGTCTGCAGGGCAGCCTTGTGCGCCACCGACGGTGGCAGCGATGGTCCAATCGCGGCGACGGGCTGCGCACCCGCTCCGGCACCGCCTTGGGCAGGTGCTGCTGCTTGTGCTGGCGGCTGGATGGTCCTGGTCTGGCCGGCCTGGTTGGTAACGGTGACCGTGTTGGTCACGTTATTCACCACGACCGTATTGTGCACGTTATTGTAAATGACGTTGTTCGCAGGCGGCGCGACCACGTATCGCGGCGGCTGCACCCATACCGGGTCAGGTCGGTAGACCGGAATCGGCAGCACGAAGATGCCGACCGGCGGCGGGGGCGGCGGCAATACGATGAATTCCGGCGGCGGCGGCGCCAGAAAAACGATTGGCGCGGGCGGTGGCGGCGCAAAGCCAAAATCGGGATCGTCAAAGGCCAGAACCGGCCGGCGGATGTAGACGATCTCGTCCGGCGGCGGGGGCGCAACGTCGTAGTCCACGAGCGCAAATCTCGGCGGCGGCTCAAATGCCGCACGGAGGTACCCAAGGCGCCGGCGGGCATCCCAGGCGTGTGACCCTTCGGGATACCGCCGCAGATATGACCAGTAGGCCGGTGGCGTATCCAGAACGCGCGTACGCCGCCACGTGATCGCCTCGCGCCGTGCGGCGATAATCGCCCGCACCCGTCGCGCCATGGGATCATCGGGGTACGCGGCAACAAAGTCCGTGTAGCCATCAATCGTATCTCGCTCCAGAGCCACGATATAACCGTCCGGAGCGCCCATCTCGCGGATCGGCCGGGCACGAATTGCATCAGTTTGCTCGGCGGAAATGGCAGGAGGCGGCGCGTCGGCCGCCCGCTCGAAGAACACGACCTGCTCCTGCACCTTGGATGCGTGCCACGGCACTTCCGCACCGGCGGTCATGTCGTTGACCCGCAGCCGCGCGCGCTCGAATACGCCGTCGAGCGGCAGCCCGCCTTCGCGGATCATTTCGGCCAGCGCTTGCGCATAAGGCCCGTAGGGCCCTTGTCCTTCGGGAGCAACAGTACCGGGCGCGGCATTGAAGGCGACAAGAAGCCCTGGGTCCGGATCGACCAGCGCGAGCCCGCCCGCGATCGGCTGCCCGGACTTGGCGTATGGACCAGCGCGCGCGGCGTCCAAGACGATGATGCTCGCCTTGAGCTTCAACGCCGCGAGCGGGCGACTGTAATCGGAAAGCCTGATCGCCTCGGAGGCTATGTCCACATCGCTCGGGATCCGCGCATCGATGGGAACGAAATAGTTTTCCCCTTCGAGCTGAAGTCCATATCCACTGACGTAGATGAATACGACGGTATCAGGACCGGAACTCGTGGCCTTCTCGACGAAATCCCGAAAGGCGTGGCGCAACGAATCCTGATCGAGATCGCGCGCGCCGGCCACGTCAAACCCCGCAGCCTGAAGAGTCTGGGCGATCAGCCCCGCGTCGTTTGCGGGCGTGTTGAGCGCTCCGGCTTGGTAGCCCGCATTTCCGATGACCAGCGCGATGCGCTTTTCCGCGTATGCCGTGCCCGGCATGGAGGCAAGCCCAAACGCGAGCAGCCCGAACAGCGCGGCCGTGATCATGCGCGTGCGTGTCATGAGAGCTCCATCAAAAGCGGGCGAAGACTCGCGAGCGTGCTGGTATTACGCAGCAAAACCGCTGAACCTTATCTGAACAGAAGAAGCCAAGACTAAGGCAGCCTGCGGACAGCCGAGTTCCACGACGGGCGAGCTTGGCCCATAGTCCCGCCAAGTGCGATAGCCCGGCTCGATCTCTTGGAGGGAGAAGCGCCGCGATGGTCGTTACCCTGAGGCCGATCCCCGGTATTCCGCTGGTGCGCCCGCACGATGACCTCGCCGAGTTCTTGATCCTTGCGTGCGAGCGCCAGGCAATCTCACCCGAAGAGGGGGACGTTCTCGTGCTGGCACAGAAGGTGGTGTCAAAGGCCGAGGCGCGCTACATCGACCTCGCGACGGTGGTGCCATCTGCCCAAGCCCAAAGCCTTGCCGCAGAAGTGGAGAAGGACCCGCGGCTCGTCGAGGTCATTTTGGGAGAGTCGCGACGCGTTGTGCGCCGGCGGCCAGGCATTTTGATAGTCGAGCACCGGCTCGGTTTCGTCATGGCGAATGCCGGTGTCGATCGCTCGAATGTCGACCCCGAGGCGGGAGCGGAGCCCGTGCTGCTGTTGCCGCGCGATCCGGACGGCTCTGCTGCGACTCTGCTCGCGCGCCTCTCGGCGCATTTCGGCAAGCCGTTGGCCGTGATCATCAGCGACAGCTGGGGTCGAGCGTGGCGCCGGGGTACCGTGGGCGTCGCGCTCGGAGCGGCGGGGCTTCCGACCGTGATGGATCTGCGCGGCCGTCCCGATCTGTTCGGTCACGAGCTGCGTGTCACCGAGACCGGATTTGCCGATGAGATCGCCAGCGCAGCGTCCCTGCTGATGGGGCAGGCGGCCGAAGCAACGCCGGCCGTACTCGTGAGCGGACTGTCATGGTCCGCCCCATCCATGCCGGCGAGCGCTTTGCTCCGTCCACCGGAAGAAGACCTGTTCCGATGAGCGCGCAACGTGGGGCGGTGGTCGCCATATCAGGTGGGATCGGTGGGGCCAAGCTCGTGCTTGGGCTCAGTCGCATCATCCGGCCGGAAGATCTTGTCGTCATCGTCAACACTGCGGACGACTTCGAGCATCTCGGGCTTGCGATCTCGCCCGATCTCGACACGGTCATGTATACCCTTGCCGGACTCGATGACCCGCAACGCGGGTGGGGCAGGCGCGACGAATCGTGGAACTTCATGTCCGCGCTGGCAGCTTTGGGCGGCGAGACCTGGTTTGCCCTCGGGGATGCTGACCTGGCTACGCATATCGAGCGAACGCGAAGACTGCGCGCGGGCGAGACCCTGTCCAGTATCACCGCCGATTTCTGCCGGCGCCTGGGCATTGCGACGCGAATTGTGCCTATGAGCGACGACACGGTGCGGACCCGGCTCGAGACCGACCGCGGCTTGCTCGAGTTTCAGGATTATTTTGTGCGCCAACGCTGCACGCCAGTCGTCCTGAAAGTGGTCTACGCGGGCGCCACGGACGCGCGGGCACACCCTGATGCAGTTGCGGCCTTGCAGGATTCGCGACTGCGAGCCGTGGTGATCTGTCCCTCCAATCCGCTGTTGAGCATCGAACCGGTGCTTTCCTTATCCGGCATCCGGGACGCCCTTGCCCGGCGCGCAGCTCCGGTTATTGCAGTGTCTCCCATCATCGGTGGCCGTGCAGTAAAAGGTCCAACCGCGAAGATGATGGCTGAGCTTGGGCTTCCGGTTACGGCTGTTGCGGTGGCGCGGCACTATGGCCAGCTGCTCGACGGCTATGTTCTCGACCATACGGATGCAAGCGATAACATCGAGCTTAAGATCCCGGTAGTGCCAACGAACACCCTCATGCTCAGTCTGGAAGATCGCGAGGCCCTCGCACGCACCGTGCTCGCGCATGCCGATAGGGTGGCGAAAGCAGCGGACTGACAGGATCGACATGCCACGTGCCCGCAACATTTGTGCAGTAGTGCCGGTCAAAGAAACGGGCCGCGCCAAGCAGCGACTCGCGCGGGTTCTCAGCCGGCAGCAGCGGCAACTGCTCGTGCGGGCGATGTTCGAGGACGTGCTGACCGCCTTGACTCAGGCCACCGGTCTTGCCGCCATCCTTGTCTCCACGGCCGATCGGGGAATCGCCGCCATTGCAGCCCGTTACGGCGCCCGAGTGCTGGAGGAAGCAGCGGCAGACGGACATTCCGCGGCAGTAGCAGCGGCAGCGGCCAGGCTCGACGCTTCGGGCTACGACATGCTCACCCTGCCGGCCGATATTCCGCTCGTGCAGCCCGAGGACATCAGCCACTTGCTGCTTGCTCACCGCAAGGCGACGCAATCCGACTCGCGGGGTTTCACCATCGCGCCTGCGCGGGACGAACGCGGCTCGAACGCCGTACTCTGTTCGCCAGCACGCGCGATACCACTGCAATTTGGCGAGAACAGCTTTTTGCCTCACCTCGCCGCCGCAAGAGGACGCGGCATCGAACCGGTGGTCGTGAAATTGCCGCACGTTGCCCTGGATATTGATACACCCGGCGACCTGGCGCTGCTGCTGCGGGAACGTGCACCAACGCGCACCCATGCCCTGCTCACGCTCTGGGACCAAGCTCGTATACATGCGGTCGGTCCGGAGTAGGGGCGCCAAACCTGCTCTGGCCCCTGGCGCAATGCCCAAGAGCAGCATCGGCTAAAGCATTAGCCGCACCATCCGGCATGGGCCTCGTTACAAGGGCTTGTAGAGTCGCTCGTCATACAGAGCGCCGCTCATGGGCGTGAGCTTCTCACGAAAATTCTTGGTATGTGCTGCCGTGATATGCCTGTTGTAGGCGTCTTGATCCTTTCAGATCTCGACAACGGAGAAGTGGTTTGGCCGACTGGTTTGTTGCAATACCTCGAATCGAACTACGCCGGCCTCCTTTCGGCTCTCGTCGGCCAACGCTTTGAGCAGGGATATGCAGTCATCCTTGCTGGGCGGGGGCACGTCCACATGCGTCACCACATGAACCGCACCCGGCGCACTTGCGGTGGCCGCACTGGCGACGTCCATGCCGCTGTGCATCCGGTCGTCAATCGCGCTGATGAGATGCGGTTTGATCTTGTCGCGCAAGGCATTGGCATTCGGGGCCGCGACATGCGCATCGTAGTCCTTCCTGTCCTTCCAGACCGCCACCGCTGCGAACTGATTTAAAGGTGAAACGCGCTGCAGCAGCTCAAACCGCACATTGCCGGGCTGCTTGCGCGCTGCATCGGCAAACTGCCGCAACAGCCCGGCTGCCGTAGCAGCAGCTGCCGGCGCAGTCTCGATGTAGCTCACAACATAGATTGCGCTATCCTGCGCCAGCAGAGGCGACGTGGCCAACATGGAGGTCGACACCAAGGCGAGCAGAACCGAAATGAACAGGCGCATGTTACTCCCCAATCCCGACTTGTTTTGCCGTGATAGTACCGAGGGCGCGGGTTGATCGTCAACGCAGCGCCGTGAGATGGCGTTACATCGGAGCAGTCTCGCAGTCAGAATTGATCCTCAAAAGAACCACCATGGATCGGCTACGCTACAAGATCGCGGTGCTCGGGGGCACGGGTGCACAGGGGAGCGGACTTGCGCTGCGCCTCTCGGCCGCCGGGCATGCGGTCACGCTCGGCTCACGCGACGGAGGTCGGGCGCAACGCGCGGCGGAACAGCTGAGCGGGCGCAGCCGCACTCGCCTGAGCGGCAGCGAGAATCCTGCGGCCGCCGCCGCCGCTGATATCGTGATCCTCACCGTTCCTTATTCCATGCAGCGTGCGACAGTCGAAGCTGTCCTCACTGAGTTGCAGGGCAAAGTTCTGGTGGATGCGACGGTGCCGCTGATGCCGCCCAGGGTCGGAACCGTGCAGTTACCGGCTGGCCGATCCGCCGTTGCTGCAATCCAACAACTCGCGGGCAACACTGTGCGCGTGGTCTCCGCTTTTCAGAACGTCTCCGCGCAACACCTCAATGAGCTCGACCATGAGGTGGATTGCGATGTCCTTGTCTGCGGCAACGACCGCGAGGCCTGTGAGGTGGTGATCGGGTTGTGCAGCGATATCGGGCTGCGAGGGTTCTATGCCGGACCGATCGAGAACTCCGCCGCAGCCGAGGCGCTGACGTCCGTACTCATCACCATCAACCGGCGATACAAGATCGCCGGCGCAGGGATCCGCATTACCGGCCCGAAATAAAAGACGCACTTGGAGGGGCCCCCCCGTTGCAGCAACCGTTGCAGCAGGAGGAGTCATGCCGGCAGAGCTTCCGCACCGGTCCGCCGGAATGTCACCTCCATTTCCCTGCGTATCGTCACGGCGAGCTCGCTTTCATCATAGGCGACGTCGCTCCACTTGAGGCACTCGCCTTCCGCGACGGCGCGGTTGAGCCGTACCGCGTGCGCCAACCCGAGGGGCAAGAAACCCGCATTGACCGAGTGCTCGGCAGGGACCTGCTTGCCCCACACGCAGTACCCGCCCTCGCCGTCGAGCACCTCGCCGGATTTGAGCGCCCGCTTTGCAGTAGCGACAACGTCAGAGCGAAAGCCGGTGGGTGAGCCGGTAGGCTCCCGGCGCAACGCGGCGCTTGCAACCGAGACCCCAAGCTCTAGCCCGATCATGTGGATCGGCCGGTAAAGGGCTGCATAGTGCCCGGTTCGGTCCGGCAGCATCGCGTATTCCTGAAAACAGCGCCGCGCATAATCGCTTCCGGTTTCGAACACGACATACGTTCCCAGCGCGAGATGATGGGGAACGTCGCGACCGTCGCGATCAACCGAGGACACGACCTCGGTCACTCCAGCCCTCTCCAGCGCTCCACCCGCCGCCTTGGGCTTGCATATGTCGGCGAGCTCAAAGCGGCTCGCCGGCGGAAACCCAAGCCCGCTGCTTTGCGGGACGAGGCCGGTCGCATTGCACACCGCCGTCATCTCGATGGCGGATTTCGTGCCATCGATGAAACTGTTGAACATCTTCGGATTGATTGAGGCGCGATCGGTGATGTGCAGGTATTTGTCGAGAATCTCCCACAGGGTGTCTGGCGTCGAGCTGTGATAATGCGGCTCATAGCGGGTACCTTTGCCTGCGGCTACGACGGTGAACCCGCAGGCGCGCGCCCAGTCGACGTGCTCGCAAATGAGCGCCGGCTGGTCGCCCCAGGCAAGGCTGTATACGACCCCGGCACTCTGAGCCTTGCGCGCCAGCAAAGGGCCCGCAAGCGCATCGGCCTCCACATTGACCATGACGATGTGCTTTCCATTTGCCATGGCGGCCAACGCGTGGCGGATCCCTGCGGCCGGCACTCCCGTCGCTTCGACGATCACCTCGATCCCGGGGAATGCAGTCAACGCCGCGGCGTCCTCGGTAATGTGCGTGTTCCCGTTTTTGCGGGCGTCAGCGAGCGAGCTCGCCGCCATCGCCTCTTGCAGCCAACCGGAAACCTGAAGCTGCCGTTTCGCGCGCTCGACATCGAGGTCGGCGATCCCCACCACGTGCATGCCGGGCGTCAGCCGCGCCTGCGCGAGGAACATTGCGCCGAACTTCCCGGCTCCGATGACTCCAAC
>Ga0210402_10003503_pt1 | contig 14669 bp, 13 predicted proteins | sample IncBWC7MmetaG_FD_161055 | JGI IMG/M metagenome (GOLD analysis project Ga0210402, IMG submission 161055) | Forest soil microbial communities from Barre Woods Harvard Forest LTER site, Petersham, Massachusetts, United States - Inc-BW-C-7-M | ecosystem: Environmental > Terrestrial > Soil >...
CGCAGGGTATCGGGCAGCAGCGGCACTTTCTCGAAGCGGATGCCTGCGAACTCTGCGATGGCGCGCGCCGAGTCGTCGGGGTCGATGATCACCATCCGCTCGCGCGCGACGTCGAGATGGCGAAGGATCAGCGGCAGCGTGCCCTTGCCGATCGAGCCGAACCCGACCATCACAAGGGGGCCGTCGAGCCGCGCATGCATCGTGTTCGATTGCGACATTGCTCGGTCAGCTGCCTCCTGGAGGCGTTGTCTTGATGTCACCGGTGCGCATACGGACCCCGGTAGCCCAACAAGCTCTGAATGTAGTCGCTGCGCCCGTGTACGTCGGCCTGCCCGTCCGGGTGCGACTGCCGCATCAACCCCTTGATTGCGGTCACCGAAGCGTAGCCGCGCGCACTGAGCCAGGCCTCAAGGCTGGCGACCAGGGTTCGCAGATGCCGTGGTCCGTGCCGAAGCAAAGCCGATGTGGTCATCACCGCATCGGCACCGGCGAGCAGGTATTTGATCACTTCGTCAGCGGTCTCCACCCCGGTGCTCGCCGCGAGCGACGCTCGCCGCAGCCGCCCGGCAAGCAGCGAGAGCCAAAGCAGGCCAAGCCGGATCTCGCCTGCGCTGCTGAGCGCGATATCGTTGCTCCAGTGCAGGCGAGCGAGGTCGATATCGGGCTGATACAGGCGGTTGAACAGAACCAGCCCCTCCGCACCCGCATCGTCGAGCTGCCGGGCCAAGGCGCCGAAGGCTGAATAGTAAGGTTGCAATTTGACCGCTACGGGAATCGCGACCTGACTACGGACGGCTTTGAACAGACCGACGGAGTCCGCATCAAGGTCGGCGCCTGTCACGGACGGGCGGGCCTCGATCCGGTAGATGTTGAGTTCGATCGCGGATGCTCCCGCCTGTTCCATGAGCCGGGCGTAATCGACCCAGCCTGCCTCGGTTGTTCCATTCAGACTGGCGATGACAGGTATATCGACCGCGGCGCGCGCACGGGACACCAGATCGAGGTAGCCGTGCGGCCCCGCATTGTATTTCACCGACGCGGGAAAGTACGAGCTGGCCTCCGGAGAGCTGTCGGCGCCGACGCTCGTGAGCATGTCCGCTAATTGCTCTTCCTGGCGTATCTGCTCCTCGAAGAGCGACGGCAGGACTACGGCACCGGCGCCCGAATCCTCCAGCTGCCGAATTGTGCCGACGTCTCCGGTGAGCGGTGAGGCGGACGCAATGATCGGATTCCGCAACGCGAGGCCGAGATAGCTTGTCCCAAGTTCCATGTCGCTTTCCTCTGGCGGTCCGACTGTTGGCGGTGTCGTGTCGGGGTGCGCCGGCTGCCCGCGTTGGGCGAGTGGTCCCTCCTGTAGCACAACCGGTTCAATTGCCGCCATGACGGCTCCGTGGCGCCGGACGGTTGCCGCTCCCGCCGCCGCATGGCACCGTCGGACGGATAACGAAACCCACATCCGCGAGCAATATCAGTGACCCTGATCCTGGCCAGCCGACCGAACGTCTATTCATCGAGTCCACTCGACCGAGCCGGCACCCGGCGCGAAGAGGCGGACTGGATCGAACAGCGGCTGCACGATCCCGAGACGCTGTTCGTGCCGGTATGGCGCAACCGCAACCTGGTGCGCGGCATGGATGAAGGCGCGCCGGAGGCGGTGTTCATTTCGGGCGAGATCGCCCACGCGCTGCGCATGCACGGCGGCCCCTGGGCGTTTCTCGGCTTGCACGGCGAGCAGGCGGTGTTCGCTGTGGACATCAGCACGGCGGACGATCCGGTACCGCTGCTGCCGGAAGACCTTGGAAAATTCGTCGACCTGCGCTCGGTCGGCTGGGGCGTGCCGCGGCCGGAGGCGTCGGTGCTGGCGCACGCGCGCGGACTGATGCACTGGCGCGCGCGGCACCGCTTCTGCGGCGTCTGTGGCGGCGTGTGCGATGCCCGCAGCGCCGGCCACGTGATGACCTGCACCGCCTGCGAGGCGCAGCACTTCCCGCGCACCGATCCCGCGGTGATCATGCTGGTGACGCGCGGCGACAATGCGCTGCTCGGCCATTCGCAGCGTTTTCCGCGCGCCAACATGTATTCGACGCTGGCCGGCTTCGTGGAGCCGGGAGAGACGCTGGAGGAGGCGGTTCGGCGGGAGGTGTTCGAAGAATCGGGCATCATGGTCGGCGCGGTGCAGTATCACTCGAGCCAGCCGTGGCCGTTTCCCGGCAACATCATGCTCGGCTTCTACGGAGAGGCGCTTAGTGAGGCGATCACCATCGACCCGGAAGAGATGATCGACGTGCGCTGGTTCTCGCGCGAGCAGATCCGCGACCACGAACAGCACGACTTCCAACTGCCGCGCGTCGACAGCATCGCGCGCCGGCTCATCGAGGACTGGATGGCGGCCGGGTGAGCGTTCGCATGGCCGTGATGCTTGGCTTTGCCGCGGTGACCGCCTGTTCGCCCAGCGCTTCCAACGGCACTGCACAGGCAGAATGCGAGCAGCAGGCCGAGAGGGATCCCGCAGTCGCCGAAATCTATTCGCGTACCAATGGTGACTACACCTATGCCGGCTATCAGGCATACTATGACCTGAGAGAGGCCAAACGGCAGGCGATGCTAAGGTGCATGCGGGCGAAGGGACTCGCCCCACCTGGCGGCGTCCAAGCAGTGAAGCCGCGCATACAATGAGCGACCTGCTTACCATCGGATACGAAGGCTGCACGATCGCCGAGGTGCTGGCGGAGTTGCGTGCGGCGCGGGTCGGGCTGCTGATCGACGTGCGGGCGGTGCCGCAGTCGCGCAAGCCGGGTTTCTCCAAGCGCCAGTTGGCCGCGGGTTTGGATGAGCAGGGGATTGCGTATGTGCATCTGCAGGGGCTCGGCACGCCGAAGCCCGGGCGCGACGCGGTGCGCGCAGGACACCCCGAACGCATGGAACCGATATTCCGCGAGCATATGACGTCCGATCGCGCCCAAGCGGATCTGGCCAACGCCAAACAACTGACCCGTGGCGCACGAGCCTGCCTGCTCTGCTTCGAGCAGGATCCGATGACGTGTCATCGCCGCTTCGTCGCCGAGATGGTCTCGGCGGAGACCGGACAGGCGATCGTACACCTGCACGCGCGGCGGTAAGCTGCGCATAAACTCCCTCTCCGCCCGTTGGGGCGGAGAGGGCCGGGGTGAGGTGGGGAATTCTTCCCCCACACGCCGTTCGGTATCGTTGGACGTCGCGACGCGGACTAGCCCGTTGGCATTGGGCCCCACCTCACCCCAACCCTCTCCGCCCCACAGGGGCGGAGAGGGAGTTCATGCTGGCACTGCTTGCAACAGCAGCGATGCGGAGGGACGGGGCCGCTGTGATTCCAGGTCCGCCTCAGTGCAGCCAGCCCGCCAGCATCGCCAACCATAGCAGCGCAACGATGTTGGTGATCTTGATCATCGGGTTCACCGCCGGCCCCGCCGTATCCTTGTACGGATCGCCGACCGTGTCGCCCGTCACCGCGGCCTTGTGTGCTTCCGAGCCTTTGCCGCCGTGGTTGCCTTCCTCGATGTATTTCTTGGCATTGTCCCACGCGCCGCCGCCTGAGGTCATCGAGATCGCCACGAACAGCCCGGTCACGATCGTCCCCAGCAGCATCGCCCCAAGCGCCGCGAACGCGGCGGTGCGGCCGGCGATGACATCGATCACGACCCACAGGACGACCGGCGCCAGCACCGGCAGCAGCGAGGGGACGATCATCTCGCGGATCGCCGCACGGGTCAGCATGTCCACCGCCTTGCCGTATTCCGGCTTTCCGGTGCCCTCCATGATGCCGGGTATCTCGCGGAACTGCCGCCGCACCTCCACCACGACCGCGCCAGCCGCGCGACCGACCGCCGTCATGCCCATCGAGCCAAACAGGTAGGGCAGCAGGCCGCCGATGAACAACCCGATGACCACGAACGGGTCCTGCAGCGTGAATGTCACGTTCAGGTTCGGGAAGTAATGCTGCAGGTCCTGCGTGTAGGCGGCGAACAGCACCAGCGAGGCAAGCCCGGCCGAACCGATCGCATAACCCTTGGTGACGGCCTTGGTGGTATTGCCGACGGCGTCCAGCGCATCGGTGGTGACCCGCACATCGGCCGGCAGGTCGGCCATCTCGGCGATGCCGCCGGCATTATCGGTGACCGGCCCGTAGGCATCCAGCGCCACGATCATGCCGGCGAGCGACAGCATGGTGGTGGCCGCGACCGCGATCCCGAACAGCCCGGCGGTCATCGAGGCGATGATGATGCCGATGCAGATCACGATCACCGGCAGCGCAGTCGCCTCCATCGATACCGCCAGACCCTGGATCACGTTGGTGCCGTGGCCCGTGGTCGAGCTTTGCGCGATCGAACGCACCGGGCGGTATTCGGTCGCTGTGTAGTATTCGGTGATCCAGACGATCAGCCCGGTGACCGCCAGCCCGACCAGCGCGCAGACGAAGAGCTGCATGCCGTTGACCGCGCCCCCGGTGGAGAGCGGCAGCGGCGTGGTGAAGCCGACGAACCAGGCGATGATGATCGCGATCGCGACGATCGACAGGGCCCCGGTGACCGCCAGGCCCTTGTAGAGCGCCTTCATGATCCCGTTGTCGGGACCCAGGCGGACGAAATAGGTGCCGACGATCGAGGTCAGGATGCACACGGCGCCGATTCCCAGCGGCAGCAGCAGCACGTGATCGCGGATCTCGCCGGTGAAATAGATCGCCGCGAGCAGCATGGTTGCGACGATGGTCACCGCGTAGGTCTCGAACAGGTCGGCCGCCATGCCGGCGCAGTCGCCGACGTTGTCGCCCACGTTGTCGGCGATGACTGCGGGGTTGCGGGGGTCATCCTCGGGGATGCCGGCTTCCACCTTGCCGACCAGGTCGGCGCCCACATCGGCGCCCTTGGTGAAGATGCCGCCGCCGAGCCGGGCGAAGATGGAGATCAGCGAGCCGCCGAAGCCGAGCGCGACCATCGCCTCCAGCACCGGGCGCAGGTCGTCGTCCGGCAGGATGTGCCGCAGGAACAGGTAGTAGCCCGAGACGCCGAGCAGGCCGAGCCCGACCACCAGCATCCCCGTGATGGCGCCGGACTTGAACGCGATGTCGAGGCCGGCGGCGAGACCACGGCGCGAGGCCTGGGCGGTGCGGACGTTGGCACGCACCGACACGTTCATCCCGAGATAGCCCGCCGCCGCGGACAGCAGCGCGCCGATGACGAAGCCGATGGCGACAAGGTAGCTGTGCAGGGCCACGCCCAGGACGACCAGGATCACCACGCCGACAATGCCAATCGTGGTGTACTGGCGGTTCAGGTAGGCCAGCGCGCCTTCCTGGACCGCGGCCGAAATCTCCTGCATGCGGGCGGTGCCGGCATCGGATGCCAGCACCTGTTTGCTTGTCACGTAGCCGTAGACCAGCGCCACCAGGCCGCAGGCGATGATCAGGATATAGGCCAATGCCATGTCGGGTCCCTCTGTCGGAGCCTAACCGCTGGTTGCGGCGTGGCGCCCCGGCTCACGCCCCGGGGGTGGAATCAGGATTGGGGCGGGGGTATGCCAGAAGCGTTAACCGCAGGCAAATAGGTGGGTTAACGACGATGCCGACCCTTGCATGGGTCGCTACTCTCGGTACACATCGCCCGGCCGGTGCGCCTGTAGCTCAGCTGGTCAGAGCGGGCGGCTCATAACCGCTTGGTCGCAGGTTCGAATCCTGCCGGGCGCATTTCGCCCTGTTCCCGCGCCAGTCATTCGCCAATTTCCGCGCCCAACGTCCAGTCCGCCGCGTTCAAGATGCCTGTGTCCGCTGCCGGACACACGCCGGATGCGAAGCGGGTCAACTCGCTCCCGGCCAGCACGGATGCCGCCCTCGGGTTGGCAATGAACCTCGAAGGCGTGCCGCAGTCCTGGCAACCGGCCCTGCGCTTCCACTCGGCACGTGGCCTGTTCCAGCTCACTGCCGCGAACTACCACCTCAACCCGAACAGCGCGCGATCCTACGGCAATGCAGTCGAGGAAGCACAAGGCGGAATCCGCTACGTCTAGCAGCGCTACGGCACGGCCGCGAACGCGATTGCATTCTGGCAGCAGCATCGCTGGTATTGAGTGCACGGCGGCGCACACCTAGAACACGCCCTTGATTGCACGTGAGGAGGCCAGCAGCATGGCCAGCTACCAGTACGTCTACGTGATGAAGGATTTGACCAAGGCCTATCCCGGCGGCCGCGAGGTGTTTCGCGGCATCACGCTTGCCTTTCTGCCCGGCGTGAAGATCGGCGTTCTCGGCGTGAACGGCGCCGGCAAATCCACGCTGTTGAAGATCATGGCGGGCCTCGATACCGACTTCGGCGGTGAGGCCTGGGCCGCGCAGGGCGCGCGCGTCGGCTACCTGGAACAGGAACCGCAGCTCGATCCCGACAAGACGGTCGGCGAGAATGTGGAGGTGGCGTTCGCCGAACTGAAGGCGGCGCTCGACCGCTTCAATGAAATCTCGATGAAGTTCGCCGAGCCGATGAGCGACGACGAGATGAACACGCTGCTGTCCGAGCAGGCGGACCTCCAGGCGAAGATCGACGCCGGGGAGGGCTGGGACCTCGACCGGCGCGTGGACATCGCCCTGGACGCGTTGCGCTGTCCGCCGGCTGATGCCGCGGTGGCGACGCTGTCGGGCGGCGAGCGGCGGCGCGTGGCGCTGTGCCGGCTGCTGCTGGAAAAGCCCGATCTGCTGCTGCTGGATGAACCGACCAACCACCTGGATGCCGAAAGCGTCGCCTGGCTGGAGCACACGCTGTCCGAATATTCCGGGACGGTCATGGTGGTGACGCACGATCGCTACTTCCTGGACAACGTCACCGGCTGGATCCTGGAGATCGAGCGTGGGCGCGGCTATCCGTTCGAGGGCAACTACTCGTCGTGGCTGGACCAGAAGCGCAAGCGGCTGGCGCAGGAGGAGAAGGAGGAAAGCGCCCGGCAGCGTGCGCTGGCCGCCGAGCAGGAATGGATTGCCGCCTCGCCGCGTGCGCGCCAGGCGAAGAACCGCGCGCGCATCCAGCGCTACGAGGAAATGCTGGCACGCTCGCAAGACCTGGTTGGCGGCGTGGCCGAGATCGCCATCCCACCCGGCCCTCGGCTGGGCAACGTGGTGATCGAGGCGGAGAGCCTGCGCAAGGGCTACGGCAACAACCTGCTGATCGACGATCTGAACTTTCGGCTGCCGCCCGGCGGGATCGTCGGCGTGATCGGCCCGAACGGCGCCGGCAAGACGACGCTGTTCCGCATGATCATCGGCCAGGAGCAGCCGGATGCCGGCGCGCTCCGTATCGGCGAGACGGTGAAGCTGGGCTACGTTGACCAGTCGCGCGACAGCCTGAACGCGGACAAGTCCGTGTGGCAGGAGATCAGCGGCGGCGAGGACATGATCTATCTGGGCAAACGCGGAATGCAGTCGCGCGCGTATGTCAGCGCCTTCAACTTCAAGGGGGCGGATCAGCAGAAGAAGGTCGGCATCCTGTCCGGCGGCGAGCGCAACCGGGTGCACTTGGCGAAGATGCTGAAGACCGAACACAACGTGATCCTGCTGGACGAACCGACGAACGATCTGGACGTGGACACGCTGCGCGCGCTCGAGGACGCGCTGATTGAGTTTGCCGGTTGCGTGGTGATCATCAGCCATGATCGGTGGTTTCTGGACCGGCTGGCGACGCACATTCTGGCCTTCGAGGGCGACAGCCATGTGGAATGGTTCGAGGGCAACTTCGAAGCCTACGAGGAGGACAAGCGCCGTCGGCTTGGCGCCGATGCCACGGAGCCGCACCGGATCAAGTACCGGCCGTTGGCGAGGTGATACAAACGGACCGAATCACCTGCGCGTTGATTCCGCCGCTTGTGAGCGGCGTCAGACCATAGCTGAGGCGAAGCTCGCGCGCAGTCCCGCAGCGGACAGGCCGCGCGTGATCAGCACGATGCGCGTGCCCCCGCTCGGCTGCGTCTCACGTTCCAAATAGACCGGCGGATGCAGCACATGATGCACGCCCTGCAACACAATGGGGCGTGTGTCGCCTTGTAGCCAGACCAGACCCTTCAGCCGCAGCACGCCGTCGCCACGCAGCGACAAGACCGACTCCAGCCAGCGTTGCAGCGATTGCCATGCGACCGGCCTGTCAAGTCGCAGCACAACTGAATCGATCGTGTCGGCATGGCGGAACGGCAGATGGTGATGGCCGTGGTGCGCGCCTGTGTCAAAGGGCCGCAGCCATTGTTCGAGCCTGGCGTCATTCGAGCCATCACCCGGACCGAGATCGAACACATCGGTCGGATCGACAGCACCGGCGATGACACAGCGGATAGGCGCGCCCGCGTTCAGCGCCACGATACGCGCCTCGGTTGCCGCAATCTGATTGGCGGCGGCGAGGTCGGTCTTGGTGAGCAGGATGCGGTCGGCCATCGCCACCTGCCGCCGCGCCTCGGGCTGACGTTCAAGTTGCAGCGGGCCGTGCAACGCGTCCACCGTGGTGACGATACCGTCAAGCCGGCAGGCGTAGCGCGCGCCCGGCTCCGCCAGCAGCGCGTGGGCCACCGGCGCGGGATCCGCCAGCCCCGTTGTCTCGATCGCGATGCGCCGGAACGGCGGCAGTTCGCCCGACTCGCGGCGCTGCCACAGAACGTTCAGCGTATCGGCGATATCGCCGCGCACGGTGCAGCAGATGCAGCCGTTCTTCAGCAGCACCGCATCCTCGATCGCCTGTTCGATCAGCAGGTGGTCGAGGCCAACCGCGCCGAACTCGTTGACGATGACGACGGTGTCGGCGAGCGAGGGCTGCCGCAGCAGGTGGTTCAGCACCGTGGTCTTGCCGCTGCCCAGGAAGCCGGTGATGATCGTCACCGGCACAGTGTTCGCCGCAAAGCTCATCAGGCGAAGCATCAGGGAGAAACGTTCATGGCGCAACCGGAAACCCATAATTTCCGCCTGATTTCACACGACACAATGAGCGGCTTCGGCAATGTCGGCGAGGGCATGAGCCTTCAGTTGGCCGCGGGCGGGCGGCGCATCATGTGGATGGCGCACGAATGTGCGCCGAAGAATTTTACAGCCGTCGATGTCACCGATCCGACGAAGCCGCGCGTCATCGCGCAGACCGATCTGCCGCACCGCAACGTGCGGTCCAACTCGCTGGAGGTGTGCGACAATATCATGGCGGTGGCGTACCAGACCGGAACGCACGGCGCGACGCCGGCAGGGATCGAGCTGTTCGATATTTCCACGCCGGAGCAGCCGCGCAGCATCAGCTTCATTGATCGCTCCGGCCCACGGTCGCGCGGCGTGCATCAGCTATGGTTCGTTGACGGCAAGACGATCCACTGTGCCAGCGGCGCCGCCGACTTCATGCCGCGCAATTTGAAGGACGATCAGTGCTACACGGCGTTCGATGTCAGCAATCCGGCGAAGCCGCGCGAGCTTGGGCGGTGGTGGTATCCCGGCACGGAAGAGCGCGACGAGGCGCCGCCGGTGCCGCGGCATCCGAAGTTCGACACGGGCTGCCGCGCGCACAATACGAATGTATATCCGGAGCGGCCGGATCGCGCCTATGTCGGCTACATCGATGGCGGTGCCTGCGTGCTGGACATCTCCGATATCGGCAAGCCGAGGCTGGTGGGGCATTGGAATCCGCATCCGCCCTTCCCCGGGTTCACGCACACGGTGATGCCGCTGTTCGATCGCGATCTTCTTGTGGTCAGCGACGAATGCGTTCGCACTGAGGGCGCCGACTGGCCCAAGTTGGTCTGGCTGCTGGATGCGAGAAAGGAAGACAATCTGGTTTCGGTGTCAACGTTGCCGCTGCCGCCGATGGAGGATTACGCGATCGGCGGACGCTATGGAGCGCACAATCTGCACGAGAACCGGCCAGGTCCGTCGTTCCATTCCAGCACGTTGGTGTTCGGCACGTATTTCGGCGGCGGGTTGCGCGTGCACGACATCACCGATCCGCTGCAGCCGCGCGAGGTTGCGTCGTTCATCCCTGACCCGCCCGACGGTTCGCCGATGAAGGCGGCGATGATCAACGACGTGTATGTCGATGAGAATCGCCTGGTCTATACGGTGGATCGCTTCGCCGGCGGGCTGTATGTGCTGGAACTGACGATCTGAATGCACTCCCTCGCCTCCCGATGGGGAGGAGAGGGCAGGGTGAGGTGGGGCGCGGTTGCAACGACGACGGACCGGCAGAACACACCGACCGCGCCGCGATGCCACCGGTTTTGAACACGCGACTATACGCCCGCGCGGACCCCTACCTCACCCTGACCCTCTCCTCCCCGCGGGGGAGGAGAGGGAATGGGACGGCGGAACGGGCTTGACGGCAGCGTCTGACATTCAAAAAAGGGCAGAAAGTTGGGTGGCAGTACATCGTGCAACCGACCGAGCATGCCTGGCTCGATGCGGCGAACATCAATGCCGGCCGTACGCAGCGCCTTCTGCCTGTCAGTCTCTCGAGTAGCGATTTCGATCGCGATCGCGCGCTCGCCATCCCAGAACACGACATCGGCCGGCAGCCACCGGTCGTCGACCGGTATCCATCCGCGTGGCAACGGCCGCAGCGCCGACCATAGAAAATCCTCCGGGGCGAAGAGTCCATCGTACGGCTTCAGCCGCTCGGCCAACTCTCCGCACCGCGCCTCGATCTCGGCCTCGATGAAGCAAAAATACGCCGCAATGAACTGCCGGCGCAGCGGCGCGTAATCGCCGCACAGCCCCTCCAGCCACGCGATCGCCGCGGCAACGCGCGCCGCGTGATCGCCGGTCGCCAGCGGCATCGCATCCGCCGGCACCGGTTCGCTGTTCAGCCGCAGCGGCTCGTCGCCCACTTCCACACAGCGCACACCGGGGTCGCGCGGCAGGCGATCCAGGCCGAACGGAATGCGCAAACGACTCAGCCGCCGACCTGCCGCATCAACTTGGCCCAGCCATCGATCACCGGCAGGATCGTGTCCGCCTTCTCCGACTCCAAACTGAACACAATGCGAGAAACGCCAAGCTCCGCGTAGCGCTTCATCAGATCGGCATCCTGCTTCGGCCCCCAAACGGTGATCTCGATCGACTTCGGATCACGCTTCGCCTCGGCCGCCATTTTACGAAACTCGGGAAGCATGTCGGCGATCTCGGCATAGGTGTTGCGGGTGGCATGCGGGATCCAGCCGTCGCCGTAGCGGATCGCGCGGCGCGCGGAATACGGAAACGCGCCGCCGACGATGACCGGCGGATGCGGCTTCTGCACAGGCTTCGGCCAGGCCATCATCGGATCGAAATTGACGAACTCGCCGTGGTATTCCGGCTTCGATTTCGTCCAGATCTCCTTCATCGCCTCGACCCGTTCGCGCGCCAGCTTGTGGCGCGATTTGAACTCGGTGCCGTGGTTCTCCATCTCGTCCTGGTTCCAGCCGTTGCCGATGCCGAACAGGAAGCGGCCGCCCGATACCTGATCGATCGACGCGACAAGTTTGGCGGTCTGGATCGGGTCGCGCTGCGCAACAAGGCACACACCGGTTGCCACCTTCAAACTCTTGGTCGCCGACGCCGCCATGGTCAGTGTCACGAACGGGTCCATCGTGTCGTAGTACTTCTTCGCCAGCTCGCCGCCGCCCGCGGGCGCCGTCTTGCGCGACAGCGGGATGTGCGAGTGCTCGGGCGCCCAGACCGATTCGAAGCCGCGCTCCTCCAGCGCCGTGCCGAGCTCACCCGGCGCCATCGAATTGTCGGTGAAGAACATTGCCGCGCCAAACTTCAGCATGGGATTTTTCCTCCGTTATTCCGTGCCGCGGGGCAACTGCCGTTCGACCAGCCGTGCATACAGCGCCGAGCCGAACGGAATCGCCTCATCATTGAAATTGTAGTGGTGATTGTGCACCGACGCGCTGTCGCCGTTGCCCAGATTGATGTACGCGCCCGGCACCTTCTCAAGCATGAAGGCGAAGTCCTCGGACGCCTGCGCCGGCGCCTGCGCGCGGTTGACGTTGGCATCCCCCACCAGGTCCGCCGCCGCATCGGCGATCGCGTGGAACTCCCGCTCGTGGTTGACCAACGGCGCGAATATCAGCCGGAAATCCACCTCCGCCGTCGCGCCGAACCCCGAGGCCACGCCGTTGGCGATCCGTCGCATGCCCTCTTCGACCAGCGCCATCGTCTCGCGCTTCATCGTCCGCACCGTGCCGCCCATCGACGCGGTCTGCGGGATCACGTTGTACGCATCGCCCGAGAGCACGCGCGTGACGCTCATCACCGCGACCTCACGCGGCGACACATTGCGCGACACGATGGACTGCAGCGCCGTGCCGATATGGCAGGCCACCAGCACCGGATCGATCGATTCTTCCGGCCGTGCGCCATGCGCGCCCTTGCCGGTGATCGTGATGTCGAAGAAGCCGCCGCCGGCCATCGCGGTGCCGGGGGAAATGCCGTATTTGCCGACCGGCATGCCTGGTCGGTTGTGCATGCCGTACACCGCATTGCACGGAAAGCGCGCGAACAGATCGTCCTGCAACATGGCGAGCGCGCCACCGACGCCTTCCTCACCCGGCTGGAAGATGAAGTTCACCGTGCCGTTGAACGCGCGTGTTTCGGCCAGATAGCGCGCGGCGCCGAGCAGCATCGTGGTGTGGCCGTCATGGCCGCAGGCATGCATCATTCCCTGGTTGCGGCTGCGGTACGGAATGTCGTTCGCCTCGACGATCGGCAGCGCGTCCATGTCCGCGCGCAGCCCGATCGTCGCCTCGCCGTTGCCGGAGCGCAGCACGCCGACCACGCCGGTGCCGCCGACGCCGCGATGCACCTCGATGCCCCACTCCTCCAGCTTCCGCGCGACAAGGTCGGCGGTGCGATGCTCCTCCAGCCCGAGTTCGGGATTGGCATGGATGTCCTGCCGGATCGTGGTCAGTTCGGTGTGATACCGGCGGATCTGGTCGATCGGCGAGCTCATGCGTTACTCCTGTTCATGCGGCGATTATAACGTGTTCAGCGCATCCATCACCTTGCGAATCTCCTCGACGCAAGGCTGGCGCGGCATCGCCTTGATGCGCGCGACAAGGTCCGCCTATTTGCGCGGGAAAATCAGGCATCATCATCGCCGGATCGAGCACGCGTCAGCGGCCCTTGAACGGGCCGGCCGGACGCTTCTCGGCGAAGGCACGGGCAGACTCCGCGAAATCCTCGGTCAGATGCAGCTTCGCGAGGTTCACCTGAAGCAGCACGTCACGCGTCAACTGCCCGAGCGCGTGCCGCCGCGCGCGCACGGTGGAGCGCACGCCGAGCGGCGGATTTTTCGCCACGGCGGCGGCCAACTCGCGCGCCACAGCCATCCAGGTGCCGCGCGGCGCCACGCGATCGATGATGCCGGCGGCCAGCGCTTCCTCGGCCGTGAAGAAGCGTCCGGTCAGGCTGACGTCGGTGGCAAAGGCGCCCGCACCGCGGAAGTTCAGTAGCGCCCAGTATTTGGCGCCTGACAGTCCGCGCGGCGTCTCGGTCACCTGGAACTTTGTGCCCTCTTCCGCAACGACGAGATCGCTTTCCAGCACGAGGCCGAGCGCCAGACCGAGAACGTAGCCGTGCGCCGCGGCCAGCACCGGCTTCCAGTTCACCGCCCGCAGGAACAGTTCGTGGCTGGACGCATCCTGCGCCTGCGCACCGCCGTGCCGCTCGAACTCGGCGCGGCTGCGCAATTGCCGCTGGTGCACGTCGGCGCCGCTCGAGAAGGCGCGGCCGCGGCCGCACAGAATGGCAATCCGTGCGTCGTTGTCGGTGTCGAAATGCTGCAGTGCCGCCGACAGCGCCCGGACCATGTCGTCGTTGACGGCGTTCAGCTTGTCCGGCCGATTCAGCGTTATCGTCGCGATGTGATCGCTGCACTCGTATTCGACCAGCAACTGCTCGCCCGCATCCGGCATCGATCGCTCCCTGCTTCTGCGTATCCGCAATGGGAGATTGTGCGCGTGATGCGCGGGTGCGGCAATTCTACCAGGCGCGCACGTCGAGCCAGGCGCTCTGGTAGGTGACGCCTTCACCCATGTCAGTGAATGCATCTGAACAAAGCATGTTCACCGTACCCGAGACCCCTTCTTCGTCCGGCCGCTGCCCAGGCACAAGCACTACCCCGGGCTGCACCTCGTCACGCACGTGCAGCACGAGGCCCACCGCGCCACGGTCGTTCAGCAGCCGCACGCGCTCGCCGTCGCGAAGGTTGCGTGCGCCCGCATCGTTCGGGTGCAGCACGCAGAACGGTGCACCCTCGCGCCTGCGCAGGAAGCCGACGCCGGAAAAAGCAGTGTGGCTCTGGAAATATCCCGGCGCCGTGAGCAGGCGCAGCGGCCACCGCGGTGCCTGCTCCGCTTCGGCCGGATCCGGCTGCCAGTCCGGCATCGGCGGCAGTCCCTGCGCGGCCAACGTCTGCGAGTAGAACTCGAGCCTGCCGGACAGCGTGCGGAACTCCTGTCCGCCCTTTAGCCCGATGGAGATCGGACCGGCGCCGGGCAGCAGATCGGCGTTTGTTGCCGCGCGCCCGGTTGCGCCGCGGAACATTTCCCGAAGTATCTCCGCTTCCGACATGCGGAACACCGGATCGGTCACGCCCATGCGCTCGGCCAGCGCCTGCGCGAGCCGCAGGTTCGACCAGGACTGGCCCTGCGGCGCC